>PVMS01050269.1_pt1 | contig 10403 bp, 9 predicted proteins | sample 1853461 | NCBI WGS metagenome assembly PVMS01 (sample SAMN08582032, study PRJNA380276) | Marine sediment metagenome, whole genome shotgun sequencing project. | isolation source: ocean sediment barecode stripped | collected 2017
AAGAGCGTCGTGTAGCCTTCGGTAACTTTAAAAACACCGCCATACTCGGCGATATCTTGTCCCATTATTAAGAGGTTTTCAAACCGTTCCATTGATTGTTTAAGGCCTTTAGATATAGCGTCAACAAGTCTTATACGTGAAGTTTTAGTTGAAGGTTTATATTCTACAAAATTTACTTGTTTATAAACATCATTTAATTCATTTTCAATGGAAGATAAAATCTGTTCTTCATCAAAAGCAATTTTCAAATTATTACTGATTTCTTGAATAATTTTTTCTTTTATCGATACATCTAACTCTTCAGAAAGAATATTTTCCTTCTTCAAAAATAAACGATAATTTTCTACGGGGTCTTTTTTAGCCCATCTCTTTAATAAATCATTAGGAACATATTTGTTACCACTCGCCTCTTCATGGCCGCGCATTCTAAATGTTTTAAATTCAATTAAAACCGGTCTGGGATTTTCACGAACACTATTAGCAATTTCTGAAACTTTAGAATAAACTTCCAGAATATTATTCCCATCAATCATGTGGTTTTCCATTCCATAACCAATACCTTTATCAGAAATATTTTTACATTTAAATTGTTGACTGGAAGGTGTTGACAATCCATAACCATTATTTTCAATACAAAAAAGTACTGGTAAATTCCACACTGCTGCTACATTTAAAGCTTCGTGAAAATCGCCCTCACTCGTTGCTCCATCACCAGAAAACACTGCAGTAACCTTTGATTCTTTTCTTAAAATATCGGCTAAAGAAATACCATTTGCAACACCCAACTGAGGTCCCAAATGAGAAATCATACCCACAATTTTATACTCTTGAGTACCAAAGTGAAAGGAACGGTCTCTACCCTTAGTAAAACCGCTCTTTTTGCCTTGCCACTGTGAAAAAAGATTATGTAAAGGGATCTCTCGAGTTGTAAAAACACCTAAATTACGATGCATAGGTAAAATATATTCATCAAATTTTAATGCTTTTGTAACTCCAACAGCAATAGCTTCTTGGCCAATCCCAGAAAACCATTTTGAAATTTTCCCTTGACGCAAAAGAATAAGCATTTTCTCTTCAATAAGTCGAGGTTTTAAAATTGCTTTGTACAATTCTATTAATTCCGTATTTGAATAATTATTTCGACAATAATCTAAGTTTCCAATAACCCTATTTTCTGATCTCATTGCAAAAAAATATATTTTATAAATGTAATAATCATAATGTCTTAAAACAAAAATACCTTATCAAATAAATGATAAGGTATTTTTAAAGTATGTGTGTGTGTTTAAATATCTCTAAATATAGAATGCATCAACCGTTTTTTATCATTGATACTTTCTTCTAAGGAGATCATTGTTTCCGTCCTTGAAACACCATCAATGTCATCAATTTCGAAAATAATTTCTTTTGCGTGTGTAGTATCTTTTGCTCTAATTTTACAAAAAATATTGTATTTACCTGCAGTAATATATGCTATAGTTACATTAGGGATTTTCTTTAAATCGCCAATTACCTTTTTAGTTTTAGAGGTTTTAGCTAAATATATTCCAATATGCGAAATAAAGGAATAACCCATTTTTTCATAATCCAATGTTAAAGTAGAACCTTTTATGATTCCTTCATCTTCCATTTTTTTAACTCTAACATGGATAGTTCCTGCAGAAACAACTAATTTTTTTGCGATATCTGTAAAAGGCGTTCTAGCGTTCTCAATAAGAATATCTAATATTTGATGATCGATCTCATCAAGTACAAATTTTTTCATAATGTGTATTTAATATAAGTAATATGCAAATTTATTAAAAAAAAACTAAAAACAAGCATAATATTTACGAATTTGATAATTTTAAATCCTTAATCGTTAATTTTTTTCCATTTATATAATTATTTGCATAATATTTAGATAAGTTCCCTTTAAGTTCAATATGCTTATATGCTTCAAGATTATTAGCTATTACTTTGAATTTTAACTGAATACCTAAGTCGGTTGCATTATTTTCATCATCTCTTATGTTTTTATAGATGATATCTAAAAATAACTTATCATTATTAGGAATATCAAAATATGGCTGATAGTTTTTATAATTTGAAGTAGTTGAAATATAATATAGCCCTTGTAAAAGTGCGTAAAAATTGTATTTACGTGTTATTTCTCTATCGTAATCGTCTTGAAAATGTCCTGCTTCAATTAAAATAGTATTATGTCCTAATTTTTGAAAATTATCTCCTGTCGCTGTAGGATAAAACTCGTCTGTATATCTTCCCACTTGATTAGGAATTAGTTTTTGCAACAAATTATTCATTGCTACAATAACACTCATTGTTTCTTTTCTACCTTTAGTTAGCGTTCTGTCAATATCTTCAGAAGGAGCCAAAAACGATATGGTAGCTGGATTTCCAGTCCCTTCTACATTAAAAATTGATCTTTGATCATGTAGATTAAAACAAAATTGTGGATCAAAGGAATCTAAAGTCCTTCTCAACAGCTTGCTTTCAATAGCTTTTTGCGCAACAGCATCTCTGTTTAAATCAATATTATCAGCGTTCTCTCTAGTAAAATTAATGGCACCGTCAGGATTCAACAATACAATAAATTCTAATCTTGTATTCTTAAGAATTTGTTCCATAACAAGATTCAACTCTGAATTTTTTGTTTCAACCAAATTAAAAAAGTCAAATAAAGCTTTTGTTCCAGTACTTTCATTTCCATGCATTTGAGACCATGTTAGTACTTTTTTAGAACCAGAACCTAACGAAATTTTATAAATAGGAATATTGCTTTCTGAATATCCAATAATTTTTTTTTCGAATTTGGAAGATAAATTTTCAATCAAAGGCTTGATATGTTCAAATAATATTCTTCTTCCTTTCAATTTATTTTCAAAGTTAGAATCATACCAACTGTTCAAATTTTCTGCAGATAATTTATTCATATAACAAATGTAAACCAATAAATTTAATGACAAATAAGAGTTTCTGAAATTAACAAAATTTGCTTTAGATGTTATTTGTAAATCAATATAATTTACAATTGTAAACAAATATTATTTCAAGAATATTTACAAATGTAATTTTAACTTATTTACATTTTCCATAAGGTAAATCAACAAATCTCAGGTATAGAAAATATTTATATACGGATTCTATTATATTTATAATTAATCATTTACGATAACTTATATAAAGTTATGGTTTATTGTAGTACGACTAAATAGTAGAAATCTTCTATTTAAATTGCTTATCACTTATTTAAATTTTACATTTGTAAAACATTAATTTGTTTACAATGGTAAATACTGAAGAATTTTCAAAGCGCCTTAAAATAATCATAGATTATTATGAAATATCGGCTACTATTTTGGCGGAAAAAATTGAAGTACAACGATCAAGTATATCTCATATTTTATCTGGAAGAAATAAACCAAGTTTAGATTTTGTATTAAAAGTTTTAAAAGCTTTTCCTGAAGTTGAGTTATACTGGCTGTTAAATGGTGATGGTAATTTCCCTAAACAAATTACAAATAGTACACCCCCTCCTATTTCTGAAGCTTCGAAAAATACGACTTCTGAAAATCTAATAAAAACAGTAACTATTGAAAATAACAATTCAGAGATTGAACGAATTGTTATTTTTTATAAAGATGGAACGTTTAAAAACTATACGTCATAAAAAAAAGCTTCTGAATACATCAGAAGCTTTTTTGTTATATAAAACTAATTGACTTATTTTATTAAATCAGCAATCCCGGTTTTTAAAATAATTATTAAGTCTCTTTTGTTAGAGTTTGTGCTTTGTTCTTGTGCATAAACTAATTGATTTAACATATTAACCGCCATTTTATCAAAATTAAATTTTTTGTATTGAGTGCCCAATTTCACAAAATCACTTGTAATATTTTGAATTACTTCTTCATTATCACTTTCTGTAATCCATTTATATGCTTCCCCATACAACTGCTGCGTATGCTGATTTTGCGACAAAAACATTCCTTTTAATACGTGATTTGCAATAAACGGAAGCTGGCTTTTGTCTTCCTCATTAATATAAATATTTGTAATTGCATCGGCTAATTGTTCTTTTACTTCTTCCTCAATGCTTTCCAATTCACTTAAAGCAGTTTGTTTGTCTATTTGATACAATGAAACGAGTGAATTTCCAATTACTGAAAAAGATTCACTTTTAAGACCTTTCATAAAAACAGACCTATATACCGGATCTATTAACTTCCCTAAAACACTTATTGCAGCTGCTCTTACCAGAGTTTTATCATCATGTTTTGCTAATTGTTCAATTTTAAATATTGCATCTTTTTTTGTGTATTTCTGGAATAAATCTACATTCTCTAAAGCCTGAATTCGTATTTTATAATAGGGATCTTTAAAAGCTTTAATTACTGTGTTATACGCATCTTTACTTGTTTTTTGATGTTTTACGATTTCCTCTAAAGCAATTTTTCGGTCTAAAAAGTGAGGAGCATTATTAAATTGATATATGTAATTTTCTAATGATTTTTTATCATTAATTTCAGCTAATAAAACATGCTTAGCATCTACAATTATAAGTTTAGGTTGTTTTACATAGTCAAATTTAAAGGAGCTTTGAACCTTATCAACCCACACTTCATGACTTGTTTTTCCATTTTCACCATAAATATCAATTGTTAGAGGGAATTTAAAAGTTTTTCCTCGTTGATTTAAATTAACAGTAACTGTTTTATTAATAGTATTATAATCATATGTAACATCTAATCTAATATGACCGTTACCAAAATACCATTGATTAAAGAACCAATTTAAATCCTGACCACTTATTTCCTCAAAAGCTAAACGAAGATCATGAGCTTCAGCAGTACCATATTTGTGTTTTGTTAAATAGTAATTAAAAGCTTCAAAAAAGGCTTCATCTCCTAAAATATCCCTTAACATGTGTAAAATAGCGCTCCCTTTATGATAACTAACAGGATCAAACATATGTTCCTTATCTTCATAATAAAAGCGAACTAAATTTTTATTCTCACTCTCACTTTGTAAATAAATCTGAATATCATCGTACATATGTGAATCTGCAGTGTCTTGACCATATTTATATTGTAACCAAAGATAAGTGCTATACGTAGCAAAAGATTCATTTACAGTTAAATTTGACCAACTTTCAGTTGTTACTAAATTCCCAAACCAGTGATGAAAAAGTTCATGAGCAATAGTCCCTTCCCATTCATTTTTATCAACTAATTGTCCTTTCTTTTGTTGCGCTGCTTCACCATGAACGACAGCTGTAGTATTCTCCATTGCCCCACTTACATAATCTCGAACAACTATCTGACTATATTTATCCCAAGGATAAGGAATACCTGTTAAATTTGAAAAAAAAGTCATCATCTCAGGTGTATTGCCAAATATATCTCTTGCAACATTTTCATAATCTGATTCAACATAATAATCTACATCTATATTATTCCAGGAATCTTTTACAACGCTAAATTCTCCAACACCCATAAACACAAGATATGGAGCGTGTTTTTGATCCATTTTCCAATAATCAGTTCGGGTACCATCACTATTTTTTGTTTGTGATATTAATATTCCATTTGATAGGGTTAAAAACTTATCTGGAACAGTCATATAAATTTCCTGAGTAGTTTTTTGATTTGGAGAGTCTATTGTTGGAAACCAGCAACTACTGGATTCTGTTTCTCCCTGGGTCCAAATTTGAGTTGGTTTTTCTGGATCTTCATCCAAAGGATCAATAAAATACAATCCTTTAGCATCCTGAATTGCTATACTCCCTTTTTGCTTTATTTCTTCAGGTTTAGCTGTGTACTTAATGTAAATTTCATAATCTTCATCCTTGGTGTAAGTTCTTCCTAATTCAATGGTTATCTCATTATTTTCATAATTATAGGAAGCATTTATATTTTCAACCTGCACTTCGTGTATATCGAACGATTTTGCATCTAACACTAATTTATCAGTTGCGTAAAAGTGCGGAGACAATGTTAACCATGCCTCTCCATTTAATTGACTCTTGTTAAAATTAAAATCAACTTTTAACTTCGTATGAATCAGGTTATTTATTTTTTCTCTTTCAGCTTGATATACTTTGTCTTGTGCATTTATTGCAATTGTAAATAATATTATTAATAGGAAAAATATTTTTTTCATTAGATTTTTTATTTTAAAGGCTCAAAAATAATACATTATTTGTTCTGCGAAGTTAAAAAGCAGTTAAAAAGCCACACTTTTTAGGTGTGGCTTTAAAAAATTAATAAATATTTTTGGTTTTATTTTAAACTACCAAGTAATCCTTCAAGTTGTTTAAATTCACCTGAAGCTCCATCAAGCTTAATTTCTTGTGCTATTTTTAAAATTTCAGAAGGATTCATTTTTTCACCAATTACACGAACCAGCGCAAATCCTTTTTCACTATCCGAACCAAAAATTATAACTTCATCAATAGCATCTTCTTCTCCTAAATAATTTACGCTCACATTTCCTTTTCCAAAACTCATCCGCATTAATTGCTTGTATTTAGGGTTTTTTAAAATCTCTTTTACTTTTAATTTTTCCGAATCAAACAGTTCTTTATTTGTTTCTGAAATTTGTAATGCTAAGAAATTTACTTTTTTTATGGTTTCTAATGTTGTTTTTACTTCTTCAGAAACTTCTGTATTCTTTAATTGTAAAATACTTGCAGGTAAATCAATAGATATAAATTCATCGTTTTCTTTACTGTCTACGTAGTATTGCTGTAAAGATGGATGGCTATCACAAGAAATAAAAGCTAAAGCAATTGCTAATAAAAGGCCTGTTATTTTGAACAATGATTTCATTTTTTTAAATTTTAAGTTGTTGTAATAAAAATTTCACACAGAAGTATTTAAATGCTTCTGCGTGAAAATTAGGATTTGGTTTTAGTTTATTTTCAAATGCATTCCACTTTCTGGAATATGAGACTCTGTTAATTTAGAGATTTTGTTCAAATCAATATCTCCTGTTAGCGACAAAATCACTGTCTCAACTTTTAGGGGACTATCTGAATCCTTCATATATTTTCCAACTCCATTTACAAACATTAACAATTCGCTTACGTGATCTTCATCTTTACCTTGACGTATATAAATTTTTACATTAGTATCATCATCTTTAACACGCAATAGTTCTGTTAATTTTGAAGATTTTAAATAGCTATTCATTACATCAGACATTTGCTTTGCAATTTCTGGTTTATCAGTAGTAAATACTTTAAAAGAATTCAAGTTTTGAACCATTTCAAGATATTCTTGCCCTTCTTCACCACCACCTTTAAACTTGGCAAGCATTTTAAAAGCTTCTTTACTAACAATTACCGATGATACGTCATCCATATCTTCAAATTTATCGAAAATTGAAGATTGAGCATACGTGTTGAACGACATAAATATTACTCCGATTAATAAAATTATTTTTTTCATTTTTTTACTTTTTAGGTTGATTAAAAATTTTCTTTGTTGCATTATCAAAATGTTGCAATTGTAAAATAGCATCATTTCCTTTGTTTAGATTTGCTGAAAGCATATTAAATGCTATTTGAGTTTCATTATATATTTTCTCAGCTTGTCTTTGTTGGTTATTTTCATAACCGGTATATATAGTAACCAGTAATACTATTGAAGCCGCAACAGATAACCATCTCCAATTCCGCTTTTCAGATTTTAATTGGATTGGCTTTGTTAGTTCTTCTTTTTTACTGATTGAAAAATATTCAAATAGTGATTTATACTCTATTAAATGTGGCGCTACATTATCATTCAAAAAATAGTTTTTTAACTTATTTTCTTCTGCAATAGTAGTTTCTGCATCTAAATATTTTTGTAACAACTTTTCTATGTTAACTAATTCCATAATTGTGCTGTTTTATTAATTGCTCTTTAATTGTTTTTCTAGCTCTTGATAATGATACTCTTATTGCTGTAGGTTTTAAATCCATCATTTTTGCAATCTCATCAAATTCATATTGTTCAATATCTCTAAGCTGTATTATTGTTTTTTGTTGCTCTGGTAAGTTGTTTATTAATTGATGTACAATACTCACACTGTCATTAAGCTCCATTCTTCTATCTAAAGAAGTATCTTTTTCTTTATAATTACTATGAATCAATGTTAAATTACTCGCTTGTTTCGATTTTAATCTGTCAAAACAATAATTTTTAGTCATTGTCATTGCAAAAGCTTCTACACTTTTATAATTCTGTAATTTTTCTTTATTCTTCCATAACTTAAAATATAACTCTTGCGTTGCATCTTCAGCTTCTTCTGTAGACACCAGTAATCTTTTCGCTAATCGAAAAACTTTATCTTTAAAAGGTGTTACAGTTTTTAAAAACTCTGATTGTTTCATTTTAAGTTCTGTTTAACAGCTTTTTTATACTGTTTACATAATTATGACGAGCAAGTTACATTTTTGTAACAGCTGTATTCATTTTTTGTAATTTAATTTTATAAATTGCGACTCAATTGAAAAATAATAAACTCAAAAGCATGAAAAAAATAAGTTATTTGTTTGCCCCGATCTTATTTATAGGTCTTCTATTTGCAAGTTGCAATAAAGACGATGACCCTATACCTAATGCTATAGAATTGAATAATCCAATCAACGACTTTGTTTGGAGTGCTATGAATTCTTGGTATAACTGGCAAAGCAATGTTCCAAATTTATCTGACACAAAAGATGATAATCTAGATTCTTATTATGAATATTTAAACGTATTTTCTTCTCCAGAAAATTTATTTGAAAGTTTATTATTTGACCAAGGAAATACAGACCGGTTTTCATGGTTTATTGAAGACTATGTAGAACAACAAAAACAGTTTCAAGGAGTTTCGGTTTCTACAGGAATTAGGCGCTCTGTTCCTATTGGAGCGGGAGATGGTAAAGTTATTATTTACGTTCAACATGTTTCAAAAGGATCACCAGCTGATATTTCAGGTATAAAACGCGGTGACATTATTAATGCTATTGATGATATTTTAATGGATGAGTCAAATTATGCTCAGGTAATAAATAAATTGTATAGTGGTGAAACCATTAAAGTTTCAACTGCAATTGAAAGCAATGGAGTTTTAACTAAAGTGAATGATTTTACAATAACACCTGTAGAAATAGCAGATGATCCGGTTTATTTAACCAAGGTTTTTGATGATGTAAATGGAAAAAAAGTTGGTTATATTGTATATAATGGATTTAGATCATCTTATAATGATGAATTAAACGCTGCCTTTGGAACTTTAAAAAGCGAAGGTGTTACAGAATTAATTTTAGATTTAAGAATAAATGGAGGAGGCTCTGTAGCTACGTCTTCATATTTAGCAAGTATGATTTATGAAAATGCAAGTACGTCAGAAGCTTTTGCAGAACTTAGATTCAATTCAAATCACACAAATGAAAATGGAAAATATTATTTTAAGGACGAACTAAATGTTTATGATGTACAAGGTGTAAAAACAGGCGCTGAATCTATTAATAGAATTAATGGAATTAATCAGCTCTATGTTTTAACTTCTGGAAGTACCGCTTCAGCAAGTGAAATGATTATTAATGGTTTAAAACCATTTATGCCTGTTAAGTTAATAGGTATGACTACTTACGGCAAAAATGTTGGATCCATAACATTATATGATTCTCCTGGATCAGATTTTACGAATTCAGGCTCTGCTGATTCAAGTCACTTAAATGCGATGCAACCTATTGTATTTCAAATATATAATAAACTAGGTCAAAGTGATTATACTAATGGTTTCACTCCAGACATTGAAGTAGAAGAATGGAGATCTTGGAGAAATATTCTTCCTTTTGGGGATGAAAATGAAGAAATGTTGAAAACTGCATTGGATGATATAAAAGGAATTACAAGCAAGCAACCTTTTAAAATAGGTAACGATATTAAACTGCAAGAAGATTTAATTCGTGTAAACAAATTTGATAGTGAAATGTATTTAGAAGATGATTATTTCAATAATTACTAATTAAATAATGTTTATAAAAATAAAAAAGCAGGGTAATACCTGCTTTTTTTATGATAAACATCCAACAATAATTGTTTACTTTTGATTTGTTTTAAAAACAGCTTCAATGAAAAACCTCACAATATTCTTAATATTCGTTCTACTTTTAACAGCTTGTAAAAAAGAATATCAACCACGTGAAACAGTTCAGGTTTCTATTCATAAATTTAAAATGGAAAGCACAAGTATTCGTGCTATTGAAATTATAAATGATTCCGCAGTAGTTTATGCTGGATCAAAAGGTGATATTGGAGTTATTAGTGGGACTAAAATCACGCCGCTAGCAACTAAAATTATTAACGATACAATTATTCCACATTTCAGATCTTTAGCTTTAACTAAAGAAAGCATTTATGCATTAA
>PVMS01050749.1_pt1 | contig 10403 bp, 16 predicted proteins | sample 1853461 | NCBI WGS metagenome assembly PVMS01 (sample SAMN08582032, study PRJNA380276) | Marine sediment metagenome, whole genome shotgun sequencing project. | isolation source: ocean sediment barecode stripped | collected 2017
CCCATGGAACCGATGAACTGTACGGCGTGGGCACATGACGACATCTGTGAACTCTGGACCGGCACGCAGAACCCGCTGGGCTTCGCGGCCGAAGCTGCCGAAGCGATAGATATGGATGCCGACAAGGTCATTTTGTACAACCAGTACCTGGGCGGTGGCTTTGGGCGGCGGGGATTTTCAGACTACACAGTGCAGGCAGCACGAATAGCGGTAGAGGTCGCCTACCCGGTCAAACTGATCTGGTCGCGGGAAGAAGACATGCGACACGACCACTATCGTCAGGCAAGCATCAGTCGTTTCAGGGCCGCGCTGGACAGCGCCGGCAAGCCAACAGCGTGGGTCAATCAGTACGTCGAAAAACATGACCCGATTGAAGCACCACATATTCCCTACGGCATAGACAACCAGTTCATTCATTACACGGATTCAGAGACTCATGTCCCATGGGGATTCTGGCGCAGCGTTGATCATTCCCTGCACGCATTCTTTACCGAGTCATTTATCGATGAAGTTGCAATCGCAGCGAATGCTGATCCTTATCAATACCGCCACGACTTGCTGGCACATGCGCCACGATTCCAGAAGGTTCTGGACCTCGCGGCTGAAAAAGCGAACTGGGGTGCGCCCATGCCTGAGAACAGGGGTCGAGGTATCGCGATTCATAAATCATTCGGCACCATCGTTGCACAGGTTGTCGAAGTTGACGTTACCGAAGGCAAGGTACGACCGCATCGTGCAGTTTGCGTAGTGGATGCCGGTTTTGCCATGCATCCGGACGGTATCAAAGCCCAAATGGAAAGCGGCATCGTTTATGGCCTGACCGCTGCGCTATACAGTGACATTTCGATCCGACGCGGCGCTGTTGCCCAGAGCAATTTCCACGACTATCAAATGCTGCGAATGCACGAGTCGCCGATTATAGAAACTTATATTATCAACAGCGGCGAAAAAATCGGTGGCGCCGGCGAACCCGGAACACCGGCAATCGCGCCCGCTTTGGTCAACGCGATCTTCAATGCGACCGGCAAACGCATTCGTGAATTGCCGGTGAAACTTCACGATCTGAGTCGCGAAAACCGCGAAGATAGAGACGTCACATAAAAAAAATCCCCCGACTGTTGTCGGGGGAATTTATTGAAGTGTGTGTTGTTTCAGTCCGCAGGACTAGTCACCGCTGTACTGCCGATCAAGCCACGGATTAGTCTGAGCGGGCAGTCACCTCAAGTAGATGATAGCCGAACTGTGTTTTCACCGGACCTTGCACTGAATTTATGTCTGCGCTGAACACGACATCATCGAATTCCTTGACCATCATTCCAGGTCCGAACTCTCCCAGGTCGCCGCCTTTCTGCCCCGAGGGGCAGGAGGAATGCTGTTTCGCCAAATCGGCAAAATCAGCGCCACCGGCAATTTCATCTTTGATAGATTGGCATTGTTCTTCTGTATCCACCAGAATGTGTCGTGCAGTTGCTTTGGACATGCGTTGTACCCCGTAACAATTAATAAACGTTGATTCCGCCCGAACCGGGCCTGTCGTGCCGACAGAATTTCGGCAGTCATCTATCAATGTCGAATTATGCCATAACTGATAACATCCAAATACATTGTCAGCCAAAAATTACATGCCAAAACACCTGATCCCGATCGTGGCGACCGTATTCGTCATGCTGTTCGTCTGGTTGAGCATGGCACCACTTCTGTCGTGGTATGAATTTGGTAGTTATGCAGAGGAGCTTGACGAGGCCAGGTTCAAATGGAGCAACAGCGGCGTCTCCGACTACAGCTATGTATACGAAATATCTTCCTATTACGCCCCACCGCTGCGTGGCGCGCTACGCGTAACCGTTCGAGACGGGCAGTTATCGAGGTCCAGTCTTGTTGATGACGGTGAATTGATCGATATTTCCGGGATGCCGGCGGTGCCCGGAACGATTGACCTGGCATTCGATTTCATAAGCACGCTCATCGCTGAATACCCCTATGAGATTGACGTCGAATATGATGCAGTTTTAGGTTATCCAAAGAAGATCATGGTGGACTTCAGCGATTCAACCGAGGATGAAGCCACCTATCTCATCGGGTCGTTTAAGATTATCCAGGATGGATTCTGATAAGCCGATTCATGGCACATCTGCACCCGGTTACCGGCCTGATACAGGACATAGCATGAGTGACTTGCCCAATTGCCCGACGTGTAATTCCGCATACACATACCAGGACGGAAACATGTTTATTTGCCCGGAATGCGCGCATGAGTGGGCACAGGAGCAGGCCGGAGAAAGCAGCGACAATGAGCGCATAATCAAAGACGCTAATGGCAATGCACTCAATGACGGCGATACAATCACAGTAATCAAGGATCTCAAAGTAAAGGGCTCATCATCCGTCGTAAAGATTGGCACGAAAGTGAAAAATATCCGCTTGGTCGACGGCGATCACGACATCGATTGCAAGATTGATGGCATTGGGGCGATGAAACTCAAATCTCAATTTGTTAGAAAGGCCTGACTTCACACAGATCGAATAACAACAGCTTATAAATCTGCATAGAAAGAGAGGAAATGATGACCTGGAGCGTCTATTTATCAGGGGAAATCCACACAGACTGGCGTCAGCAAATCATGCGTGGTGCGGAGTCGCATGGATTGCCCATCGTCTTCACATCTGCGGTCACCGACCATGAGGCAAGTGACGCTGCAGGTGATGTCCTTGGAAAAGAGGACAACAATTTCTGGCGAGACCACAAATCGTCGAAAGTGAATAGCATACGCACGAAAACTCTGATCGGGCAATGCGATATCGCGATTGTCCGTTTCGGCGACAAATACAAACAATGGAATGCGGCGTTTGACGCCGGTTGCTGTGCAGCACTGGGCAAGCCCTATATCACCCTGCATACCGCCGATATTATTCACCCATTGAAAGAAGTGGATGCCGCAGCGATGGCCTGGGCAGAAACTCCGGAGCAGGTTGTAGAAATACTGAAGTACGTAATTGACGCGAAGTAGGCAGGAAATTGCTTCGAACAATGGCAATCGCATCGACGATCAAAGCATGAATATGTACAAAAAACTTGGCCGGATCTGCCAATTGATATTGGTTGCCTCGGTCGCAATAGCTTGCAGCAGCACAGAGTCAGAGCTACGACCTTTTAGTAGCGACGGGTGTTCACTTTTCCCTGACTCTTCTCTGATCAGCGAGAGCGACTGGTGCTCGTGCTGTTTCGAGCACGACCTGGCCTATTGGCGTGGCGGAACTGCCGCAGAACGCGAGCAGGCCGACAGCGTTCTCAAAGAATGCGTCGCTGAAAAAGCAGGGAACGAATCACTGGCGATAATGATGTATGAAGGGGTAAGACTCGGCGGCAGCCCGTATTTCTACAGCTGGTATCGTTGGGGTTATGGCTGGGGTTACGAGCGAAAATACCAGGCGCTCTCACCGGCGGAAGTCGAAACCGCGGATAGCCTGATTAAGAAGTATTTCGCCGCTAACGAGGTATCAGCGTGCCCGATTTAGTACTCTTACGAAGCAAATGGATGATCAGCAAGTTGCTGCTGTCGGCAATTTTACTAACATGCTGGTTACAGGCCGGCGCAGGCGAGGCCGATGTCCTTCAGGTAAAACCAAGCTGTACGGCGGACCTGGTGTGCAGCTTCGCCGTCACGGTCGAACATGCCGATTCAGGATGGGATCACTACGCCAACAAGTGGGACGTGCTATTGACAGATGGCACGATCGTCGCCAGCCGGGAATTATTGCACCCGCATGAGAATGAGCAACCATTTACAAGATCATTAGAGAACGTGCAACTTCCGCGGGGAACGACGGAAGTCGACGTGCGAGCTCACGACAAAGTGCACGGCTATGGTGGGCAGACAGTAAGGGTCAGCATTCCGTAGCCACTCCTGTTCTTTCTGATGATATTGTTTCACCTTAGAGCAGAACCTGTCCAATCACATTCTTGCGGAGTACATAGACATGAAGAAGTTCCTGCTAACCCTGCTCTTCTGTGTATCACCGTTCAGCAACGGAGTATTTGCCGACGAGGCGGATGAAAAGGCTGCCGTCGTCGAAGTCGTCAGGTTGTTCTTTGAAGCGATGACTGCCAAAGATGTGCAGCAGTCGAGCGCCCTGATGACTCCGGACGGAATTCTGTATGGCTACAGGGAAACCGATGCAGGGCTGCAGATTGTGCGGCCGACACACGCCAGTTACCTGGAAGGTCTTGCCGGTCGGGAGAACGAGCTCATCGAACGCTTCTGGGACCCCAAAGTGTTACTGCACGACCGCATGGCAGTCGTCTGGACACCTTATGATTTGTTCATAGACGGCGAATTCAGCCATTGCGGCATAGATAATTTCAGCCTTCTAAAGACTGAAGAAGGATGGAAAATCACGGGTATCGTTTTTTCGATGGAACCTGACGGTTGTGCGGCCAGCCCGCTGGGACCGCTGCAGAAATAGCAATGAAAAGGCATTTGATTACATTCTTATTCCTGGTACTCGCGATCGCGCTGTATTCTGCGGGCGCGGCGGGCCCGGCAACGTTTCTCCTGATTCTGGGTGTTGTCGCCGAAGCAGTGTTTTGGCTTCGTGTCTCCGGAAAAGATAAACAGTTCAAAAAGAGACCACTTTAAGAGGAAGCACGATAGTGAAGAAAGTCGTTGCGGCTGGTTGCGGTGTGTTGATTTTGCTGTCGGCTTTCACACATTTATGGCTGCCGCAGTCAGTTGATGACTGCCAAAACGACGTAACACACAGAGGGCATCTTCTCAGCCTTGCACCGTTTCATTGTATTGGACATAGTGAACGCAACTATCCACAAGATGAGTGGAACCACTTGCACCCGTGGATGAACAATGAGTGGGAAGAAAAATATTCAGCAGAATAAGTGGTTGGCATCACGATAATTTTTTGCGGAACTTATGATATGAACGAATCGGCCGACAGACATATACCATGGCTCCTGTGGCCTTTTTATGCCGTGTGGCGCCTGCTTACATTCATACTTGGCGTTATCGGTAGGTTGCTCAGCGCGTTGCTGGGAATTGTACTAATGACTGCAGGAGTCAGCATTGCACTCACTGTGGTTGGCGCACCATTCGGAGTCCCATTGGCGGCGCTCGGTTTTCTGCTACTCGTCAGGGCACTTTTCTAGGCGGAGATATTTTCACGTGTCGGTATCGCGACTTGATCACATCAGTAAGATCGGCGTCGAACAAATGGGCGATCTTGCCGACAGTCTCGCCGACACCGACGTCCTGCGCCTGGAAAATCTGGACACGAACATTTTGCCTCCGGCAGCGGCTGTAGCATTTACGCAAGATGCGATTAGCGACGACAAAGCGAACAGCTACCTGCCCTTCCTTGGTCTTGAACCAATGCGACAGGCAGCGACGAATCTCGTCGGCAAGCAGTCTAACCAGGAATACGACTGGAAAACCGAATGTGTCATTAGTGCGGGCGGCTTGTGCGGAATATTCAATGTATTGCTCGCAACACTGGAACCCGGTGACGAGGTGCTGCTCACAGATCCAACCTACGTTGGCCTGATCAACCGGGTACGGCTGGCCGGCGGCGTGCCACGCTTCGTGCCACTCATACCAACAGAGCATGGCTGGCAACTGGACCACGAAGCGCTGCAAAAAATCGACCCGGTTCCGGTCAAAGCATCGCTGCTGATGAGCCCGTCAATGCCGACTGGCGCCGTGTTCAACCAGGATGACTGGCAGGCGTTAACCGAATTCTGCCAACGCGCGAACTGCTGGCTGATTAACGACTCGGCGATGGAACGAATTCTCTTCGATGATCGCAAGGTAATTCATCCGGCGACATTTTCCGGCATGCGTGACAAAGTCATCACGGTAGGATCCGCATCGAAAGAATATCGCATGATTGGCTGGCGAGTAGGCTGGGTGGTTGGACCTGCAGCGATCGTTGCCGATGTTGCCAGGGTCAGTATCAGCAACGTTGTCTGCCAAACCGGTATAGCAATGGGTGCAGTGGCGACTGCAATCACGGCCGACGACGATGGCATTGCCGCGAGCGCCACCGAACTGCAGGCACGACGCGACCTGATTGTTGAAGAGCTCCACAACTTCGACGTCATACCACCGCATGGCGGCTGGTCATTGCTGGTCGATGTTTCATCAGCAGGTCACGACGGCGCTACTGCCTCGCGGCTCCTGCTGGACAAAGCGAAGATTGCTGCGACACCTATGATTAACTGGGGCGGGCCGCACTGCGAAAACTATGTGCGCATTGTCTTCTCAAACGAAAACCTGCAGCGCTTATCCGGGATCGGAGATCGTTTTCGCAAAGCGCTGACCTGACCGACAGGACACAATATGAGCGACAGATACACAATCGAAAAGGCATTGCAGCTCGTTGCGGAGTCTGCCGACGAGGCATACGGCGTGTTGCTATCACGTGGCACACTGGAGCTCGGCTATTACAAACCGGACACCGTTGATCCACAGCAGCCGCACACGCAGGACGAAATTTACATAGTGCAATCGGGCTCGGGCTATTTCGTACTGGGCGAAGAGCGAGCGCCGTTCGCACAAGGTGAGGCCCTGTTCGTGCCGGCAGGCATGATGCACCGATTTGAAGACTTCAGTGATGATTTCGCAGCGTGGGTAATCTTCTACGGCCCGCAAGGCGGCGAAATTGAAGCCGATTGAAGCTCGCAACGGACGTCGACAAGAGCAGCAGCCGCTATGAAAAGAGTTGTACTGATTTTTTTGATATTAGTGCCTGGTATTGGCAGCACTGACGATGGCATCGACTCGCTGCGCTGGCTGGCAGGGTGCTGGGCAGCCGACGGGCAGGAGCAGGGCTCCATTGAATACTGGATGGCACCCGCCGGCGGGTCCATGTTTGGCGTCACCAGAACAGTTCGCGGCGACGAGACGACCACTTACGAGTACATGCGAATTGTTACTGAAAGCGCCGGCGACATTGTATTCGTGGCATCGCCAGCCGGTCAGACAACGACCACCTTTGCGTTGAAATATATCGGCGAAGACGAGGTAGCTTTCGAAAATCTGCAGCATGATTTTCCACAAAGAGTTATCTATCGACTTGAGCAGCCCGATAAACTGATCGGGCGAATAGAGGGAACAATAAAGGGGGAATTCCGTTCAGTAGACTTTCCGATGACAAAAATTCCTTGCAACGATGACACGTCCAGTATCGAGACTTGATATGCGACAGTCTTTCCCGGGTTCGTGCCACTGTGGTGCCATTGGTTTCAATTATCATACGAACCGCAACCCGGATATGTGGTCGATTCGTGCCTGCCAGTGTTCATTTTGTCGTGCGCATGACGCGCTGAGCACATCAGATTCCAGCGGGCGAATTGAGTTCACCAACCGCGATGCCGGATTTTTGCAGCGCTACCGTTTCGGTCTGAAAACTGCGGATTTTCTTCTTTGCGGCCAGTGTGGTGTATATGTCGGCGCTGTGATCGAAACGGATAGCGGAGCGTTCGGCATCATCAATGTACATGCACTACTGGAAACTCCGGGTAAGCTGGCAGGACCGGAGCCGATTAGTTATGACGATGAAAACGCAAGCGATCGTGTATCACGACGCGAAGAACGATGGACGCCTGTCACATCACTACCCTGGCAATAGCGAGTCCTGACTCACGCCGAAAACCAGACGAGCTCCTGCACATCCGTGAGTCCCGCTGCACGAAACTTGGGTGGACAGTTATCAATATCATCCTTTTTGCTAACGCAATTCAGGTCATCCCAATAGCCTGAGATTTCACCTGCGGGCACTGAGAATGGCGGGCCACTGACGACGGCCTGATCATATTCCAGCGTTACGATCATTTTGCTCGCGCCTGGCCGCAGCAGGTTTTTCGTATGTTCTATGTATCGCACTCGCAGGTCAGGCGGCAATGCGACCAGCGCACCGCGATCGTACAGCGCGTCGAATCCGGATTCACTAAATTCGAAATAGTCTCCACAATACAGCGTCAATGATAAATCAACGGCTGAGTAGCGATCGAGGCAGTCGCCTTTTACCAATTGGTATTCGATCGTGTTCTCTGCGAAAAAGTCGCGCACCGCGATCTCGGAAAGCTCGATTCCCGTAACATCGTGTCCGCGCTTTGCAAGCCACAGCAGATCCGGAGATTTTCCACACAATGGCACGAGAACACGGGTGTTGTCAGATAACGGCGGCCAGGCGGCATGTAACCCGGCATTACCCTCCGGCTCATGCCATCCGATCCTGCCCTCTGCCCAGCGACCACGCCAGTCTTCTTCGACCATGGTTAACGCAGAATCCGCGATTTATTAGACAGACCATCGGACAGGCCATCGTCCAGGCGCGCCATCCTGCCGGCCGGAATCAGGCCGGGCACGATGAAAATAAACGGCCAGAGCTTCACTGCAATATGTGACTTCGAATCAATGCGATCGAGCATACCGATCCTCCTGTATGCCGCTATGAGTCTGGCGACACAGTATTGTTGGCTGATGTTAGCACCAGAATTCTCCAATCTCGTCCGAAAATCGCAACGGACGACCCGGTATTTAGCCGGTTTACGTGGACGGAACGAAGGGGTTACTATCTGCGCCCCGCTACACTCGCTAAATTCTTACACTATCCGGGCGACGGAAGAGTTGCTCTATTACGCGCAGAGACAAGGACTTATGACTCAAGCAACGACCATCGACGGTAAAGCCATGGCTGCCGAATTATCTGCAGAAATCAGTGCGGCAACGGCGAAACTGGTCGCGAACGGGAAAGCGAAACCCGGTCTGGCCGTGGTTATTATTGGCGAGGACCCGGCCAGCCAGGTGTATGTGAGAAATAAAAAGCGTACGGCCGAGGCATGCGGTTTCAACTCCGTCCAGCACACGCTGGCGGAAAACGTATCGCAGGAAGAAGTACTGTCACTGATCGACGACCTGAACACTGACCCGGCAATACACGGCATTCTTGTGCAACTGCCAATTCCCGCGCACCTCGATGAACTTACGGTGACGCAATCCATAGTTCCCGAGAAAGACGTCGACGGCTTTCACTTTCAGAATATCGGCATGCTGACATCGGGAAATACCGATGGCGCTTTCGTGCCATGCACGCCCGCGGGGTGCATGTTAATGATCGAAGATCAGTTGGGTAAGGATTTATCAGGACTGAACGCGGTAATCATCGGTCGTTCAAACATCGTTGGCAAACCGATAGCCAGTCTTCTCCTGAAAGCCAATGCGACGGTGACGATCTGTCACAGTCGTACCGGGGACTTGCCACAGGTAGCGCGCAATGCGGATATTCTGGTCGCCGCAGTCGGGCGCCCACAGATGGTCAAGGGTGACTGGATCAAACCTGGCGCAGTCGTCATCGATGTCGGCATAAACCGCATTGAAGTCGAAGTAGATGGCGAAAAGAAGATGCGCCTGGTAGGTGACGTCGATTTTGCTGAAGCAGTTAATGTCGCAGGCGCCATAACACCGGTGCCTGGCGGTGTCGGTCCGATGACTATCGTCATGCTTATGTCGAACACGCTGCAATCGGCGCTACGCGCGTAGCGCCGGTCTGATCGGGTTAAAACTGGCAACATTCCTTAGCGGCATTTCCAGCGATCGCCAGGCATCCTCAATCGCGGCGGGAAGCCGCCCCTACGCTGCGATTGGTAAGTAAGTGGGAGACCCGATTAAGCCAAAGCCCGCGGCACTTTCACTCAAAAACTGCGTTTCGACTGAATGAGCAATTGCACGCTGTCGATGGAGGGATCACCGTCCAGTGGAAATGCGATATCAATATGAATGATGTCGCGGCCGCTGGCGCGCGTCGGTCCCAGTCGCAGACCAATCCCGACGTCCTTGAGCCATCCCAGGGAAGGCTCGCCAACCGGATTGGTGCCCCAGGTTCTGCCGGCATCTGCAAAAATCGCTCCGCCCACCCGAAACAGCTTGAAGGGATACCAATCCGTGAAATAGCGCTGTTCAGCAGTAACGAGGATTTTTGAATCACCGGTCTGGTAGCGAAGCGGGTACCCCCTGAGTCCGCTGTCGCCGCCTAATTCAACAAGATTATCAAGATCCAGGTTGTCGCCAAAACTGCCCTCGATAGTGGTGGTGAAAAGTCGCTTGTCGGTAATCTGATTGTAGTAACGGGCAGTGATCCCCAGCTGTGTGTTGGCCGAATCTCCATCATCTATTCGACCGCTCAATACTGAAGACAAGATAAGCGCATTCTTTTTTATGGCGCCAAATCCACTCCTGGCGCTAAACGTGTAAAGGAGTGCATCCCGGTCCGAGCCAAAGCCCTCGTCCGCCCAACCCATTCTTGCTGACAAACGCGTGCCCATGAAAAAGTCTTCTGTTCTGCCAATCATGTCGCGGTTGCTGGTTGTCTCAAACTGATCCTCCAGCTTCTCG
>PVMS01052817.1_pt1 | contig 10403 bp, 7 predicted proteins | sample 1853461 | NCBI WGS metagenome assembly PVMS01 (sample SAMN08582032, study PRJNA380276) | Marine sediment metagenome, whole genome shotgun sequencing project. | isolation source: ocean sediment barecode stripped | collected 2017
TAAACTCACCCGGTTGAACCAGTACATGCAAAATCCGGCCCTTGAAGGGCGACTTGATGTATGCACGATTGAGTTCAGCCTGAGCTACGGCCACGCGAGCAATGGCGACCTCGACTTCGGCCGCCGCAACCCGGGCAGGTTAAAGCATGAATCTTCCTCTGGGCTGGTTGCAACTTCGTTATAAACCCCTGCGTTTGCTGGTTGCGCTCGCTGGTATCGGCTTAGCAGTTTTACTTATCATGATGCAGCTCAGGTTCAGGGCCGCTCTAGTTGAAAGGGCTGTTCGCTTTCACCAGCGACTGAATTACGATATTGCTCTTTTTTCTACCAACAGTGTATTTATCGTACGGCCCGAACCATTCTCTCATCGCCGCCTTTATCAGGCCCTGGGTGATGAATCTGTCGCCGCGGTATCAGCTGTGCATATTTTCCCCGGCGTGTGGAAAAACCCGTGGAACAACGAGCGCCGCAGCATCAACGTGGTTGGCTTCGACCCGGGCGATAAGCTGCTCGACGCACCCGGATTTGAAGCCCATCGTCAACTGTTGCGCCAACAGGATGTGGTTATTTTTGATGCGGCATCCCGCCCGGAATATGGCCCGGTTGCAGCGGAATTTGATCCGCATACAGGTCTTGAGACAGAACTTAACAATCGCCGGATAAAAGTTGTGGGCTTGTTTGAAATGGGTACTTCGTTTGGCATTGATGGCAGCATCATGACCAGCGAGGATAACTGGCTAAGACTGTTCCCGAACCGTGCGCGTGGTGATATCGAGTTGGGCCTGATACATTTGAAGGAAGGTGCTGACGCCGAAGCAACCCGCGATCGCTTGAAAGCCTATCTGCCCAAAGATATTCTGGTCATGACCAAGTCAGACTTTGTCGAGCGGGAGAAAAGCTATTGGAATGCCGCCACCCCAATCGGTTACATATTTGCTTTTGGCGCTATCATGGGCTTTGTTGTCGGCGCCATCATTGTCTATCAAATCCTGTTTGCGGATGTATCAGAGCACCTGAATGAATACGCCACTTTACGTGCGCTGGGTTATCCGAACCGTTTTATATCGGGCATTGTCATTCAACAGGCTATGATTCTTGGGGTTCTGGGTTATTTCCCCGGTATCGCCCTGGTCTACTGGCTGTCTTTGAAGGCATCGGCAGCGACTCACCTGCCCCTGTATATCACGCAGGACCGGGCACTAGTAGTCTTTCTTCTGACTTTGTCGATGTGCGCCATTTCAGCCCTGCTTGCGGTACGTAAGGTACGCCGGCTTGATCCGGCAGATGTTTTTTAGTGGCTGACAGCAACCCAATTTCAGTTAAAGGCCTAAGCCACTCTTTTGGTCAGGGGTCTTTACGCAAACAAATCCTTTTTGACATTACAACCGAGATTCCAAAGGGTGAAATCGTCATAGTTACGGGACCATCCGGTTCCGGAAAAACCACCATGCTGACACTGGTGGGCGCGTTGCGCTCGGCCCAGCAAGGCAGCGTATCTGTATTGGGTCAGGAGTTGCGCGATGCAAAACCTGCAACCCTGGAAAATGTCCGCAAAAGGATCGGCTTTATTTTCCAGCAGCATAACCTGCTCGGAGCCCTGACAGCCCTGCAGAATGTAGAATTGGGCGCCAGGGTGACCGGCAAGTTCAAACGCTCTGAGTTACGCCAGCGAGCGAAGGACATGCTGGAAGCCGTCGGCCTCGGCGACCGCATGCATCACCATCCCGATCAGTTATCCGGCGGCCAGAAACAAAGGGTTGCTATCGCACGAGCGCTGGTTGGCGAACCCGCGATGTTACTCGCGGATGAACCCACCGCATCTCTGGACAAGCAATCCGGTCGGGAGGTTGTCGACCGTATGAAATATCTTGCAAAAGAACACGGCACAACCATTTTGCTGGTAACACACGATAACCGTATTTTGGATATAGCAGACCGAATCGTGCACCTGGAAGACGGTCGTCTTTCAACATTTACCGACTCGGTTATAGCCGAAAATCGTCACATGATGCAAATGCTGGCGGACAACCGGCAAAAGCAGCCCATTGAAGATTTGGTGGAAGACCTCGACGAAGCCGGGTTCAACGAACTATTGGAAGAAATCACAAGCGAATCGCAACGCTTCCTTGAAGCCACGGCCTTGGCCAGTGATGTAGCTTTTAAAGGTATGCTGACGCGCGGGCTTTTCGCATTCACACATAAACTTGGACAATTACTCAATGCGGAACGATCTTCCCTGTTTTTGGTCGAGAACGACACTTTGCTACTGAAAGTGGCTAAGGATTTGCAGGCTGATATTGAAATCAGGGTGCCGATTGGCAGTGGTATTGTCGGTGCAGTGGCACAGACGGGTCAAACTATCAACATACCCGATGCTTATGCTGACGACCGGTTCAACCCCGATGTGGACAAACAAACCGGTTTTCGTACCCGCTCGATACTCAGCCTGCCGATTAAAAATCAACACGGAGACGTATTTGCAGTCGCACAGTTGTTGAACAGGAAAGACGGTCAACCATTTGACCAAAATGACGAGAACCGGTTTGCCGGTTTTATCGAGTCGATTGGTGTGATCTTCGAAACTTTGGAAGACCTGTCAAAAATTGAGCCGAATACCGGGAGCCAACGGTAATGTCTGACACTCAATCACAAATTCGCGAGGTTGCCGAAAGCTACTTCGGGATGGAGTTAACAGACGAGTTGCTGGCTGAATTGGAAATCTGTGAAGTCGCCGGTGGTAGCTGGCTGTTCCGCCAGGGCGATGATGGCAGTTGCCTGTACCTGATGGTTCGTGGCCGCCTACACGTGCTGGATGAAACAGACCAGGCCGCAGGTTCACAATTACTCAGTGAAGTGGTGCCCGGTGGAAGTGTGGGGGAAGTCGGCCTGTTAAGCGGGCAAAAACGCAGCGCCGGAGTGCGCGCGATACGGGATAGCCTGCTGATCAAAATTGAACGTGAGATATTTGAACGTCTGTCTGTCAGACACCCGTCACTCATTATGAAACTTGCAGCGAATGTTGCCTGCTTCTTACAGATCAGTAGCGCACAGTCCAGAGCAGCCGCAAAAACGCTCAATACCATTACCTTATTGCCACTCAAACAATCGAATCGTTCGGCAGCTTTCTGCAAGGAACTGATACTTGGTCTGCAAACCTTTGGTAATACCCTGAGCCTGTCAGCCAATAACTTACTTGAGCACGGCGCACCAGCGACTTTAAGCCATGACCAGGTCGGTATCCCTGATGATTTGCAGCACTGGTTACACCAGCAGGAAACCAGTAACCGATTCCTGGTGTATAGCTGTGAACCTGATGACAGCGCCTGGACCCGTTTTGCGATGCGACAATCCGACCTGGTATTGTTTATCGCTGATTCACAAGACCAGGCCAAAATATCAGACTGGGAAGCCCGCCTGCGTGCCGGAAAAGGAACAGCCACGGGCAAACAGGCGCTGGTTCTTTTACAACCTGAATCTGAAAAAACAATTACCGGTACTGCGGAGTGGTTGCAAGACCGGCAGCCGGACTTTCATTTGCATATACGCAAAGACAAACCAGATGATATCCAGCGGGTAGCGCGGGTTATCTCCGGAAACGCATTGGGCTTGGTACTCGGTGCTGGCGGCGCTCGTGGGTTTGCACATATGGGTGTCTACAAGGCACTGCTGGAGTTGAACATCACCATTGATTGGGTCGGCGGAGCTAGCATCGGTTCGATCTTTGGCTCGCCGGTCGCCTCTGACTGGGAATACAAAAAGGCCTATGACCTTGCCCGGCACAGTTTCGTAAAAGTCAAACCGTTCAGTGACTACACATTGCCCATTGTTGCCCTGATTCGTGGCCGGCGCATGGAGCGCGAAATCCAGGCGCATCAGAACTACCCGATCGAGGATATGCCAATACCTTTCTTCTGCGTATCCAGCATCCTCGATAGTGGGGAACTCAAACTTCACGAAAGTGGTCTGCTTGCACCTGCCCTGCGGGCCAGCGCCTCTTTGCCGGGTGTATTACCGCCAACGGTGATAGACAGACGACTGATTATCGACGGCGCGGTACTCAATTCCCTGCCGGTAGACCTCATGATGCAAAAACCGGTGGGCAAAATCATCGCAGTTGACCTGTCCTCACATAAATCCTATGAAGTTGACTACCCGGCTATGCCATCACCATGGGCGATACTTGCGGGTCGGTTTTTGCCTTTCTTTCGCAAATACCGGGTGCCTTCATTAGCAACAACCATATTGAAGGCCACCGAGATTGGCACACAAAACCAGGTGCGGGAATCAGGAAAACAGGCTGATCTGCTGCTGCGTCCGCCGGTCAGGAAGTTCGGCCTGACCGAGGTAAAGTCGTTTGATGACATCGTGGATGCCGGCTACCAGTACGCGAAAACAGAGCTCAAAAAGTGGCAGCAATCACAGAATACGACAAACGAAAATACACACTAATCAAAGTTCGATATTGATTTTGTAGCCACCAATCTTCACAATGAAGCATCTGAACCATGGATCAGTGTTCAGCAATATTGGGGTAAATACTTTTTTGCAGCGCCATCCCTGCCAGTGCCTGATATTCGTGAGAACAGCATGAAAGCCATGCTGCTGCGTTTCTTTTGCCTCGCAATTGTCATGTTTGCAATGGCAGCCTGCAGTGTGCTGCAACCAACCGGAACCATCACCGATAAAGCCTCAATTGAAAACCAGCGCGCGGCAAGCGCCGAACTTGCATTGTCGCAACTGCAAGAGATCGACAAGCTCATCAAGCTGGATAACGATTGGATCGCCGATCAGATAAAGGCCGGATTTATTTCCCAGGCAGCGGCCAGCGGCAGGATTGATTTCCGCAAGCTAAAACTGAATATTGGCCGGCAAGTTATTACGCTCGACGCAACGGTTAATATCAGTGATGAACTGGGTCAGGTCATAGTTGCTTCAGTTTCAGGTGAGATATTGCTGGACTTCAGTAGCTCACATCTCGAATGGCTTCCGAACATTAAGCAGTTTCATATCACCTCCAAAGATTTTTCTTTTGAAAACGGCCACTACGCAGAGCCGATTCCCGAATTGACCCTTTCAACTTCAGAGGGGTTTAAAACCAGTGTGACAGATGCCCTGATTCAGCTGGGGAATAACACAATACCCATCAACGCAGTGCCATTGGGCGAGGTTCAGGTTGGCGCCTCCCTGCCCGGATTTGCCAGCAGACCTGCGCGGCACACTCAAGCACTGCGAGGCATATTTATGGTCACCGGCAGCGGCATGCTGATTGAGTCTTCGATCACCACGATTGCACTGGATTTGTCGTTTATTCCGGATCTATCCACCTGTCCGGCCGATGTCATCGTCTCAAGGGCCGCATTTGCCAGCAATATTGAATCACGCGAACCGGTTGGGATTGCCAATAATATGAGCAGTGCAGCCGATATCCGCTACTTTTACTCTGAAATATCCGGTGCCAGGCAACCGCTGACCATTATTCATTACTGGTTTGCTGATGGTCTCCCAATGTCTGTTCAGGAGTTGTCAGTAGGTGAAAGCGAACGCTGGAGAACATGGTCCTCCAGGGGGGAAGAACGGGCCAGTGCCAACCGTCTGGAAGTTCTGGTAGTGGAGAAGGAATCCGGTTGTATTTTGTATTCCAGGACCATACGCTCACTGGAACCGGAGACAACAGTCACACGTGTTGATCAGAATCAGGCTAAGCAGACATATGCAGCATTAAGCAATGGCTTCATGACAAGAATTGCCGGGTTTTCAATATCCGAAGAAAAACCGGAGATCGCACTGATAGAGGTAAGACGCTCTTTCCTGGGTGAAGTCATTCAGGCTGCGATGGCTGATTTAAGTATTGATGCGGAGTTTGACACCACATCGATCGCCGTACTGCAGTTCTCATCCAGGCTTCGGCCATTTGATGTTGAGAATGTCATCTGTGAACAACGCAGTTGTGCCGAAGCACAGGTGTGCAATGCCAACCTGGTGCAATGTAAAAGACTCCGGGATACCCGCAACTGTTCATCCTGCCTGTTTCGAAATCCATTGAACAACCGTTGTGTTAGTGAAGCCATCGATCCAATCTGTGAAGCCGCGCGTAAACGACAGAATATAAAATACGATGTAAGTCGCAGAATCTGCATCGCCAATGCAGAAGCAAACAAACTCGAATGTGACCAATTGAATGCCCAGATCGCTCGCAGTTGTCAAATTGAATCCGGATTTGAAGGTTCTGTGTGTGAATCCATCAAAAATAGTGTGCAATCTTTGAAGAACGGAGCTCCCCTCGCGCTGGTCAGCGCCGAATCCCGTAGCAATGGCAGTCTGACAGCCAATTTCTCCAACTTCCGGATTGACGGGGATCTGGAGGGGTTGAAACTGGATATGACGCTGAGTTCCCAGCTTGAACTGTACGGCGACCTGCATTTCAGTCCCGCCAACATCGCCCGTCCCCTGGCTGCCTGCATCACCGCCTGGAGCGGACCATTCAGAAGCCGCTTTATTGCAACACCGGAAGTCAACAGCTTACTCACAACTTTCAAGCAAAGCAGCAGCGCACTCACAGCAACCTGGTCCGGCTTCGGCGTGACCGTCGATACCAAGCCGTCACCCTTGCAATCCATTTTCGTGGGAAATCCGCAGTTGTTAGCCAATTGCAGGATCGGTTTGACGGTCCACCAGGTTGAACAGGCATTTGTCGACAATGATGCCGATTTCTTCCACGGCCAGGTCAATCTCGACATCCAACCCTTACCAACCCGTATCCACCTGGCTCCCGCGACCATCCAGTTCGGTAACAAAATATACAGCGCCAAAGCCAACCTGTCCTCAAGCTACCTACGCTTCGACATAAAAGAATAACCCTGAAATTGAAAACACCGCCATGCATCCCTGCAAGGCGGTGTTGGTACTCTCACTCCGGTCGATGAACTGAACCCTCAAATCATCAAATCTTCGCATCCGTGCAAATATCTGATAATCCGGTTACGGTTCAGTAACCGACCACCTACCCCCGGCCTGTTTTCTTCGCCACCCGATGAAAACTCTGTGGCCGGTGGTGAGGCTGTCGCGAGGTTCCTTGTACACTTGGGAAGTCAGCAAGGGGTAAACTGATTAGGTATCAAAAAACCTCACTTGCATAGTAACGCGTGGAATTGAACGTATATTGAAACAAAGATGAACATAGATTAAATCTCCGATTAAGAGCTTTTAAACTAATTTTCGATGTTCAGTCGATAACCAAGCCCTCGAACTGTCTCAATCATAGAGTGACCTGTATCGGAATCTATCTTTTTACGCAGCTTGCCAATATACACATCAACAACGTTGGTCAGTGGGTCCATGTTGAGACCCCAAACGTTACTTAGTATGCGTTCGCGACTAAATAGCGTGCCAGGATTACTCATCAATAATTCAATAATCGCCAACTCCTTGGCTGTCATTTTGATGTCTTCGCCGTTAACGGAAAAACGCAATGACTGACGGTCGAAAGCCAGTGGGCCGACAGCAAGGGTCTGCTCTTCATTGGCGATTTCCGTGCTGCGCCGCATGACCGTTCAATTCGTGCAAGCAATTCTTCAAAGGAGAAAGGCTTGGTCATATAATCATCGGCACCCATACGCAAACCGGCAATCACATCATCCAGGCTGTCCATTGCGGAGAGAATGATCAATGGCGTGTTGACCTTGTTCATACGTAATTGCTGACAGACCTCCCGACCGTGGATTCCCGGTAACATCATATCCAACAGAATCAAGTCAAAATCTCCATCGAGTGCCAGTAACAAACCAGCCTCGCCATCGTTGGCAATTACGCAGAAATGCCCTTCTGCGCGTAGACCACGCTGCAAAAAATCAGCAATTCGCGCCTCGTCTTCAACGATCAATATTCTCATGCTACAGCCCTTAATTTGTCCTCAGCAGGTAAAATTACGGTCGCCAATGCGCCCTTGCCTGCTTTTCCTTCGAGTGTAATGGTGCCTTTATGTGCTTCCACGATCGCCTTGGCCACCGACAGACCCAAACCGGTGCCACGTGCGTACCCTTGTGCGTTGCTACCACGGAAAAACCGCTGGAAAGCCTGCCGGGACTCTTCTTTTGTCAGACCGATACCGGTATCGCGCACCATAATAATTATGCTGTTGGTGTCCCGTTCCAGTTTGACCTCTATATTGTCACCTTCATTGGAATACCGTAAGGCATTATCTATCAATATTGAGAAAACCTGGCGCAATCGACCTGAGTCACCCATCGCGACCACATTTACACCCTCAAAATCCTGCACAATGGTGATATCTTTTTGTTCGGCTCTGGCTTTGAAATCTGAACAGGTCGAGCTCAGAAGACCGCTTACTGATACGGGTCGAACCTTCAATTTTGATTCACCGGCATCCGCACGAGCAATAAACAACAAATCATCAACCAGGCGCGTGGTTTGCTCAGCCTGCTCCATAATTCTCGTCAATGTTTCCTGATATTCGGCCTTGGTTTTGGATTTGCCCCTCAGGGCAATTTCAGACTCACCACGAATAACCGTTAACGGTGTGCGGAATTCATGCGAGATGTCCGCCAACAGTTTACGGCGGTTCTCATCCACGAGTTCCAGAATTTCGTTACTTTCCTTCAAGGCCCTGGTGCGCTCTTCAACAATTGCTTCAAGACGAACATTGGAATCACGCAAACTGGTTCTATGGTCAGCCAACTGACGAGCCATGGTATTGAAAGCATTACCGAGATTTTCAAATTCTTTTTCCTGTAATTCAGGAATACGATGGTTGAGGTCACCAGAGGTAAATGACTTTGCGCCGTGATGCAGGACGTTTACCGAGCGTGTCAGACTACGTGAGAACAGCCAGGCGATAACTGCGGTAAGCCCCGCCAACGTCAGCATGAACAGGGGCAGCACACCTGTAATGTAATGCGCCAGGGAAATCGTTTCCACATTTGCTTCAATGAGTTGTTTGCTGCGCGCTAACAGAGTTTCTCGCATTAACTCATTGAAGCTCTCTGTTGTGCCACTGCTTTTCAATGCTTCCACTTCGGCCCGTGCGTCTTCGGGACGTTGCTCTTCCAACGCTTTTCTGATGACTTCCCCGGAAATGATAATGGTCTCAACAAAACTTTCCATTTCATGGAGAATGTCCATTTCGTCGGTGCTGCGATCTATGCGGCGTAAGGTGTTTTCGTCTGCGACCGCTTGTCGGATACCGACGATAGAACTGCGCATGACACGGATGTTGTCGTGCCAACGGGGTAAATCTCTGATCCGCCCAACGGCAACGCCTTCATCAATCAGGCTGAGTTTTCTTGAGGTTTCTGCAGATAGGGTGCGATGACCATTGAGTACGGAGTTGGCAATGGTAATACGTTCAACGTCATACTCGAACCACTGCACACTATCATAGAAATACCAGGCTAATGCCAACGTAATCGCCAGCATTGCGCCGAACGCTACGTGCAATTTTCGACTGAATTTAGTCTTCATTGCTGACAAGTCCATATCAGAATCCTGGGTCCGTCCAGTTTGTACAAACAAGAATAGCAGACAATTTACAATTACAAAAGAAAGAGTTGCATCACAATGCTGATATGCAACATGGATAATGGCAATGATGCAAGCAAAAAGGAGATGGCGAGAACCGCCTCCGTTTGGTCAAAACACATGACCTGCGTGTAACTTTTCTGCTCGCAGCGGCGTCATACCCCTTAAGAAATGCAATGAATAAGCGACCCGGGACTGTTGGCCTTATTCTTGCATAAAAAGGATTAAAACCAAATAGACTTGCAGGAGATTCAGTAATGAGAACATCCATGATTTATCCGATCCGTTTTTGGGCTTTTTTGTTGGTATGTCTGCTGATTATTCAATACAGCAGCAAAGCTGGCGCCGACTGGTGCAAATATGAAAAGGCTATCGATTTGACACTGGATTTGACCCAGTCTGATAATTTAGCGATTGCGGCAGCGGCGGGTGAATTGGAAATTATTGGTATGTCGGGTACAGACAAAGCGATCATCCGTGGCAAAGTCTGCGCCTCCAGGGAAGCCTGGCTTGAAGAATCCCGCGTTGAGACGACGGCGGGGAGGCAAGCGCAGATCAATGTGATTCTTCCAGAACACGAAAGCGGCTGGTCACTACTGGGTGGTAACTACCTGGCTCTCGATCTATACATCGAAGTACCCGAAAATCTTTCGCTGCAAATAAAAGACAGCAGCGGCGACCTGACGCTGGAGAATGTAGCGGATGTTAATCTACAGGACAGCTCCGGCGATATCAACATTGAAAATGCCCGCGGCGAACTTGTTATCAAGGATTCGTCAGGCGATATCGACATTGACCAGCTCGACGGCAACCTCACAGTTATAGCCGATAGTTCCGGTGACATCTATATCGAAAACGTTCGCGGTGAA
>PVMS01083590.1_pt1 | contig 10403 bp, 7 predicted proteins | sample 1853461 | NCBI WGS metagenome assembly PVMS01 (sample SAMN08582032, study PRJNA380276) | Marine sediment metagenome, whole genome shotgun sequencing project. | isolation source: ocean sediment barecode stripped | collected 2017
TCTCAAAATAGTTTTCGGATAAAATCCAAAAACTATTTTGCCCGAGTAACGTCCTCGGCGTTTTTCAGTCCGGGGAAAGTCCTCGGCGTTTTATAGTCCGGGGATAACGGCCCGCCCGGATGAATCCGTTCGGACGGGCAACCAAGATTTGGTTTTTTCCCGCCCGGCCATCAGGCCTTTCGGACGGGGAAAAGCCAAAAACTAAACCGGTTTTAGTATAACCAGCACTTCTAAAAAAAACCCTGTTTCAAATCTTGCAAAAGAAATTTATTACATCTACCAGGAAGATATCTTTCTCTACTTTTAATCAGACGTAATTCGCTTTCCGGTATGAAGCACCGTTGTTATGCTTTTCAAAGAAGCAGTACGGTATCACATATTTATCGCCTGCTGCCTGATATTAGAAATATAGTAGATTGTTAAGTAATAACGGTTATAATACCCATGTAGTTATTGACATCAAGTGGAAAGGGATGCGTAACTTCGGATAAATCAATCACTATTCCTTTTCCCAAATCCTACTGTATTGTGTTGAAGAATTTAATACGGAATGTTAACATTCCGGTTCCGCACTGCAATGACAAAAATAGCTTACAGGATATAAAAAATGTTTGGAAAAAAGAAAGAAAGAAATCAGGAACCATCTCTTCAGAGAAATGCTGAATATTTACGATCACCAGAGGACAACAAGCAAGAAATTAAAGTAGAAAACAGACCTGAAAAGAGGGCAATATCGGCCATACTTTCATCAGATGCTGAAATTGAAGGAACAATCAATTTTGACGGAATCATGAGGATTGATGGAAGTGTTAATGGGAAAATATCAACTGATAACGGAGAACTCGTTGTCGGTCAGTCAGGGATTGTTAACGCGGCTATTACAACAAAAAGTATCGTAATTGACGGCAAGGTTGATGGGACAATCATAGCATCTGACAAAGTAGTGCTCAAGCAAAAAGCGCATCTTATTGGTGATCTACAGGCTAAGAGTTTAGTTATAGAAGAAGGGGTTGTTTTTGTCGGGAGATGTAATGTAAATCCCAAAGGTGTGAAATTTGACAACATTGCCAAAAATAACCAACCGAAAGCGGATCACAATCAAAAGAAAAACTTCAGAGCCAACAAAGGAAACACTGTTTTATCAGGAAAGACATCGAATAATCACGGCTCTTAATTCACTCAATCAATATCAATAATTAAATTCACCGACCAGGTTAAGCCTTAAGTAAGAGATGTCTGGTTGGCCACTGACACGTCCGGTTAACTTTGCAATTAAATTAACCGGATATATGTTTGCAACAAACAACAAAATCATATCATTTTATTTTACGAACCGGGCGGACGAAGAGATAACCGACGCCTCCCCAATCCACGTAACCATCGTCGAAGTATACACGCCACATACCACCAGAGGGACAACTATCACCTGTCCAGATCCATCTTTGCTTTTTATCAAATACCGTATCAATGTATAGGCTGCCATTCTTCTCGCTGGATTCAAGTAATGACGCCGCCTCCTCGACCGTCGGTACACGCCAGTCAGAATGTCCGGCATATCCCTCGCTATTCAAGCCTCTTATCCATTTCTTTATTTCCTTCCTTTTCATATATTCATGAGAGCCGGCTGGATGCCACATTAAACCGGTAGCATGGTCTATAACCACTTTGTTGTCGCCTATGGTCTTTGTTTCATATTCATGCGGTATTGTACTGTGTCCATAAAAACCCCATGCCTTCATTCTACGTATGGAAATATTCTGCATTGACTGAACTTGAGAAACCGATAAATTCATATAAGACGAACGGAGTTCTATGCGTGGCGGCTTTTCTTCTGCTCTTGATTGTATTATCGAGACCAAAAAGAATATTAATGAAAAGATTATGGCGTGTATCAGTAAGCGCTTTTTCATATTATTTTACTAAGCCAAAAACCGGAATGGTCATTTTATTTCCAGGTTTGTTATTACAGTGGCGCTCAGTTTAGTTTCGGTACCTGGGGCCTACACTCTTTCTGCTTTTTGCTTTTTCGATTAAGTCAAGCCTTGTTTTGTCGTAGTCTGTATTAGAAATGAGGTCTTCGTACCGTAGAACATTTAATTCATTAAGTTTTTCAGCAATATTTATCTTGTGTTCGGTTTTCTCTATGTAGTCTTCTTCCAGCAGATATGTATAGTTTGTACCAAACCCCAGCTTCTCAATACACAGTTCTGAGACTGCGTCTACGACCTCTTCCAGTTTTTTCTTCAGAAATTCTACGTCTGTGTACACCATGTCTTCGAAGTCTACCGTATTCATCCCTATCTCCGTTCTTGCCTGTACAATATCTCTCCATATAACCATTCCTTCTGCTGCCGTAGCCATCTTAACCTCAACTTTAATATAAGCATACGGATCAGAAAAAATTCCGGGGTCTTTTATACCAAACGATAATACGTCTGTTTCAAGTATTGTATCAATGCCCAATTCTGTGCCTATCTGCGCATAGTCTTTTACGTCTTTATCTTTTTTCTCCATTAGTTTCCATACGGTTTTGTTATTCCCAATATTTTCCTGAGGTACCACATGAAAATAGGAACACAATTGAAATTTGGTATTAAGTTTTTCACATAATACATCACCAATATTAAAGTCAAATATTATATCATTAAAAGCTATAGTATCTTCTTCATTCGCAGAATTCTTAGCCAGCAGCATCATCAATTGTGGTATAATAGCCGGCCCCGCAGCCAACGACGAAATAAACATTTCATCATTTCTGATATTTACGTCCATTTGCGGGCTCTCAGGATAATGTAAAATTACCATATCGTTTACGTACTTTGAGTATTCCTTTCTGTATGGTACCTGTGCTACATTTGTAGTTTTACAACCTGCAAGCATTAATAAGCTTATAAGAATATAGACGTAATATTTATTTGCCATTTGATAAAAACCTCTTCAGGCATTTACAATACGTTATAAATACTGAAATTATCCGCTACAACATTTCCTTTCTGAGTAATACGGAACATGAATACTAAACTATTTTTATAATTCCCTGCCTTAACTGAGCCACACCTAGTGACAGTCTCCAGCATGTCTCAAGCGGTAAGATCGGAACAGCAATTATACGCTTCTGTTATTGAGGGATGTGCATGCTTTCTCTTTTGGTTTTTTAATGCAGGCTCTGCTTTGTTAGAGTTAGTTTTACTCAGTTCATCTTCTATTTCCTGCAAATTTGTCAGGATTTTATTCAGATAGTCTTCTTTATCAGTCTTTTTGTAGCAACCGTCATAGTACTTAATAGATTTCCTGTAATTTATTACACCTTCTTTTACCGTTCTCTTTTCTATATTAAGGTTTCCAAGTTTACGATAGGCATTGGCAATCTGCAGTGCGGTATCTATAGATTCCGGTCGATAGTGTAACGCATTTAAAAGATATTTTAAGGCGTTATTGTAATTTGCAATCTTTACATCAACCGACTTATTGTTCTTGTTTTCTGTTAATGTCCTATAGCCCTTACCAACCCAGTATATATATGGTGTTTTTGTCAGTCCTCGCGGAAGCGTAATGGGTTTAGCTACTTTCTCTTTCCAATGCTGATAAACTGGAAGGCTATAGATCCGTAGTGTAACATCGTATTCAACATCCTTTCTGAGGATTACTAATGACACCTCTACTTTTTTGTTTTTTATCTCTCGCGAAACTTTTACGTAATCGGGTAAGGAGTTTATTTTCTTACCTTCTATTTCAAGGACTATGTCGCCTTTCTTTAATCCCGCGTCAAAGCCGGGACTTCCTGACTGCGCCTCAACAACCTTTAAACCATCCTTATTCTGAGAAAAAATCATTCCGGAGAAGATTGATTGTGCGTGAACAGGTGAAATAAAGGTACCCAAAGAAATGATAGTAATAAAAAATAAAATATATGGTCTCATGTTATTTCAAATTCCTTTTTTAATTTATCGCCAGACAAATGTAATAAATTGTATACAATATAAATATTATTTCAATGATTGCTGATACTAGATTCTCTTTTTTAAGTTGCCAGTGCACTCAACATAAAATTTATTATTCTTATAATTCTGTCACTCCGCACACTCTTTTTCTTTGCGAGTATCTCGTGTCCAGCGCCAGAATCATGCTATCCGTCTATTAAATTTTCTTACTGCAATGTCGATAATGAACAGGAAAAGGGCGAGGGGAATAAGAAAACCTGCAAGGCTCTTAGATATCACTATCTCTTCCTCTTCTACTGTTATATCTTCCTTTTTCGGATTATACTTGCCACCCGTAATCTCCGCAATATTTTTAAGCTGTGAAACATTATTTCCCTGGATCGCATATTCAAGCGGTTTTGTGGCTATTTTCTCCGGAATCAGCAATCCCTTTGTCTTTAAATCTATAACCTTTCCGTTCCTTACCCTTGATATTTTCAAATTATAAGTGCCAGGATTAATATTTTCCAGTTCTGAGATAAACCTTTTTGGTGCGACCTGCTTCAAGAGAAACCTCTGACCGTTGTCAGTATAATCCGGTGACATTAAGCTGACTTCCAGCTTTGTATCATCTTCTAATAGAGTGGATGATTCTATTTGTAAGATTATTTTATTATCATCATCTTTAACCTTAATATCATAGTTGGCTTTAGATATGTCCCTCATAGACCATCTCACAACTTGAGACCAGAACTTATTAAACATTGACCAGTTAATCCACTTCGACGACCATCGTGCATTTGCATCTGACGCGTAAACAACTACCTTACCCAGGCCGTATCTCCAATTCGCCAGGATAGGGTCCGTTTTCCCCATTATGTTCGTTACCAGTGGGACTTCAACATTTTTTTTTGCTTCTGTGATTGTGTGGCCTTTTAGCGGTGGAAACTGTTTGTCATAAATACCTTTCAATATCTGACTTTCGTGGTTGATTTTCGGGTAAAAATGCTCTTCATGAAAGTCAGATTGTGATACAAAAAAGTCCGAGTCCTTTATTATTAACCTTGGCAATTTTACTATGTCAGTTATCCGATAAAACTGTCCTTTTGTCTTCTTTGCTATATCTTCCAGTAGTTTTGTATTCACGAGCCACGTTCCAATAGCAATGGTTGAAACCGTTATATTTGCCTTCTGAAACTTACTGATCATTCTATTATAATGATAGTATATAGATTTTGTGTTTCCATCAGAAAGCAGAATAACATGATTTACCTTTGAATTCTTTTGCTTGATTTCCCGATAAGCAGCATCCATGGCAGGGAATATATCCGTTCCTCCATCCGCCCTTAACCTGCTCAGTTTTCTGACGATTTCTCTCTTAACTTCTTCATTAGATTTGAGTTTTACAATTATATATGGTGCTGTATCGAACGCTACAATACCAAAATTGTCATTCGGTTTCAGCTGTTTGATCAATTCAATCGACGCCTTTTTTGCAAAGAGCATTTTCTTTCCCAACATACTCCCTGATTTGTCTATTATTAAGACTAAGGAAAGCCTCGATTTCTTTTCTTTTTTGGGCGGTTCTCCGCCTATTATCTTAACCGGCAGGATTTTTTCTATTTGAGTATCTGAATATCCACCTTCAGCCGTGATGTTTGTACCACACGTCATCACAAATCCTCCACCATAATCCTTTACGTATTCTTCTATCAACGTCATCTGTTCATCACTGATAAAATCTTTTGCAACATTAGAGAAGATTATACTGTCATATTTAAGAAATTCCTGCAGCGTATTCGGTATCTGTTCCGGCTTTTTTATCTCTACGGCAATTGTTTTATCTGCCAGAGCATCAGGCAGATACATCTTCTGCTCTTTGGCGCCATTAATATACAACAGTTTCGTCTTGCCTGAAACATTAACAAATGCAAACTTGCTGTTATTTTCTTTATCTAAATCGAGTCCGGCATCTTCAATATCTAAATTTGCATTAAACTTTACAAATCCTTTTTCTTCACTTTTGTATGGGACCTCGAATACACTTATTCCGCTTTTAAATTCGGTATCCCACTCTTTCAAAATACCGTCTCTTTTATATAACTTTAAATTGCCTTTGACCGCCCTATCATTTTTATTTTCAATAACAACTTTTACATTAAACATTTCATCTTCACTTATTTCCCTGGGAACAAGGACTTTTTTAATTAATATTTCACCCGCTTCCTGAACATCGGGAGGAGATACCACAAAAATCTTAACATCATTGCCTGCTGCCATTGTGGCTGCTTTCTCAGCTTCACCCTGGTTCTGATTTCCATCTGAAAGCAGAATAACCAATTTAGAAGAATCTTCAGGCATAATACCCAAAGTCGCCATTAGACCACTTGCGATGTCAGTTCTATCCGTGCTGATGTTTGGTGCGGTAATTTCTCCAAGTATACTTTCCAATTCCAGGTCTTCCGTGAGTGTTGGTGTAATAACTCTTGATTCGCCACCAAAAATTACCACTCCCTTCTTAATCTTTTTATCCAAACTGCCATTTAAGTCTTTCACATAGTTCCACATCCATTCCTTGCCTTCCCAGGTGATACTATCAGACATATCCACCAAAAACACTGCACTTATTTCGCGTTCCGATTTTTCCTTTCCGCTGAATCCTGCCAACACAAGGACTACAAGCAGAAATACAAGAGATCGTAAAAATGTAGAAAGAATGATTTTTGGAACCGATAAATGACGGTAGCCAAATATCGACACTATCCAGAAAACCGGCAGCGCGTACAAGAACTTGAGATATTCAGGATTAGTAAATTGGTATTCCATAGTTTAAAAAAAGTTTAAAGTGCCTAACATAAAAAAAAATAGACACAGCTCGAACGGTTTAAACGGTTTAATCAGTTTAAACCGTCACTATTTCCAACTTTAGGCACTTTTAACTTTAGTTCACTTTAGTCACTTAATAGTGAGATCTCAGGCAGTGCCGGCCCTTACTTTCTTATAATAGAGTAACCACTCGATAAAAAGAATAAATGGCACAAGCAAAAGAAGATATTTGCCGAATTCTTCTTTTTTGTCTTTTATGAGTGTTTCGGCTTCTTTTTCTTCAAATTTGATTGCTTCGTCATCTGTCGATCCCGGAGCAATCCTGGACTCATTTTCATCAAAAAGATTTGCCACAAATCTATTATTGACATTAACACCTGCAATTTTATATTCACCTGTGTATTCGATTTTGTTAAATACAAAATCTGCTTCAGTGGCATCTTCCTTAACATCATATTTCAGAATCTTGTTTTCAGGAGTTACTATTTCAATATTTTCTGTTAAGGCATAGTTTAACCTGTACTGCCCACCGGTTAATAGCTTGTTATTATCTATCGATTCATATGGATTTAACCACTGGATAATATTAAGTGTCATAATCAGCATCCGCAAACCATCCGATTTTGAAAAATCGAAGGCACTCAGGTCAAAACCCAATGTTATTATCTTCTTCCCTTCATACCAGCCGGCAAAGGCAATAGGAGAATCGTTTAAATTATCTGATATCTTTATTAAGGGTATTGACCAATCCGGAGGTTTCATGGTAAATGCTCTCTTAATATTTAAACCATCCAGATTATTCAGGTGCGTCATAGTGGGGTGCGTATTGTCCCAGTCGAGTATCTTTACCTGCAATACCAGGTTATGTTCACGGATCAGTACATTACGGAAAGTATTGCCTTCTTTTACGTCTTCAGCTTGCAAATTCGATGAATGCAAATACGGAGTTATGTATAGTGAATTAATACCAGGGTTATTATCAGGGACAAATTTGTGAAAAATTGCAGCGTCATAATCCTTAATAGCTTCCGGTTCATATTCAGATGCCGCAATATGGGTTAATTTTATCCGATGGGTACCTTTTTCAATCTTCGCGAGTTCGTCCTTCAGAAGGTAATTGTTTGAAACTAATAATATGTTGATAGGCTTTATTTCGTTAATTATTGCGTAAGCAGTATTATCAACTGAAAGAAAATCATCCGTCTGTATACTGGCTTTTAAGATACCGGGTGCGTTAAGACCCTGTATACTTAATGTTTTTTGTTCACTACCTGCTAATTCTAACTCTTCTTCCATTATGATTTCATCGTTCAAGAAAACACTTAATCTGACCGTTTTACTATCATTTGAATAATTATCAAGTGTTACATAAGCTTCACGCTCCGTATAGTCTTTAAACATATCCTGATATACATCCAGAGATGAAATGGCAACGTTCTCAGATTGCTCTCCAAATGTGATAAATTTTATATTTCCGGACTTTAAATTGGTAAAACTTATTGAAGATGGAGATCTGTCTGTCAACACATACATCTCCCCTTTGTCAACATTTTTGAGAAACGAAACTCCCAGGCTCACACCCTCATCAAGATTTGTTCCGGTATCCTTTGGCATTAAGTCGTTAATTGTTTTATTTAACCTGGCTTTATCATCAGTGAAATCACTGACAATCCTGGAAGAATAATCTGAAGAAATAACCATCATCTTGTCCCATTGACCCAGCTTGCTCACCATTTTAAGCGCTTGAGACCTGGCCAGATCAAAACGTGATCCATTGTCTTCAATAGTTTGCATGCTTGCAGATGAATCAATGACAAGGACAACATTTTTTCCGGAAATATTAATTATGCTGGATTTAAGGTATGGTCTTGCCAGAAAAAAAACAAGAAGTAGTATAAGGAGTATTTGCAGCAGAAAAAGAAGATCAATCTTAAACACTCTGCTCCGTACCGTATCTTCCTTCAGTATACCCCATGGAATCAGACTCGATACCTGCACTATATTTTTCTTCTTATTAAAGATGTAGAAAAATACGACCAGTCCGATTAATGATAAATATCCAAATGCAAGTAAATTGAGAAAACCCATTGTTCCCTTATCTAATAAACCCTATTCTCGGTAGTTCGCGCAGAATGAAATCTTCAAATTTTATGTTTGTTTTTGCCAGTGAATAAACAATTCTGTTTATCCGGCAGAAGTGCCTCAGCCGCTGAATATGATCTTCCATGGCAGCTTTGTATTTTTTGCGATTTGCCTCTGAAAAATTGATATTCATCTTCTGGTTTGTTTCAACATCTACCACCTGGTTTTTGTTTCCCTTGCCAAAAGGGTCGAGCTCAGTTTCTCCCAGGATTTGTATAACCTTAATATCAAAATTCTTGAACCTTAAGTAATTGAGAGCCCTGGTATAGATTTCCGGTTTCATCATGAAATCTGATATGACAACGACCGTACCTCTTCTCCCTTTTGCCTCGTGGATATACTTTGAAATATAATTAACAAAATCTAACTCACCTCTTGGTATGACATTTTTCAAAAAATCCGCTATCACAAATATATGCTCTTTTTGCTGGAAGAAAGGAGTTCTGTTTTGAGAAATTTTATCTGTATTGACCATTGTTGCCAGTCTCACACTGTTCTTACTTGATAATGCAATATAGCTCAGGGCTATTACCAGGTCTTTTGCATAATCAAATTTTTTGTCTTCTTCAGGAAACAGCATCGACCTGCTTACATCGAATAATATGTGAACAGATAATTCCTCTTCTTCCTTGAAGGTTTTTATTAATAGTTTGTCAAGACGTCCATAAATATTCCAATCAATATACCTGAAGTCATCTCCGGGCATATATTCCTGGTAGTCGGCAAATTCGATACTGGTACCCTTCTTGTTTGCCGCCTCATAACTACCCTTCCTTACCCCACCATAAGTTTTCTTACACTCTATGCATAGGGAATCAAGCTTTTTCAGGAATTTAGCATCGAAAATATTTCCAAGCATATAACCGGTCTCACGACTCTTGCGATAAAATCTTTATAGACTAACCTAAATTTAAAGATGACAATAATGCAGAATTAATATAATCTATTTCTCTAATTTTTCTATTATCTTTTCTATAATGTGTTGTGAATTTACATTATCTGCGTCAGCCTCAAAATTTAAAAGTATCCTGTGATTTAGCGCTGACACGGCAACCTTCTTTACGTCTCCTTCATATATGTTAGGCCTGCCATCTAATAGTGCATTTGCCTTTGCCGCTAAAGCCACTGCCTGTGCACCACGCGGACCTGCTCCATAGGTAACATATCGCCCTACGAGATCTGCGAAATTATCCCCATCGGGAGTTGAATTTTGCGTGTCTTTGCTGTCAGGATGAGTTGCCAATATAATACCGGTAATATAGTCTTCCATTTCCGTCGAAACCAGGACTTCACGTACCAGTTTTCTCATCTCAGCAACTCTTTGAACAGCAGAATCAGGATCAAAGACAGTTTTGATAGTATAGCTTTCATTGATAGTTGTTTGTCTCAGGATCTGCTTAAGTTCCTTGAACTTTGGGAAAGATATTTGCAATCTGAAGAATAACCTGTCCATCTGCGCTTCCGGCAGGGGATAAGTCCCCTCCATCTCAATCGGATTCTGAGTAGCCATCACAA
>PVMS01091105.1_pt1 | contig 10403 bp, 10 predicted proteins | sample 1853461 | NCBI WGS metagenome assembly PVMS01 (sample SAMN08582032, study PRJNA380276) | Marine sediment metagenome, whole genome shotgun sequencing project. | isolation source: ocean sediment barecode stripped | collected 2017
GTTCATTGGTTCAACAGTTCAACAGTTCATTAGTTCATTGGTTCATTAGTTCATTGGTTCAACAGTTCAACAGTTCACTGGTTCAACAGTTCCTCAGCTCTTTAACCAGTTTTCCATCATTTTAATTCCATGTTCTGTAAGATAGGCTTCCGGATGAAACTGTAATCCACGCACATCATATTTACTGTGTCTGATTCCCATGATGACACCCTCTTCATCTACAGCAGTAATTTCCAGGTCAGAATTCACCGATTCCGTAACAACGGCCCAGCTATGATATCGACAGGCGTTAAATTTCTCCGGTAAGCCTTCAAAAAGGATTTCATTTTTCAAAATCATGTTTACTGGTGTTGTAATTCCGTGTAATACAATTGGCATATTATATAGTTCAGCTCCAAAAACCTCAGAAATTCCTTGATGTCCGAGGCATATCCCTAATATGCTTTTATATGGTGCATATTCTTCGATCAGCTGCTCCATGGTACCAGCATCTTTAGGAAGACCCGGACCCGGAGATAATAGGATTTTATCATAGTTTCCTATTTCTTCCAGGCGCATTTTATCATTTCTACATATATCCATATGTTTATCATATCCAAGTTCGCGAATTATATGAACAAGGTTATACGTAAAAGAATCGTAATTATCGAATACAAGAATTCTCATAATTTCTCTCTAATTAACAATTTCAGCAGCATCCTTTAATGCCTTTCGAAGTGCGCCCAGCTTATTATGTACTTCCTGCAACTCACTTTCAGGATTCGATTTTGCCACAATTCCGGCTCCTGCCTGGTAATACAATTTATTTCCCTGGCTAAAAAGGAACGGATCATGATCGCATGATTAAAATCTCCATTAAATCCCAGATACCCAATCGCCCCACCGTAGTATCCCCTTTTAGTAGGTTCGTACTTGTGAATCAATTGCATAGCTCTATGTTTAGGCGCCCCTGAAAGAGTTCCTGCCGGGAAAGTATCTGCCACAATCCGGATTGTTGAGGTATCGCTTGTAAGGTTTCCAGATACTTTTGATACAAGGTGGATTACGTGGGAATAAAATTGAATCTCTTTGAACTTTTCCACCTCTACATCAGAACCATTCCTTGAAAGGTCATTTCTTGCCAGGTCAACCAGCATCACATGTTCCGAATCTTCCTTTGGATCATTGGACAGCTTCCTTGCGAGTTCCGAATCGTTATCATCATTTCCGGTCCTTTTAAAAGTGCCTGCAATTGGGAAAATACTTGCTCTATTATTTTTAATTACAATTTGAGCTTCTGGAGAAGATCCGAATATTTTATAATTGCCGTAGTCGAAATAAAATAGATATGGAGATGGATTAATAGCCCGTAAAGCCCTGTATACATTAAATTCGTCTCCTGAAAACTTCTTTGCGAATCTCCGTGATAAAACGATCTGAAAGACATCTCCCAGCAAACAATGTTCCTTCCCTTTTTGAATAACTTCCAGAAAATCCGGATCATTAAAATTGGATGTTTCCTCTACTACAGGTTTGAATTCATAGTATGGGAAATTCTTACGTCTAATGAATGACGAAAGTTCATCAAGATTGTTTTCTGAAGGTTCATCTTCAAGCTGATGATCGAAAATAAATAACTCACTTTTGAAATGATTCACTACAATCACATTACGGTAAATAGTATAACGGATTTCAGGAGTCCCATATCCAGGCTTGTACACACTTTCCAGGTCAATATCTTCAAAATAAGTTACCGCATCATATGACATATAGCCGAATAGTCCATGAGTAATAAAATTAAAGTCAAGTTCTGAGCCTTTAAAACTTCCAATAAAACTATCCAGTAAACCTATGGCTTCATGTTTCTCCTTTAATTCGATCTCACTGCTATCACCATCAGGAAAACTCATCCGGACCTTCTTGTTTTCAAGTATAAAGGAAGCTGTCGGATTGCAACAGATATAGGAATAACTATTGTCATTGGCATGATAATCAGAACTTTCAAGCAGTATAGTATTGGTAAATTTATCCCTTAGTTTAAGATAAATACTTACAGGCGTAACGACGTCAGCAATAAGCCTGGTATGCGATGTGTTGAATGTGTATTTTTTCAATTTTCAATATTTACATATCCTCTAAAAACTAAAAAAAAAGCTCACTGTAAACAGCGAGCTTTTATATTTTATTAAATACTCGTACTTGTGCCTACAGTTTACAAAGCGATTTGTTCTGCCACCACCGGTACCAAGTATTATTTGTTTTCTTCATATTGATGACAAATGTAGAAACTAAATTTAAATTATTAAATACAATCAAGAAAAAATTGTGAAATATTTAAATAACAGGTCCATTTAGATGGAAGTCCGAGGCTTCTGACTTCGATCCTCTACCTGTAAATCTCAATAAAAAGCTGAAATCCCAGTAATTTCTATTCCCAGTATAAGCAAATGAATATCATGAGTGCCTTCATATGTAATTACTGATTCAAGGTTCATCATATGCCTCATAATTGGATAATCTCTGGTAATTCCCATTGCTCCATGAATCTGCCTGGCCTCTCTGGCAATGTTTAATGCCATTTCAACGTTGTTTCTTTTAGCGAGAGAAATTTGAGAGGAGCTTGCTCTTCCCTCTTTCAATTTCCTGCATTATTAATCCATAGGACATATAATCCATCTCACCGCCTCCATGGATAGCAGGAATAGTAGGCCCAAAAGCACCTATCTCACCGAATTTTCGGACGATCTCCTTGGGAAATATACTATTTTGTGCCCATTCTTCAATAAAAGGTGTGATCTCTATTTTAACAAAATCCCGCATGGCACTGCGTATCAGTTTTATTCATCAGTAAATAAATCATCGATCTGATAAAAATCCGGAGCCTCAAAATCATCAGAAAAAGCCGGGAGCTTTGATGAAGGATTTTCAGGGGAATATGGTAGTGTCATAAGTTTAAGTTGTTAAAATCGTTTATATATACCAAATTTACAATTATATTGTTATGTAAATAACAGTTAAAAGTATATTCAGGTGTATGTGTAAAATAGGTTGCAGTAGGAAAAAATTAAATTTTCCTAAAGCAAGCTTCTGCTATCCATGGTAAGAAATGCTATCGTACCTTTCTTCCTTCTCATGGCATGCTGGAATGTAGTTATGGGCCAGCGTGTTTCCATCAAAACTTATTATGATGATAATAAAACTATATTAAAAGAATCCTATATGGTTCTTGATGGAAAACAGAGAATGTTAGACGGCAAGTACATCTCTTTCTACGAAAATGGGAGTAAGAAATCTGAGGGTTTTTATAAAAACCATCAACCTACCGGATTTTGGAATTACTATTATGAGGGAGGGAAGCTTAGAATGAGAGGACAGTTAAAGGGGAAATCTAATTTTGGATTGTGGAAATACTATTATGAAAATGCACAGGTAAGTATGGAAGGTGAGATATATAATGGTAAAAGAGAGGGTCCCTGGAAGTTTTATTTTGAAAATGGTAAAGGAAAAAGTAGTGGTACATTTGAAAAGGGAGAGAAAATAGGAATATGGAATTATTATTATGAAGATGGAAATTTAAAAGCTCAGGCCTTTTACAAGGATAATATTGGCTTATACAGAGAGTTTTATTCAAAAGGAAAAACAAAACTTGAAGGGTATCATATCAACGAAAAGAGTGACTCTACCTGGACATATTACCATGAAAATGGTGCTGTGGAGGCAAAAGGAAACTATAAAAAGGGCAGACGAAATGGTTTTTGGTCGTATTATTTTGATAATGGCAATATATCAGCAGATGGCAAATATCTAAACGGGGAGAAAAACGGAAAATGGACTTATTATCATGAAAATGGACAAAAAAGTTCAGAAGGGGAAGAAAAACAAGGTAAAAGAGAAGGACAATGGAAAATATATGATAATGAAGGTTATTTAAAAGGGGAAGGAAATTTTCAATCAGGCACGGGTGATTATAAAGAATTTTATGATAATGGTAACCTGAAAGTTTCAGGGAAAATGATTGATGGAGTCCATGATGGTGAATGGCTTTATTATTATGAAGATGGAAATCTGGAAGGGAAATGTTTTTTTGTTGATGGTGCAGGTGAGTATTTTGGCTATTATCCAAATGGTAAAATCAGAATGAAAGGTAACATTGAGCAGGGAAAAAATGTGGGTAACTGGGAATTATTTAAGGAAGATGGCTCAATAGCAGGTTATTACAAACCAATATACGAAAATGAAGAACCGATATTTCGTTTAGACGAAAAAATAAAAACAGATTCTGAAATAATGGGTACAGGCAAACCAGACTATCGTTACAAAAAACGGCATAACCGCTATTTTTCTCCTAGAATCAACGAATATAGAGGTTTTATTATTGCTACAAATCCCCTGGCCATGTTGATTGGAAGCCTCCCAATATCTCTTGAACACTATTTTCAGGAGCGCCTGGGACATGAAATACAATTGGCAATTCTGCGAGATCCTTTTTTTACCAAGGATGAATATATTGAACCCAACAACATATATAAGCGAGGTTTTGAAGTATCCATCCGTCAGAAATTCTACCACGACGATAAAAGTATTGGAATGTTATATTTCGCCAATGAATTGCGGTATACCTATGTTAAAAATTACATTAATGTCGTAGATTCAACTGGCACATCCGGGGAATACAACAAAGAAAGTACTACAGAGAATATATTTCAGTATGCTTTCCTTTTTGGAAACAGGTGGATGCATATATTTGGTGAAAGTTGGAACAGGAAGTCAAAACAGAATGGAATATCTATTGATATTTTCATTGGAGTAGGAATAGGATTAAGAAATTATTCCAAAAATTACGATGACAATTTGTACTATGATGAAATTTTTGATGAACTTAGCCAATCAAAACTGGTTGTGTCTCCGCGATTCGGTGCGAACATAGGGTATGTATTTTAAATACACTTGAATTACATATTATTTTTTTGCTAATCGTTACAAAAAATTCTTCTTTTTAAGCATTCTACTGTTGCTGGTATTTATCAAACCACAATTATATAGTCAGATACCTTCTCCAATATTCGAAAACATTGAGATTCGAATTGACACCTCATCTTTTAATTTTGATAAAAATATTATTCAGCATAATAAAGAAAATCACCTTCATTTCGAATTTATTGATAATGACCCTACCTGTGAGATCATCCTCTATCCATTCAATTTTAATATATTTCAAAACCAAAACTGGTACGGTCGAATGATTATGATATGCTTGATTCACTGATCAATTTCAATAATGAATATTTGTGATTTCAGGTTAAATTCAGAAATCTTTCCAATACTGATTTTTTAAATTTCACATTCTCTCTTCAATCAACCGATTCAAGCCAGCCGCAGATAATTATCATCCCATTACTACCTGTCATACATCCAGAAGTCGAAGCTCCCTTTGAGGATAATACCTTGTTTATTGGTGAAGAAAAGGTTATTGAATTGTTTTCCAATAATGTCAGAAATATCAGAATTAGTTTACAGGAATTCTGAAAATACTATTAATTAATTGTTTAGAGTAATATTCTTTTATATGCATAAATTAGTATTAATACTGTTTTTGTTAAATTTGTCAATATTATTGTCAGGCATATAACCAATCTTTCTATCAATTTTTGAACGTAAACTTAAGATGGCAAACAAAAAATTTAAAAGTCTTGGCGTATTAACCAGTGGTGGTGATGCTCAGGGTATGAATGCGGCTGTACGAGCTGTTGTAAGAAGTGCTCTGCACAGAGGGCTGGATGTTTACGGAATCATTCAGGGATATAATGGAATGTACCAGGGAGGAGACATGATTCGTAAAATGAACTGGGATTCAGTGAGTGGAATCATGCATAAAGGAGGAACCGAGATAGGTACTGCCCGAAGTGACGAATTCCGAACAAGAGAAGGAAGATTACAAGCAGCTAATAATCTGATCGATGTGGATATTGACTACCTGGTAGTAATAGGAGGTGATGGCAGTTTAACTGGAGCACACTTATTCCGTGAAGAATGGCCCACATTGATCCAGGAACTTGTTAAGAAGAAGAAAATCACCCAGGCAAAAGCTGATGAGCACCCAAGGCTTAAAATTGTTGGACTTGTAGGTTCAATTGATAATGATATGTCCGGAACGGATATGACTATAGGTGCGGATACAGCATTAAAAAGAATCACTGATGCTATTGATATGCTGGGCGATACAGCTGCCAGTCATCAGAGGACTTTTGTTATTGAGGTAATGGGACGCAATTGTGGATACCTGGCACTTATGGGAGCTCTTTCTACTGGAGCCGATTCAGTTTTCATTCCTGAATATCCACCTGCCGAAGGCTGGGAAGGCAGGCTCTGCGAAATCATAAAGAATAATCGTGATGCTGGAAAAAATGACAGTGTTGTTATCGTGGCTGAAGGAGCTTGTGATAGAAAAGGCAATCCCATCAAGCCTCATTATATAAAGGAAATTCTGGAAAGTAAGCTTAATCAGGATACCCGAATCACCATCTTAGGCCATGTACAAAGAGGAGGTGCTCCAAGCGCTTTCGACCGGTATATGAGTACGGTACTGGGATACCATGCAGTTGATTATATAATTAACGCGCCAGAAGATCAGGAACCTATGATGATCGGTATGCGCCGCAATAAAGTACGACCCGTTTCTCTAATGGAAAGTGTAAAAAAAACTCATTCAATCTATGATTGCATTAACAAAGGGAAGTATGACAATACGATATATTTCAGAGGAGGAAGATTCAAGGAAGCACTTACCACCTTCCGAACTATGCGTCAAGCATCCCCCAAACCTCCTGAAAAAGGTAAGAAAAAACTGAAGCTGGCTATTCTGAATACCAGTGGCCCTTCTCCGGGAATGAATGCTGCAACCCGAACAGCTGTTCGGCTTGGATTGGATGCCGGGCATCAGATGCTTGCGGTCAAAAATGGATTTGAAGGATTAATAGAAGATGATATCGGGAAATGGGCTGGTACAGTGTGGCAGGATGGACTTCTCTTGGGGGTACCGCTTTGGGAACCAACCGAAAACCTCCCACGGAAAGAGAGTATTATCCTATCGCATCAACTCTTGATAAACATCAAATTGATGGATTATTAATCATCGGTGGTTTATCAGGATACCAGGCAGCTTACAATCTAATGAATAACAGGGATAGGTATTCCGCATTTGACATTCCTATAATATGCATACCTTCAAGTATAAATAATAACCTGCCTGGGTCTGATTTTAGCATTGGAGCTGATACAGCCATCAATAATATTGTAGAAGCTGTAGATAAAATCAAAGAGTCCGCAGTTTCATCAAACAGGACTTTTGTGGTAGAGGTGATGGGACGCTATTGTGGCTATCTGGCTTTAATGAGCGGATTGGCAACTGGTGCTGAAAAAGTATACCTGCACGAAACAGGAATTACCCTGGAAGGTATGATGTCCGATGTAAATATGCTTAAAGAAGGTTTTAAATCAGGCAAGCATCTGGCTCTGATTATTCGGAATGAATATGCAAATCCTATTTATACCACAGATTTCATCTCTGCTTTATTTGAGGAGGATGGTGGAACCATATTTGACGTCCGGAAATCTATTCTGGGCCATATTCAACAAGGCGGGAATCCCTCACCTTTTGATCGGAATATTGCTACCAGATTAACAACCAAGGCCATCAACCAACTTGTTGAATTGGCTGATAAGAATGAAAAAAATTGTGCATTTATTGGGATGCATAATGGAGAAATGAAATTTACCGACCTCTTTGAATTTCCAAGGATGGTCAATATTAAATTCCAGCGACCCAAAGATGAATGGTGGTTGAAAGTAAGAGAGATCTCAGAAGTATTTGAGAAGGCACACGAATAGAAAATACAGTATTTATTGACCTATTCTAATACAGATATCATCCCTCAGATCATTCAAGGCAATGAAAAAGCTTTTGAAAAGCTTTTCCATAACCATTATGCCAACTTATGTGGGTATGCAGTAAAATATGTCTGGGAGTTGGAGCAGGCGGAAGAGATTGTACAAGATCTTTTTTTTAATATCTGGAGTAAGAAATCGGATCTTAACATAACATCATCTATTGAATCCTATCTGTTCAGGGCGGTAAGAAATGCCTGTTTAAACTATTTAAAACACCTGAAAGTAAGGGAAAGCTATGCCTCAAATGTGAAAGAATCCTATAACCCGGGCAGGGATCAAGATCATGACCCGGTTGAAGTATTGGAATTACAGGATAGAATTGATGAAGCAATTGAAGCCCTGCCTACAGAGCGTAAAAAAATATTTATGTTAAGCAGGCATGAAGGTTTGAAATATAAAGAAATTGCCAAGCAATTAGGCATTTCTATTAAAACTGTAGAAGCTCAAATGGGTAAAGCCCTGAAATATTTAAGGGAGAGCTTATCGGAGTTTATGGTGATATTTATTTTTATTTTATTTGAATTATTATTGTTTTTTTATCATTAATGAATAGGGTAACATCATTCTTAATTGTCATTATAGTGAATACCTATTATGGGAGATGACGAGAAACATATTGATTATATTCTGATCGGTAAGTATTTATCTGGAAATGCAAGCCAGAAAGAGATACATCTGGTTGAAACCTGGAGTAATTCTTCAAAGGAGAACCAGGCAGAATATAAGCGGTTACAGCAACTCTGGGAAGAGGCTGACACCCTTATATCAACTACACCTGCACCAGTAAATACAAAAAATGCCTGGAATAAATTGCAACAACGTATTGCAGAAGACGAAAATCAGGAACTACCCGATCATAAAATATCTCATGCTTTGAAAACACGTAATCTATATTACTATATCCCCAGGGTAGCTGCAGTAATATTAATAGGAGTTGTTATCTATTCAATGTATACACTGTTCCAGGGACCACCTGAACAACTTGAAGTCTTATCAGAAAATACTATAAAAGAAACTTCTCTGCCTGATAAGACTAAAATCACATTAAACGAGCAAAGTACAATAAGCTATCCTGAAAGATTCACATCTGATAAAAGAGAAGTATCATTAAAAGGAGAAGCCTTTTTCGAGGTAAAGCCTATTAAAAAGAAACCATTCATCATATACGCCCACAATGCTGTTGTAAGAGTTCTTGGCACCTCCTTCAATGTGAGGGCTATCGAACATGAGCCTGAAATTACTGTAACGGTGGCCGAAGGGAAAGTACGTTTATCTGATGAAGATGATATAGCCTACCTGATTCTTGAGAAGGATGAAAAAGGAATTTTTAATAAGAAAACAGGACATATTGAAAAATATGAGTTGACTGATGGAAGTGATGCCTTCTGGAAAACAAAAACATTGATGTTCAGAGAAACTGATTTATCTACCGTTTTTGAAACTTTGGAGAATGTATTTGATGCTGAAATTGAAATAACAGATAACGAAATTCTATCCTGTCTATTAACAGGAAAGTTCCAGGATATGACTGTTGAAGACATTCTTGAAAAAATTGCATTAAACTTTAACCTAACCATAGTACGTAACAACAATACTTTTGAAATTTCAGGAAATGGGTGTTAGATCAGTTGCTCCATTGATCACCCTTCTTTTATTATTTTTCTTTTCCCTGACGAGCCAGGCACAGGCACCTATTTTAAAAAGAAAAATTTCTTTGGAATTAGAGAATGGTACACTTGAAAAAGCCCTTATTATTCTTTCCAACGAAGCTGACTTTAATTTTTCCTATAATTCACAAATCATTGATGTAGATACAGTTGTCTCTATTCATGTTGAAAACTCTACTGTAAAAGATGTTCTGGATGCCATCCTGTCACCCGAAATTTCCTATACAGTAACTGGAAACCATCTCATTTTAGTAAGAGACATACCAAAAGGTGAACGACCAAAGAAAAATGTAAAATATAAAATCTCAGGCTATGTATTTGATACTGAAACCGGGAAGGCATTGGTGAACGTATCTGTATTTGATCCTGGCGGATTGATTGCTGCCCTTACCGATAGTTCAGGTTTTTATAATATATCCGTTGCCAGCAGATATGAACAATTAAATCTCTTTTATAGTAAAAAGAATTTCTATGACACCCTGATTATTGTTCAGCCAGCTAATCAGGAAATTGATTTGGATATGCTTCGCAGATTTGAAGAGGTAGACATACAGCTTTTAGAGCAGATTCAACTAAAAACCTATTCTCCAGTAGAAAATCTTGGACTTGTTCAGAAATTTGTGCCTGAACAGCAACGACTTCTATCTGAGAATATCAGTTTTGAAGAAAAGCGTTTTGCCCAGATTTCTATATGGCCCAACGTAGGCACCAACCTCAACATGTCAGGCCAGGTAGTAAATAAGTTTTCACTGAATGTGCTGGCCGGTTATTCAGCTGGAGTCGAGGGGTTAGAAATTGGTGGACTTGTTA
>PVMS01008829.1_pt1 | contig 10402 bp, 8 predicted proteins | sample 1853461 | NCBI WGS metagenome assembly PVMS01 (sample SAMN08582032, study PRJNA380276) | Marine sediment metagenome, whole genome shotgun sequencing project. | isolation source: ocean sediment barecode stripped | collected 2017
GGAGTTGACCAGGGGTAAGTACTATGTGTTGATGTTTCTTTTTGTTATGGGTGAAATACCCATGAATTCACTGGCTTTCTCAGTATTTGGTGAAAGTCAGATATTTACCTGGATTATGGCCCTTGGTGTGGCCGTTGCCATTCCGTGGATCGCCCATGCCGTGGGCATTCTCATTAAGAGAGGATCTGTGCCCTGGTGGAAGAACGGCATTGGTGTAGCAACACTTCTGCTTCTTACCGTTTCCGGCCTGATGGCCATCGGTTATGTTCGCGTCATGTACCTGGGTGATCTCAGCACAGCAGGAGCGGTCGGGAGTTTCGGCAACAGCAAATTCATCGGCGCCGCCTTCGTGGGCTTGAACCTGGTGATTTTAGCCGCCGCCACCTTGTGCTCCTATTTTGCCCATGACACGGACCCCTTGCTGGAGCATTTACACCGCAAAACCAACCAGATCAACAAGACGATGCGGGCCATCGAGGCCAGACACAATAAAATTGTTTCCGAGCAGGAACAAAAAATCAACCGGATTCATCAGCAAACCCAGGAAAACATCTATTTCTATCGTAAAATTAATCAGCGCGAACGTCCTGACCATGAAAAGCCCAAGTCTTTTGAAAAGGAACATGCGGTGATCCTGGACTATGAAAAACAGGGTCGTGACAAAAGAGTTCAAAAAATGTTGAACGCGACCACTCAAATGCACGTTCAGGCGGCAGGCGAATAGTAAAAAAAACAGTCCCTTTAATGGGATTTGAGGAGGTAACCCCCAATGAAGCGGTGGAGTCTAAAAATATTGTGTGTCATCGTTCTCAGTAACATGATGTTATTGAGCTCCGTGGAAGGAAAAAGTGGCGCCTTCTGGAAGTTCGGCAAGGACAAAAAAGAACCCCGGGTAATGGCTGTACTGGTCGATATGTCGGGCAGCACCAACCGGGCCCGACGAACGATTTACCGGAATGCGTTTGAAAAAATCTATCAAAATCTTCAGCAAGGCGATCGTATTATCGTGGGAACCATCACCGGTCGGTCCTATATCGACTTCAAACCAGTGGTGGATGCCGAAATTCCCAAACAAAGTTTATGGGTAAATCGTATATCCTATGAACAAAACCTGTCTAAAACTAAAAAAGACATTCAAACGGAAGTAGCAAAACTCTTATCGCGCAAGCGCGGAACTCCACGCACAGAGATAATAAATTCGCTGAATATCGCCGATAAAATCTTCCATAACGAGAAACGCCAAAAGATCCTGATTATCCTCTCCGACATGATCCAGGATTCAAAAGAATACAATTTTGAGCGGGTCAAGGTTACCGATCAATACACCTCCCGGATCATCAGAGCACGGCAGAAGCAAAACCTTATCCCCAAGCTCAACAATGTCAAGGTCTATGTGGCTGGCGCCAGCGCAGCTGATCCCAAAAAATTTCGCTCAATAGAAAAGTTCTGGAATCGTTATTTTGTCGCCTGTGAAGCAGATTTTTCGCTTCATCGATACGGCCATTCCCTGCTTGAGTTTGAGAAGGAGACCTAGCAATAAGTAAGGGTTCAAGGTTGATTGCCTTCACCGTTCAGATGTGATCCTCACTTGGGGGCGAGGGATTGGAAATGAGGAAAGGGTGCTCAAATGTCGAAAAGGTAGTGGCATACGTTACACCCTTGCGGCGCTTCGGGCATAGCTTCTTTGGCTGCCTGCAAGGCCTTCTGGTATTGGCGCCATGAGGCTTCGAAAGAACTTCCGGCAATTTCGGTTTCGTGAGCATGGACTCGATGCTGAAACCGTTCCCGGTAAAACTTGCAGCGCTCTGTTTTCCACAAATCCAACAGGCTATGCTCCGGGAGACGACCGTAATGAACCGTCGGCAGGGTTACTTGCTGGCCCACAAAGTCGGTGGGCCCCCCCCTGGCAAGGTTGATGCAGGGGGCGACGAATCCATCGTGGCGGATGAAGAGTGAATCCCGGGGGTCCTGGTCGCAGACCGGTTGTTCGTCCGGAGTGAAGGAGGGGAGGGTGATATGAAGCTCGTATTTTCTCGTAGATATCTGCGGTGGCGCCATCCATGGAAAAAGCGATCCAATCCAGGCCCGCACTGATCATCTGCTCCGCGGTTTCTTTTTTCAGAAGGAACCCATTGGTTAGAAACCCTGTTTCGCACCCAGCGGTGTTTGCCTCGGTGATCCATTCCACCAACCGGGGCTGAAGCAAAGGTTCACCGCCGCCGCTAAAATCGATGGATTGAACTTCATCCAAATGAGGACGTAGCGCTTGCCAGACCTCTGGGGGCATATCCCCGCGTTCCTGTTTTTCTTTATGGATTTTCGTCCAGGGGCACATGACGCAATTTAGATGTTCATGCAATATCCGAATTGGCTGCAGCACTTGCCCCTTCGCTTGCGATTATGGCCGTCACTGCATAATTGGGGTATGTGCTGACCAGGGTGATAACCGGGTCTACGATCGGATCTATGGCCAACAGAATTACGATTATCGCTTCGGCCGGAATGCCCAATGGCGCGAGCACCATACTTATCATGCTCCTTGACACGATACTCGGCGCTCCTGAGGCGGCCATACCCGCCAGTATTGAACCAATAATAATAACAATATAGCTTTCTATGGCTAAGGAATAGTCATACAGGTAGGCCGCGAAAACCGAACCTATACAAAAAATCAAGATTTTACCATATTTGCACAAAGTAAAACCCAAAGATACGGTTAATTTCGTCCGCTCTTTATTTAATCCCAATCCGTCAGCCAAGCCGGATATCGCTGAAGGAAGCGCTGTGAAGCTGCTTCTGGTTCCCAATGCGATCATAATGGCATCTTTTAAAGCGGTATACTGCTTTAAATAGGACCCGCCGGTATATTGCCATATTATCACCGTGCTGATGATAAATATGGCCAAAGAGGATACATAAATCAAAATTACGAGTGTGAGCAATGAAGTCAGTACCGAGAATCCGACTTTGGAAAACTGATCCGCTAAAAGCGCACATAAGCCGAAAGGTAGAAAATACATGGCCAATTTAATTAAGGCCTGAAATGCTTCGAAGATACCATCAAAGGACTTTATTAAAATATCGCTGGATTTCTTAGATGTAAATTTGAGCATGATGCCGAAGACAATAGAGAAAAAAATAATTTTCAGTGTTTTCCCCTCGGTTAACGCCGTGAATATATTTACCGGAATAAGGTCTAAAACAAAGGCTGATAACAGCCTGGAATCCTTTTTCTCGGCTGCGTAGAATCTTGAATCTATTTCCTTTATTACGGATTTAAATTCAAACTCGCCGTCGATACTCTCGTTCTCATCTTTGTCTATCATCAAGCGGCCGATGCTTTTTTTCATGGCGGCATCGCCCTGCGATAGGGGTTTTAAAACTGTTCCGGTAAGTATCCCGATGACCGCCGTGCCCAGGAAAAATAGTGCGGAAATCATCACTATTTTATTCAGGTATTTACTGGTCTCCTTTGAGCGTAAAAGCTTGGCGAGGCTCACTATTACCGCCGAAACCATTATTGGTATAACACTCATCTTTAGAATCGATAAGTATATCTCACCTATAGGGGCAAGATATGTGACAAGGCCTTGAAAAAAAACACCGATAATTATTCCCGCAGCCATCCCGATAACGACGGTCCATGGATTTAACAGCAAGTTGAGAAAGTTTCTAGGCATTATTTGCTTTTCTGCCATAATATCCCGTGCTAAAGCGGTAAACAAATTAAACTTTACTGAACCGATGTGCCGAATCAATTCCGATTGAAGTTTTTTACTTCCAGGCTTCCGGGTATTTTTTGATGATATCTTTTGCCGTTAGTATTTCCTGCCTTGACTCCAAATACATATTGAGCCAGGCCAATAAATTAATACTGTCACAGGGGACAGCCATCGCAATATGATCCTTTCTGTCCTTGAGTATGTAGACCGAAATTTTAATAGCCAGCTCGGGATTTCTTTTAACAAGTTTCATTATCTCATATTCATCTCGGAGGGCGGCCGTCACCTTACCTTCCACAACCATCTTTACGATGTCTTCCCATTTCCCCTCAATAATTTCGGCATTTTTAAACAATTCCCCGGCATATTCCACATAGGAAGTTTTTTCTCTAACACCTATCTTTACTTTCGCCTGTCTTAAATAGTCCATGGGATAGTCTTCAATTTTATTTTTCGTGGCCTGAATTTTATTGACGATCAAGGCCTGTCGCAAGGTAAGATAGGGCTGGGTGTAGCGCACGCTTTTTGCTCTTTCATAGGTTCTGCTGAATTTGGAAATCACCACATCTACGGGGTTTCCTCGAGCGGTTTTCCCGGTTGAGGCGATTTCATGCAGTTCTTTATATGACCCGGCCTCCCTGTTAAATTCAATATCTACCCCCAAACTTTTGGCAATGTTGCTGGCCAGATCGATGTCAAGACCATAGAGTCCCCCTTTTGGGTTTGTCATAATAAATGGTGGCTTATCTTTATAGTACAGGCCGACGACAATTTTGCCCCTGTCGATTATTTTCTGAATATCGGGAGGGTATTGAACCGTTTTTTTATTTGCAGGTGTTGAAGGCCAAACCTCGTTTGTTTTCTTTTTTTCCGCGCCCGGTATAGGTGTCGACGGAAACAGGAAAAAGAGGATAATCAACAGGCACACAACTTTTTTCATAGCCAAAACCTTTGCGATAACCTTAAACGAGCGAAAAAGTTCGATGAAGGCGTCGATGGATAATGGTCAGTGGTCCGTTGTTTCAAGGGCCGTTGAACCGTATCATCATCATGGCAATGTCATCAGATTGGGGAGCAGAATCCGTATACTCCCTGACTTTTGTCCGGATCTCAAGCGTAATACCCTCTACGTCCTTTTCAGCGGTATTGCCGATTTCCGCAAGAAGCCGTTCGTCTGAAAAAAATTCATTTTTGCTGTTTAAGGCTTCGGTAACACCGTCGGTATATAAAAACAGAAAATCTCCGGGATTCATTTTTAGCGCAAGATCTTTAAAAGGGAGTCCTTCCATGTGGCCGACAAGGGGTCCGCTGAGCTCTTTTTTAAAAACCGGCCTGTCATTATCCCTGATCAAAATCGGAGGATTATGCCCCCCATTGGCGTAAAGGACCTCACCCGTTCGGATATTCAGTATGCCGATGATCAAGGTGACGAACATGGAGCGAGGATTGTCAGCGCTGAGGGTATCGTTGATTTTCGACATCATGAATGCCGGATTGAATGACTCTTGTGCGGTGTTTCGTATCAGGGCCATTGTAATTGTCATAAAGAGCGCTGCCGGTACACCCTTATCGGCAACATCTCCGAGAGCGAAACAAAGGTGGTCGTCATCCATAAAAAAGAAATCATAAAGATCTCCGCCCACTTCTTTGGCCGGTTCAAGCATCGCATAAAGATCGAACTGGCTGCAATCCGGAAATGGAGGGAAAATCTTGTGCAGAAGTCCGAGTTGAATTTCCCTTGCCACATTGAGTTCGCTTTGTATCTTTTCCTTGGCCGCCGTGGTTTCCTGCAAGTTCTTAATATAGATTTTTAGATCATACGCCATTTTATTAAAAGCGTCGGCGAGATCTTCAAGCTCATCGCCGGTCTTGATATCTATCTTATGATCGAGTTGTCCATTGCCGATGACATGTGCGCCTTTATTCAAGGAAAGCAGGGGTTTTGTGATCGTGTTCGATAATTTTACTGCGATTATGGATATTGTAATGATGATTCCTAAAAAAAATCCCAGGGAGTGCCACTTCATCGATGTCAGTCGCTTTTTTATATCTTTTTCCGTGTATTTTCTGCGTGAAATGATTTTTTCTTTTGTAATTTTTGCCGGCATCACGATTTCATCCACCGGCATCACGATTCCGATACTCCAATTCGTTGCCTTAATGGGGGCATAGGCAATATATTTTTCGCCCCCGTCGAAGTTGCACTGCTGGACACCGTACTCACCCATCGTCATTTCAAGGGCGATCATTCTCAGCCGTCTGTTGGGGCCGGTTAGCCAATTTTCCGTCTTAAAGGATTCATTCCATTGCTGGTTGCCTTTGGATAATTTTGGATGAGCAATTACCTTGCCGTTTTTATCCAGCAAAAGAGCGTATCCCTTTTTGCCGACCTGGGTGTTGATGATTCTGTCGTTTAACGATGAAAGGGTGATATCCAGACCGATTACGCCGATCAAATTCTTTTTTGAATCATAAGCGGACCGGTAGCAAGTCACCATTAAGATTTCTTCAGAGGCGCTGATATACAGGTCCGTCCATCCGGCATCCCTGGTTTTTGCTCCCAGTTTATACCACTCGCGCTTGCGCGGGTCATATGAAATTTTTCTTTTGGAAGTAAACGGAGATCTACGTTGAAGTCCGGATTTCGTTCCGATATAAACACTTTTTATGTTCGGATCGTTTTCACGAACTAATTGAAACAAATCATCCAAATTACTGGAAAGATGAATATCCTGTGTAATTTTAGGCCTGGTCGCCCCGGGCGCAATTCTTATTACTGTCTGTGGTTCACCGCTTTTAGGTCTTTGATTCCATTCATAGGACGGTTTGCCGATTACACTGGAGGGATTATTCCAGGTTTTTTCCGTATACCGGGCAATTATATTGGTGGCCGATTCAACTTTCTGAAACAGAGCATTGCTTATGGCGGCCTGGTCCACAGCAGTTCGAATAAGATATTTTCGAGCTTGCTCTCTTAGAGCCTCGGCGCTGTCGCCGGCTGCAGTATCACCCAGGGCAATAATGTTTTCGATGCTCGACTTTCCCAGCTGATGCAGGGTGAAAAAAGATTGGGAATTAAATAAAACAATGGATACGACCGGAAGTCCCAAAATAATTATCATCATTTTCGTTTTTATTTTAAATTTACGCATCGATAATACACCTTTAATCCTTCCTTGCCGATACTATTACAATTTAAACATCTCAGTCTATCGACAGTTATCGGGCATAAACATCTTAAAGGCTATCATTAATCCTGTCCACAGTATGCTTTTGAGACATTTTCTTGTCAAGAAATTTTAAATCCGTAAGCCTTCTCAGGTTGTAACAGGTTAGCCCCTATGAAGGAACTATCTTGCTGGCAAGGCAGAATGGGAAGATGCCGTCCGATAAAATTGTCATATGTAACCCGAACACAAATCACGCCAACCCCTTGTGCCTGTACCTTACAAAACCAATAATCGATATTGAAGAGTAAAGGTTCTTCCGGCGCCCTCTCTGAAGCCACTATGATAATCAATTACTTCCAAATGATCGATCGAACTTATAAATCTTGAAAGGCGGTGGGGTGATGAAGACTAAAAAAGAAAGTTTAATCTGTTTTATCGTATTATCTATATTCTCAGAATTTTTTTATAGCGGATATGCCCTGGGCCAGTCTGCGACCGTTGACTGTGAGGCTACAAGGAAGGCGTGGGCAATCGATCCTAACTTGAAAAATTACCGCTGCACGTGTCCCCGACCCAATCAACAACCTGTGTGAAAACCAAAATCTACGGCCCGGTCGGGGTCAGTGCCGCACACTGGAGGATATGGAAGTTCCAATGATTTTGCGAGACAGATGATGGGCACTCTGCTGGGCAATCTGTTGCAGGCCGCGCTCACGCCTTCACCTCCGCAAATTGATACCGCCTACCAGCAGCAGCTGCTCATGCAGCAGAAGGCAGCGGCGGCCAAAAAAAAAGAAGCGCAGCGCAAGCAAGACCTGCTGATATGGCAAAAGCGACAGGACGACGACGCTGTACAAAGGGAAGCGGAACAAAAACGGAAGGAAACGGAGGGCGCAGATTTGTTTGCGAGGATGGATCCCGTGGGCTCGCACGGTTCCCTCAGTATGGACGGTATGGAGTCAACAACAGAAGGCGGACTTGAAGCCTTTAACTGGGACAGGCCCGAAATTGCGGAAAACGAATTACAGCCTTTGGGGACAGGCAGATATGACACCTCCGCGCTGTCTTTATGGCAGAGGCTTTTGTGCGCGACCCATTTTTCGGAGCTCGCACTTGCTGCTGCCAAAAGGGGTGACGATGTAAACACAAGATACCTGAATGAGCAGGCCGAAAAGGTTATGTCGGGCCAGATGACCGATCTCGAGTGCCGGTTCCCTGGCCCGCCCGACGTGCCGACACTGGCAAAGTTTCAGCCACAGGAACTCCAGGGAGAAATGGCATTCTTCGAGAACATGCTTAAATCGGTTCAGCAGGATGCCAGAAAGCTTCAGGAAATCGAGAAAAACCTGCAGCATACAGACAAAAAAATCAGGCAGGCGGAAGAAAAGAAGGGGCAAGCAGAGCAGATAATTGCGGATGTCCGGGGCCGTGCCGCTGCAGGCGAAAAACCTGATGAAAAGCAAAAAGACGACGATCTTCTGGTGCAGGCTCAGGCGCTTCTTCAGGAAGCCGAGGCCGAACTTAAGGAGACGAACCACGCCAAACAGACGCTCCTTGGGCAAAAGGAAGAAATAAGAGACCAATTGAAAGAGATGCAGGGAAAAATCAACCCGAAAACCGGTGTACAGTAGGAGGAAAATTCTATGAACGGAATGGCGCGAAAAAGAATATTTATCATTGTTTTGATGGTGTCGGGTTTTGTAGCTGGCTGTGTCAGTATGCCTGAGATTAATGAGATTAACTATGAGGCCGGCAAAAAATTGTATCAGCAAGGGAATTATGAGGGTGCAATCAAACACTTCAAGGCCTCTGCAGATGAGCGATCCTATTGCAGGGATTTCGAATTGTTGGGCAATGCCTATTACGCAAATGGCAACTACAGGGAGGCTTTAGATACATATAGACGAGCCATGGATAGGTGTAATATTCACGCCTATTCAGTGATGAATGGCATGCTGAAATCCGCCAGGGTGCTGGGAGAGTGTGACAACGCCATCCCCCTCATTGAACAACTGATAAGCAAGGAGCCCGCCAATCCAACATTCTTTGTACTTTTGTCATTTGCCTACAACTGTTCCGGACAATATGACCAGGCCTTAACCGCGGCCAAGAGAGCTGTTGAGCTGAACCCTCAATACAGTTCAGCTTATCAGTGGCTCGGGTACGCATACTCGAAGAAAAAGCAGTACAACAAAGCGATCGCGGCCCTGAAAAGGGCGGTTGCCATAAACCCTAAAGACTACTATTGCTTCTGGGAGATGGGATACTGTCTATCAAAAAATGGGGATTATAGAGAAGCGGCCAAAGCTTACAGAAAGGCTGCACAGCTCAACCCCGATGACATGAACTATTGGACAGATCTATCTTTGGCTTATTTCCGTATGGGTGGTTACGATGATGCCCGCAAAGCCATTGAGAATGCCCTGATTTCTGGGGTCGGAATTGAAATCAAGATGGAAGACTATGCTTTGGTGGTGAAAGTTTTTAAAGAAGGGCCGGCCGGTGCCGCGGGCATAGAAGCGGCCGACAAGATCACCCGCATTGACGGCGTATCAACAAAAGGGTTGGATCTTAAGACGTTTGTGAAAAATTGCAGGGGCCCGGCAGGCTCACAGGTTGTCCTGAAAATCAACAGGAACGGGAAGCGTTTTGAAAAGCGTCTTACAAGGGCGCTTATCCCCACAGAGAAATCAGGTGAGGCTCTAGGGATAAGAAGTCTGGTGTACCGGAAGCAGGGGCGGCTTGAAGATGCCTGGAAGGACGCTGAAAAGGCATTTGAATTTGCCCCAGCTGACGAGAACGCTCAGATCGCAATGGCGGCCGCTCATCTTGACAGGGGAAATTATGATGAGGCCATAAAACTCCTTTCAGCCATAAAAGACATCACGCCCGCCAGGATTTTCGAAGCCACGGCCCACGCCAAAAAAGGCAATGCCAAAAAGGCAATAGCGATATACCTGGATATACCTGATAAAGACTTATCACCCGGCAATGTCCCGCTGCGAAATGACCACAAAGACTTGTTGTTGGCTCTCAAGCCGGTTGCTTTGGTTTACGAAGAGAATGCCCGGCAGTTTGAGGTCCAGGGGCGTTTCCAAGAGGCCCTGGCAGAATATGCCGGTGCGCTGGCGCTGGCGACAGATGATAATGAAGAGGAAATGCTAAGAAACAGTATGTTTCAAATGGTGAGAAGGATGCCCCGCCCCTGCCAGCTTCCGGAGAATGCCCACCGGCATGCTGTGAGGGGAGAAACCCTTGTTAAGGAAGGAAGTTACAAAGAGGCCTCCTCCGAGTTTAACAAGGCGATCAAGCTGGCTCCGTTTTCAGCCAGGCTCTATTTCAATTCGGCCCTTGTATGCGTAAAGTTTGAAGACTATGCCGAAGCGATCCGCAACATGAAGATCTATCTTCAGGCCGCCCCTGACGCACCCAATGCCCGGGCCGCCAAAGATGAGATTATCAAATGGGAGCTGATGCTGGAAAAGAAGGGCGTGAAGAGCTGAGTAAACA
>PVMS01164214.1_pt1 | contig 10401 bp, 9 predicted proteins | sample 1853461 | NCBI WGS metagenome assembly PVMS01 (sample SAMN08582032, study PRJNA380276) | Marine sediment metagenome, whole genome shotgun sequencing project. | isolation source: ocean sediment barecode stripped | collected 2017
AGTAACCAGGATTACATTTTTGCCAGGGAGTTCTTGTTGTAGGTTCAAAGCGGCATTAAGAATTTTATGATCCGCTTTCTTCTCATCAAAAATCTCTTCAGCATCAAGGCTTTTTTTGAGCGGAGAACTCATCAATACTTTAAATTTCCCTTTACCTTTCCCGTTTAGCGGAATCCAATCTTGCAATTTATTGCCCTTGGACAGGTTATCAATCAGCCGGATAAATTCCCTAGCTTCAAAATTGATAGTATCGTTCCCTTTCTTGAAGTTATCTAACTCTTCAAGTACTGTTATAGGAATTCCAACATCATGTTCCTGGAAATTCAAAATGGCATCATGAGAATATAGTATGACGGATGTGTCGAGCACAAATATTTTTTCGTTTTTTATTGACTTCACCATTTTTATATCACCCTTTCTTGTCTTAACCATTTTTTTGCCTGTAGATATCTTCATCTTCCCTTGCTTCAATCTCTAGTATATTGGCCAATACTAGCCAAACGAGAGTCTTTGATGCGACATTATTATTTATAGTAGCGATTTTGGAAAACTGTGACAAAGTTATTTCATTATATTGACCTAAGTAATTCATTAGGATTTTTTCTTTTTGACCCAGGTATACTTTTTGGTCTTTGATCAAGTCTTTCTTTTTTAATATTTGAATCATTTCACGGCTGGCTTGGATACTTCGGTCTTTTACCCTCAAATAAGCTTTTTTTTTATTTCCTGAAACACTTTCAATTACAAAATGTGGTTTGTGTTTACTTTCATAGATAGAATAATTAAGGATTGCTCGTTTTTCGTTCAATGGAACAATATCAATCTTATAATCAATTTCAGGAATACAATACTTCTTGATTGCCTGGTTGAGTATATATAGATCTTCTTCTTTGTTTTTTATACCGGTTACCCCACCATCATCGTCTACTCCAATTAAAAGATTTCCACCGTTGGTGTTTGCGAAAGCAACAACCTCCTTTACGATTTTTTCAGGAAAATTTGCCTTTCTTTTAAATTCAAGGATTTCATTTTCCCCTTTCAATACCATCCGGTTTATTGTTATGATATCCATTCAATCAAAACGAAAATTACTCAGAAAAATTCAAATTATTTACAACTAATATAACTAAAAATGAAATTATTTATACAGGTTTTTAATCCAGCTCTTCTACTTCATTCTTCATTTTAAACATACTGCTAAGTAAATCTTTAAATTGAGTTCCAGAGACAATATGTGGCTTGCTGAGCATGCTGTTTTCTGATAAGTCCTGTAAAGCAATTTTCATCGGAAATAGTTGAGTTACTTCATCGGCAGATGAATTATATTTTTTGATCAAGCATTTATCCCGTGTTAAGCATTAGGAATCTATAACTGATCAAAACTGCCAGTCATCTAAGCATCCCGTGTTTCGTGGGACAGAAAGCACTTATCTAACCACCACTTTTGCCCCTCATCACGAAGCATAATGCCTAAAGCGGATTTAAGTGGTGCTGAATGGCTCTTCCAATAAGATCCTGAGCGACAGGCAGGCCCTTCCTGCTCTCCCTCATAAACCGGATTATAAAGTCCTTGGCTGTAGAAATTTTCTTAAATTTTCACTTTGTGCATTTCCAGGATTTCATTATAGTAATCTTCATACATTGGAAGGATATTATCAAGGCTGAAGTCATGAGCACGCTTTAGGGCTCCCTCTTTAAATTTGGGTAAATTATTATCATCTAAAATGATAAGTGCATTTTTTGTCATATCTTCAATATCACCCACATTGCTTAAGAAGCCAGAGATACCGTGTTGGTTTAATTCAGGTAATCCACCTACATTTGAGATATTACCGGGACTTCACAAGCCATTGCTTCCAGCGCTGCTAATCCAAAACTTTCCTTTTCGGAAGGCATTATGAAAAGGTCAGATACCGATAGTACTTCTTCAATGTGATCTAGCTTACCCAGGAATCGAATATCATCACAAGTACCCAGTTCCCTACACATATTTTCTACAACTGTCCTTTCAGGACCATCCCCAACGAGTAATAGTTTAACAGCTATCTTTTTCCGTAAATTATTGAATACCATCAAAACATCCTCAACCCTTTTTACTTTCCTGAAATTGGATGTATGAACAATCAGCTTTTCATCATTTGGACAGATGGCTTTCTTAAAATGTTCTTTCTTTTGTTTTTGAAAACGTTTGTGATCGATAAAATTGGGTATCACTTTTATATCCTTTTTAATATTAAAGTGATCCAATGTATCTTTTTTAAGCGATTCTGAAACAGCCGTAATCCCATCAGAGCTGTTTATACTAAATGTAACCACTGGCTCATAAGAAGGATCCTTTCCAACCAACGTTATATCTGTTCCATGAAGAGTGGTGATGAATGGGACGTAAATACCTTCTGTTTCAAGAATCTGCCTTGCCATATACGCAGCTGATGCATGAGGGATGGCATAATGTACATGGAGGATGTCAAGCTTTTCATACTTCACAACATCCACCATTTTACCTGCTAGTGCCAATTCATACGGGGGATATTGAAATAATGGATAGGAATTGATGGATACTTCATGATAGAAAAGATTTTCATTAAAGAAATCAAGTCTTGACGGTTGAGAATACGTGATAAAATGTATATTATGTCCATTTTGCGCAAGTCCTTTACCAAGTTCGGTAGCAATCACTCCACTACCTCCGTAGGTTGGATAACAAACAATTCCAATATTCATACTTATTTTTTGATGAGTGAACTATATATTACGGTTTGAATTCTTTTACGTACTTCCAAATCAATTAGTTTTTTATTACTAGAATCCGGATAAGTCCTGTTGGACAAAAATATATAAATAAGATCATATTCGGGATCCACCCAGGAATATGTTCCTGTAAATCCACTGTGTCCGTAACTTAAATCGGAAGCAAGGTAGGATGCCGGGTTGTATTCATCTCCGATTTTCTGAGTTTTATCCCATCCCAACCCTCTGCGATTGGATTCATATTGCCTTTTTGTAAACTCATAAACTATGGATGGATGAATATACCGGGTTCCCCCGTAATAACCATTCTGCAGGTTCATTTGTAAGATAATAGCGAGGTCGTAGGCATTGGAAAATACTCCGGCATGCCCGGCTACACCCCCATAAATAGATGCTATTTCATCATGTACATTACCTTGTATGAGCCCTTTTCGGAATGACTGATCTATTTCAGATGGAACTATCTGTTCAATAGTGAATTTATTTTTTGGTAAGTATGTAATTATTCTGGCTCCAATAGGTCTGTATAAATATTCTTCCAGAAAAATATCCAATGGCCAACCCGTTACTTCCTCGACAAGCCTTTGAATTAGATAAAATCCGATATCGCTGTATTTATAATCGTAGGGTAACAGATTATTAACTTTCTTTCTCAATTCGGATTGTAGCATCCAGCTCCAAAGGGTATCTTTCAAGGCAGGTTTTGCAAAAAGCCCTGAACTTAGTTCGACTGTATGCTCCCCTGTTCGGCTTGTATTATAATAGTTAAATTTTTTGTTTTCCCCGTTTAGAGTTGTTTTCCAATATGGATAATAAGGGATCAGTCCAGACTGATGAGCAAGTATGTCACGAATTGTTAAATCCTGTTTATTTGTTTTTTTTAGTTCGGGCAGGTAATAAGATATTTTTTTATCAATATCGATAAGATCTTTCTCAGCGAGGATCATCAGAATTTGGATAGTACCTGCTACTTTCGAAATCGAAGCAAGGTCATACACTGAATTCCTACGAATTGAAGTCAGACTATCATATGTATAGTATCCGTAGTTTTTATTCCATATTATCCTTCCTTTTCTGGCAATGAGAACCTGGCATCCTGGCATTACTTTTTCATGGATTGATTCTTCTGCAATGGAATCGATCAAACCTAGTATACCTTTATTAAAACCTAAAATTTCAGGTTCAGAAATACCCAGGCGCCCAAAAGGATAAGTATCAATACCAATATCTTCTGTAAGGCTCACAGAAGCTGTAACTGGTAATCGGCCTTTAAAAGCAATAGCTCCAAAAAGTTGTTGAGCGATTATGGATTTCGAATATAAATTATTTTCATAGGCACAGACCAGGGAATTGAATTCTTCAAATAAACCAGTACTGTATGGGTTTCCAAACAACACCAGAACCAGATTCGTATGCTCGTTTAATTGTTTCAGTAATTTCAGATCATTACTTTTAATTCCAAAATTATATTTTGGATTATTAGAGATAGTATGAATTCCAACTACTACCACTTCATACCTGGAGAGCTTCTCCAGTAATTTTGGATATTCGTTCCTGGTCAATTCATTTTTAATATAACTGAAATGGTCAAATTCCGCATATAAACTTAATGATTCCTGGAATTTATCTGGTCGGTTATCATATAATGAAAGGGAAGCAAATTCAATGGTATCAACCATATGGAAGGGTATAAGATTATTTTTATTTTTCAACAATGTTGTCGCATTTTCAAAGATCTGCTGATTTATCCCGGGTATATTTTTATTCAGCCTGGAAGTAAGATCTTTATAATTCCATTCTGATAATTTTTTTAATCCTGATTGGTATTTAAATTTTAATATTTTAAGGACCTTTTTATTGATGTCATTTTCTGAAATTTCCTTATTTCTTAATGCTCTTTTAAACTCCTGTAATACTTCCTGAATATTCACCGGCATTACAATTATATCATTACCAGCCTCGAATGCCATTAGTTCACCTTTCCCATTTGTAAAAGTGGAAGCCACGCCCTTCATGTTCATTGCATCCGTAAAGATCAGGTTCTTGAAATTCAATTTTTCAATAAGGGTAGATTTCACTATTGCTTCTGAAAGAGTAGATGGGATAGCAGGCTTGGGTTCAAGTGCAGGAATATTTAAATGAGCTATCATCATTCCTGAAATTCCATGTTCTATGGCTTTAGAAAAGGGAACCAGTTCAATGGAGTCTAGACGAGATAAGCTGTGTTTGATAACCGGAAATGAGTAATGCGAATCGGTGTTAGTGTCACCATGCCCTGGAAAGTGTTTTCCCACAGCAATTATTCCATTATCCTGGAGTCCTTTCATTACTGCCAGTCCCATTTTAGAAACTTTTGAAGGATTCTCTCCGAAAGATCTCATATTTATAACCGGGTTTGCAGGATTATTATTTACATCTAATACTGGGGCAAAATTTATTTGTATTCCCATTATTTTACATTGACGTGCAATTTCAGCACCCAAATTATATGCCAACCGGGTATCCTGAAGGGCTCCAAGGGTCATGTTTTTAGGAAGGGCATAAATGCTGTCAAGGCGCATGGCCAATCCCCATTCTGCATCAATACCAATAAATAAGGGAATTTTGGGAATCTTTTGAAATCTTTGTGTTAACTCAAGTTGTTTATGTGGCGTACCCTGGAAAAAAAGAAGATTTCCAATATGAAAATCCCTGATAAGCATCTCAATATCCTGGTAATATTTTTCATTGGCATTGGAATATACTGGCAGCATCATCAACTGGCCTATTTTTTCATTAATCGACATGGTGGTTAGGATGCTGTCTGCCCATTGAAGTTCAGTCCTGTTTATTTCTGAATTCTTACCCCTTACATTCGAATTTATCAGAAAAGCAACAAACAATACCAATAAAAATCTGTTCATTAGTAAACCCATGCTGCACTTATGAATTAAATAATTTATCCATTATTTTTGTGTTAAATTAGAAAATAGAAGCCATGAAAATACCATCTCTTTTAAGGGTACCCAAAAATAAGCGATTTAATTTTCAACCAAGGCATTATGATCCCATAAAAGAAGACATAGAAAATAGAACTGAACGAATACAATCAGAAATTGGTGATAAAGAATTTTATCATGAACATATTTCCCAGGCCTTCCGTCGACGTGATAAAAAAGAGAAAACTTCAGGTATGCTACAATTTTTTTTCGTTGTCGCCTTTGCGATTATTTTCTTTGGTTATATTTATTTTGGCAATCAGATTTTATATGCCTTCCTTATTTTGATACCATTATATATTTGGATAAAACGCGGAAGACGATCCTGATTCATTATGACGGATATAATTCATTTATTACCTGAGTCAATTGCAAACCAGATTGCAGCCGGGGAAGTTGTGCAACGCCCTGCTTCTGTTGTCAAAGAGCTTATTGAAAATGCGATCGATGCCAGTGCACAAAAAATACAGGTTATAATTAAGGATGCTGGTAAAAGTCACATTCAGGTTATTGATGACGGTACGGGGATGACATTAACTGATGCACGAATGAGTTTTGAACGTCATGCCACCTCAAAAATCAGAAATAGTGATGATCTATTTAGAATTACTACCATGGGATTTCGAGGCGAAGCACTTGCATCTATTGCTGCGGTATCTCAGATAGAGCTTAAAACAAGGATTGATAATGAAGAGTTGGGTACCTGTATCACAATAGAAGGTTCAAAAATAAAAAGCAATGAACCCATCGCAACTATTAAAGGTACTTCTATTGAAGTAAAGAATTTATTCTATAATGTTCCAGCAAGAAGAAATTTTTTGAAATCAAATTCAGTTGAAATGCGTCATATAATTGATGAGTTTCAGCGTGCAGCTTTGAGTCGTCCTGATATTTCATATCGATTGTTTCAGAATGATATGGAAGTTTATAATCTTCCTGCCGGAAAAGTCGTTAAAAGAATAGTCAACTTATTTGGAAAAAATTATCAGTCACAGTTGGTGGCATTAGAAGAAAAAACACCTCATCTGGAAATCTACGGATATATTGGGAAGCCTGAATTTGCCAAAAAGACCAGAGGAGAACAGTTCATTTTTGTTAATAAGAGGTATATAAAAAGTAATTATCTTAAACACGCCATACAGATGGCTTACGAAAGCCTTCTTGGTAAGGACTATTATCCTTTTTTTGTTTTATTCCTTCAAATTGATCCAAGTCATATCGATGTAAATGTTCATCCGACTAAAACAGAAATTAAATTTATTGATGATCGTACAGTCTACGGTATAATTAAAGCTGCAATTAGGCAATCGCTTGGACAGCATAATATTACTCCTAGTATTGATTACTCTATGGATGTTAACCTAGATCTATCAAGAGATTTTGGAGGATCTCATGCAAACAGGACCAGTGCAGACCTGGATTATGAACGATTCAGGCTATCGGGCAAAGAGCGATCAAATCTGAAAAACTGGGAGCATTTATTTGAAAAAGAGGAATTACCAGAAACAGAATTAATACCAAAGGAAAACGCTTACAATAAATCAGATGAAAAGATTATTCTTGAAAGCAGGGCAAATAAAAGAGAAGGGTTGGAGGATTTACTCCAAAATTCTAATCAAGTACTTTCTACTTACCAGGTTCATGGGAAATATATACTTTCTCAGCTTAAATCAGGGATAATGTTTATCAATCAGGTTGCCGCTCATCAACGGATTATTTATGAAAAATATTTAAATGTTTTATTCAATAATAATGGATCCACACAGAGAGTTCTTTTTCCAATTACAATAGAATTAAATCCTTCTGATTATTCCCTTGCTATGGATATCAAGAAGGAAATTGTGGCTTTGGGATTTGATTTTGATATATTTGGGAAAAATTCTTTGGTAATTAACGGGATTCCAGCAGACATTACTGCTGTCAATGAAAAAGAAGTGTTTGAAGGTCTGATTGAACAATACAAACTAAACAAGGAAAAGCTGGAGCTGAAAACCCAGGAGAATCTCGCTATGTCAATGGCCAGATATACGGCATTGAAGGAAGGAAAGATTTTGAATTTGGAAGAACAGAGATCAATTATTGACCAGTTATTTGGTTGCAAGAATCCAAATTATTCGCCTTTTGGTGAATCGACATATTTTATATTAGGTATTGAACAAGTAGAAAATAATTTTAAGAAGAGAAATTAATGTTTAGAAATTTAACCCCCTTAGTTAAAAACCTGTTGCTGATTAATATTGTTATTGCATTAATACAAGGTTTTTTTAATATTGATATTATAAAAATTGGCGGATTACGGTATATCCATGCCGAGACATTCTACCCTTTCCAGTTTTTCACTTATATGTTCATTCATGCAAGAGGATTCGGACATATTTTCGGTAATATGCTGGCCTTATTTATATTTGGGCCCTCACTTGAAAGAACATGGGGTTCCCAGAAGTTTTTAATATTTTATTTGGTCACAGGAATTGGAGCGGGTGTATTGTGGTCTGCAGTTGATTATGTCGAAATGAGAGGAATTCAAAAGGATGCCGAAATATACTATACCGATCCAAATCCGGAAAGATTTAATAAATTTATTATAGACCATTGGCAATTGAATAATGATCTGGAAAGAATGATTGAAGGCTACGCAGCTTCACCTGATAGCCAACAATATAAAGATGAAAGCATTTATATTGTAAATCAATTATATACAAGGAAGGCAAATATGCCTATGGTAGGAGCTTCAGGGGCAGTATTTGGGATATTAATGGCTTTTGGATTGTTATTTCCTAATACTACATTGATGTTATTGTTTCCTCCTATTCCTATTAAAGCCAAATATTTTGTTTTGTTGTATGGTCTTTATGAACTATATGCAACCATTCAACAGTCACCAGGAGATAACGTAGCCCATTTTGCACATTTAGGCGGAATGTTTTTTGCGTTTATTCTTGTAAGAAGATGGTCAAAAAAAAGATATAATTAAAGATATGCAAGGACGAGGATTTATGGATGAGTTTAGGGCAGCCTGGAAAAAACCTGATAATGGGTTGGTCCAGATTATTGTGATCAATTTGGTCATTTTTGTTTTACTCAATCTTTTCAGGGTACTTTTATCAATTTCGGGGAACATGGAAATGTATACCTGGTTAATCAACCAGCTGGCATTACCTTCAGATATCGGAACGTTTTTGATTAAGCCCTGGACCCTGGTTACCTATTTCTTTACGCATGAACGATTTTTTCATATCCTTTTTAATATGCTGTTCTTCTATTGGTTTGGGAAGATTATTTATGAATTTCTGGGTAACAATAAGCTTATAAGTTTATATGTACTGGGAGGATTAATGGGAGGCTTTTTATTTATTCTCATTTATAATTTGATACCTTTTTATAGTGAATGGGTGGAGTTGTCGATTTTATTAGGTGCCTCAGCCGGGGTATTTGCAGTTGTTGTTGGTGCAGCCACTTTCATGCCAAATTATACTGTATTCTTGTTATTTCTTGGCCCTGTCAAAATAAAATACATAGCTATTTTTTACGTTTTACTCTCCTTTTTTAATATTGATGGAAGTAATGCAGGAGGAGAACTTTCACACCTGGGCGGTGCTTTAATTGGATTTCTTTATATACAACAAATCAAAAAAGGAAATGATTTTGGACAGCCAATCATCAGCTTCATTACTTTCATTAAAAGTCTATTTGCAAAGAAATCCAATATTAAAGTAAGCTATAAGAACCCAAAAACTAAATCATCAAAAAAGAAATCGGCTTCTGATTCATCTAATATTGAACAGGCAGAAATAGACGCTATACTAGATAAAATTTCAGATGGCGGCTATGAAAGCCTTTCAAAAGAAGAGAAGCAGAAACTATTTAATGCCAGTAAGAAATAGTGATTTATAAATGCTTATTGGCCAGTTGTCCGCAGGCAGCATCGATATCCTTTCCCCTGCTTTGCCTCAGTGTTGCTGGTACTCTGTTTTTTTCCAGGAAATCTCTGAATAATTCAAGCCGGTCTTCGTCGGCATTTTGAAACGAAGCCTGATCAATAGGATTGTATTCAATGATATTAACCTTACAGGGAAACTTTCTTGAAAAGGCAACCAATTCACGGGCATCTTCAAGGCTGTCATTAAAATCCTTCAAGACAATATATTCAAGGGTTATCAATGACTTTGTTTTATTATTAAAATACTGTAGGGCTTCACTTAATGAGGCAAGCGTATTGGATTCATTGATTGGCATGATCTGACTTCTTTTAAGATCATTGGCTGCATGTAACGAAAGAGCCAGTTTAAAACGCGACTTATCGTCGCCACATTTTTTAATCATCTTTGCTATTCCTGCAGTTGACACCGTAATACGTCGGGGTGAAATCTGAAGTCCATCAGGAGAGGTAAGATGTTCAATAGCCAGCATCACATTTCCAAAGTTGAGCATAGGTTCTCCCATACCCATGAATACAATATTGGTTAGAGGTTTCTGATAATGTTCCTCAGCTAAATTTTTTATTAAAACCACCTGGTCGTAAATTTCTCCCGGACTTAAGTTTCGTTGCCTTTCCAGGTAGTTTTAATAAAAAATTTAGCTGAGGAACATTATCAGAAACCTCTAACCAATATTGTATTCATGGGTATGGGAGAACCTATGCTCAACTTTGGAAATGTGATGCTGGCTATTG
>PVMS01131394.1_pt1 | contig 10400 bp, 7 predicted proteins | sample 1853461 | NCBI WGS metagenome assembly PVMS01 (sample SAMN08582032, study PRJNA380276) | Marine sediment metagenome, whole genome shotgun sequencing project. | isolation source: ocean sediment barecode stripped | collected 2017
CTCGGGTATTGGCTACGAGACCATGCGGGTGCTGGCATTGCGCGGCGCCTATGTCATCGGCACGGGCCGCACGGTCGACAAAGCGCAGGCAGCTTGCTCCAGCGTCCTCGGCAAGACGACGCCGGTTGCGCTTGAGTTGTCCGACTTTGATTCAGTCGTGGCATGTGCCGAGAGCATTCGCTCATTAAATGCTCCTATCGATATGTTGATCTGCAATGCCGGCATGAGAGGCAGCAAGAAAAGGGAACAGGTCTACGGACTCGAGAAGCACTTCGTCGTAAATCATCTCGGTCATTTCATCCTGGTCCAAAACCTGCTGGAGCGTCTCTATCTCGCCTGGCAGGGCCGGGTCGTCGTCGTTGCAAGTCGCTCTGCCTATCGAAGCGCCCCCGGAGAAGGCATCGAGTTCGGCAACTTGCGGGCCACAACGAGCTACAGCAGGAGCAGGGCGTACGGCCATTCCAAACTCGCCAACGTGCTTTTCTCACTGGATCTCGCGAGGCGCCTGAAGGGAACGCGCATCACATCGAATTCATTGCATCCCGGCGTGATCAATACCGAAATCGACAGGACCGAGCCCGGCCTGTTCCAGGTCGCATTCGGTGTGTTGACTGCAGTCGCCGGCAAGTCGATTGCACAGGGTGCGGCGACGACCTGCTATGTCGCAACCAGTCCGCAGCTCGGCGAGATCAGCGGCCAATATTTCGAAGACTGCAACGCAGTAACCGTCCTCGGTGACAATCATATGCACGATGTGATGCAGGCCGAACAGTTGTGGCAGGTCTCCGAGACACTGACCCAGGACTATCTCGATGAAATTGAGGCACCGCAGCCGTCGTGATTGACCACAAGGTAATAAGGCCGGTGATTGCGTTAACGGCAGGTCTGATTCTCGCTTTGTATGCCTATCAGCGCGTTACCGATCCGGAACCGAGGCTGCAACGGGCCAGGGAAGAGGCGGTCGTGATATCGGCGCGAGATATCTTGCAGAGTTATGTGGCGCCGGGCGGAAATCTTGAAATCGTGGATCCGCTGTCGCCGAACAGAAAGGTCGGTAAGGACTATGTTTGGCCCGATGGTGAGGGCTGGGAGGTCTCTGGTCACTATCGTCGCAATGAAGACGATCCGTGGCACCCCTATCTGATGGCGCTGGATCGCGAGGCGGGGCTCAAGTCCCTTGCCGTCAAGGATGCCAATGATCGTCTCATCGGCATGTCAGTACGGGACCCCAAATTTTCGGCGATACCGTCAGAATCTATTGATTAGGCAATCCAGACGATCAGGCTGATCAGGGACGCGGCATAGGCAAAGCCAAGTACCACAACGCTTTTCTCGATTTCAGTTCTTGCTTCTGCGTAGTTCATTTTCCATCTCCATCCAGATATTTCCGATGGCTCTATGGTGCTTTCTGGTGGCTGCTGGAGCCTGATGTTGTCCTGATTCATAGCTGAGGATGACATGATGAAATTGTGATCGTCGGCCATTTAGACCCCTGATCGGGCATTTTTCGGTCGTGAATCGCTTGTTTTAGGGGCTTTTTGAGATGCGCTGTCTTGGGTCCGCGATATTTTTGATCGCGCCGGCCGCCTGTTTCTCCAGGCTCTCCTGGCGCCATTCGAAGACGTTCAGCTCGATGAACACGAAAGCGACGAGCCACAGGAAGGCGTCCCAGAAATCGACGAAATCGCCTTTGACACCCCAGTAGATTGCCGCGAACAGCAACACGGTGTAGAGGACGTATTTGCTTGCATTGCTGAGGCGAAGAATGCGGCCTTCGAGCTTGTTCTTTTCCTGCAAGCGGACATCGATTTCGAGCACGAATACGACCAGGAGCCAGACGGCCGAATTGATGACGTCGACCCAGGCTAGCCGGATGATGTCGATCAGGCCCCTCGCATCGACGACTGCGGTGATGCCTTGATATTGGTGAAAAGTGCTTGCGCTGGACATGGTCGTACAGTTGGCCGCCGTCAGGATTTCATATTCGTCGAAGTCGATCGCATATGCCCATTGCCCATTGACCAGGGTGCAAAGGTCGCTGACGTTTGGCAGCGCAACAGCGCCCTGGACGAAAATGAGTTTCATCAGATAGCCGTAAAACGAGTAGATGATAAACGCATAACAGACGGCCCTGAGCCCGTGCAAGGTCCAGGTCGTCCGCGGCGTGAATTGCTCATCGTCGAGGACGTAGGTCTCGAGCTCGAACATCAATAACAGTACGACCCAGGCGGCCGTGTCGATGCTGGCCGCGAATCCTTCGATGACGTCGCTCATTGCGACACCATCGGCGAATCGGTGCGCCGCGGCCGCCCACTCCTCGGCGAAGAACAGATAGACGTTGAGCGTCAACGCCGCGTAGACGGAATACTTGAATAGTCTGAAGAGATTTTCGCGGCTAATAGTCAAGAGAAGCTTCAGTCCTTTTCTGCAAGCGGCGAATGCTAGCAAATTGTCCGACCGGTACCAGCATTTGCGGTCTTCAGCAATTCATCAGGCAATGCTCAGGGTTTTATCAGGCCTGCGGAGCGGGGAAGCAGGACAGTGCATCCACAGTGATCGATCTCCGAGGAGGAGCACGAGATGGACGCAAGAAAAGCCCAAAAGAGTAGCGAGACGCCGTATGACAGCACTGCCCTGGACGCCGCGAGGCGCTGGAAGCGGCTGCATCTGGACTCGTCCCGGGCCGAGCTGTATCACCAGAGGGCGCGTGACAATGCTGCTCGATACCAGAGAAACATCGAGTCCTATATAGGCACCGTGGACACGCCGGTCGGTCTGGCAGGGCCGCTGTGCATCAGGGGCAGGCAAGGAACGAAAGAATATCGCATACCCCTTGCGACGACAGAAGCTGCGTTGGTCGCTTCCTATAATCGTGGATGCCAGTTGCTCACGGCAGCCGGCGGATGCAATGCGCGAGTTCTTGACGAAGCTGTGAGCCGCACGCCGATGTTCGCCTTCCGGAGTGTCGTCGAGGCCGAGCAATTCGCGAAGCTGATCGGCGAGCACAGGGCCGAACTCGATGCCGTCGTGGCAAAGATCACATCACATGGGCGGCTCATCAGCACACGGGCCGTTGTCGAAGGCAATCACGTCTATCTCGATTTGAGATTCAAGACCGGCGATGCGTCTGGTCAGAACATGGTGACCTTTGCCGCCGATGCCATTTGCAAGGCGATTCTGAGTCGAACTCCGATACAGCCGGAGCACTGGTTCCTGGAAGCGAATTTTTCCGGCGACAAGAAGGCGACTTCAAAGACCCTGGGTGATGTTCGTGGCAAACGCGTCTGTGCGGATATCTGCATGCCGCGCCAACTGGTGACGGAGGTCTTGCACACGACGCCAGAGCATATGGTGAACTACTGGTACGCCGGCGCACTCGGCGGCGTGATGAGCGGTACGACGGGCATCCAGGGACACTTCGCTAATGGACTGGCTGCACTCTTTCTGGCCTGCGGTCAGGATATTGCCTGTGTTGCCGAGTCGGCGACCGGCATGACCCGCCTCGAGACAACGGCGACGGGCGATCTGTATGCCAGCGTCACCTTGCCCAACATCATGGTCGGCACGGTCGGTGGCGGGACCGCACTGCCGAGCGCCAGGGCTTGCCTGGACATTTTAGGGCTTGCGGGTTGCGGCAACAGTACCGCGCTCGCCGAAGTTTGTGCTGGCCTGGTGCTGGCCGGCGAACTGTCAATCATCGGGGCCTTTTGTTCGGGCGACTTTGCGATGGCGCATCGCTCCCTGTCACGAGGCGAGCCGATACACAGGGGAGAACATCATGACTAATCGTTGGTGGATCTATCAAAAAGAGCGCTTTCCGATTTTCGCGCACGGACCACTGATCATCGTTTTCTGCATGGCCCTCATGTTTTTCTCGGCGTTACAGCAGGATCAGTTCGTGTTGCCCGGCCTCGTTCGGATTTGCGCAGCCGTCATCACCACACTGATTCTTTTCTTTCAGCTACGCGTCGCCGACGAGTTCAAGGACTTCGAGATCGACGTGAAATACAGGCCGCAACGACCGGTCCCTCGCGGACTTGTGCAACTCCGGGAACTCGCGAAGCTTGCTTATGCAGGCGCCGCCATCCAGTTCCTGCTTGCCGTGTTTATCGATGTCGGCCTTTTGCCGATCCTGGTCGCAGTCTGGGCTTACATGGGACTCATGACGAAAGAATTCTTTGCGCCGGAATGGTTGCGCAAGCATCCGGCGATTTATTTGCTCAGCCACATGTTGATCATGCCGCTGATCGCCTTTTACATTAGCGCATTCGATTGGTTGTGTGTTTGCCGCACAATGCCGCAAGGCATGACTTGGATCCTGTCCGTGGCTTTCTTCTGCGGGCTGGTTCTGGAACTCGGCCGCAAGATCAGGATTCCGCGTCAGGAACGTGAAGGCGTGGAAACCTACAGCGGCATTTGGGGCACCGGCAAGTCCGTTATCATCTGGCTGGTCGCTATCGCTGCCGCCGTCGCAGCCTATGCGAACGCGGCAACATTAATAGGCTCGTCGAGTCTCTACATCAGTCTCGGCAGCGCGGCCCTGCTGATCGGCGTCCTGACCTTGTCACTCTTCGCCAGGCGATTTGATCGCGGCTATACGGAGATTGCCGCAAAGATCATCGAGCCCAGCTCGGGTCTTGTGGCCTTGCTGCTGTATCTCGGGCTTGGTCCGATCCAGGCATTCATCCAACTACAGGGCTCATGACATGAAATTCATCCGCTTTGCAAACGAAGCTGCCGAGGCGCATCAATTCGGCAACAAAGGTCTGCGCCTCGCGATGCTTACGCAAGCAGGATTCAACGTGCCGGCGTTCTTCGCGGTCAGTCCCGAAGCTGTCGGCGAGCAAGAGGACATTGCGATGGCGATGCAGCGGCTGTGTCCGGATGCTGCGCTTGTCGCAGTTCGTTCGTCATCGCTCGAAGAGGATGGCGCACAGAGCTCGTTTGCGGGACAGCTTGACAGTTATCTGAACGTAAGCGGCGACGATGTTGCAAGGAGAGTCGCTGATGTTTCACAGTCCGCCTGCAGCGAACGCATTCGCTCCTATCGGCAATCGCAAGGGCTGGACGGCGAGGCGCAACTCCCGGCCGTCGTGGTTCAACGAATGATTGATGCGCAAATTTCCGGAGTTGCATTCGCAGCTGACCCGATAAGTGGCGATCGCGACACAGCCGTTGTCGCCGCAACGCGAGGTCTCGGCGAAAATCTCGTAAGCGGTGAGGTACAAGGGGACACCTGGCGCGTCGATAGTCGGTCACGAATCGTGGAACGGGAAATCGTTGCTGACGATGGCGACGCCGCCCTCGAGGATAAACAGGTCAAACAAATTGCCAGGCTGGTGCGAAAAGTCAGTACCTTCTTCGGCAAACCGCAGGACATCGAGTGGGCCATCGATCGCGGGCGAATTCATCTGTTGCAGAGCCGGGACATCACGACGCTGGCTAACAGGACAGAACAGGCAGCTTATGCGCTCTGGGACAACAGCAATATCGTCGAGTCCTATGGTGGCGTCACAACACCATTAACGTTTTCAGTCGCCCGTGGCGCCTATGAAGAGGCTTACCGGCACTTCGGCAGGGTGCTCGGCGTCAGCGAGCATGCGATCCGCGACAATCGGCGGACATACGAACAAATGATCGGCCTGATACAGGGCCGCGTGTATTACAACCTGCTCAACTGGTATCGATTGCTAATGCTGACACCTGGTTTTCGTTTCAACAGCAGCTTCATGGAACAGATGATGGGCGTTACCGAAGGGCTGCCGGAAAGTGTCGTACCCACAGCGGAACATGGCGGGCGTCTCGCCGCGTTGCGTGCAAAAGCCGGCCTGTTACGGGTCGCATACCGGCTCATCGTCAAACTGTTTGCTCACAATCGCCAGGTCCGAAACTTTCACCGCAAGATGGATCACCTGTTGGCTCCGGTCGAGCTCGACAACATGTCGCTGCATGAACTGATCGACTACTACGACCACTTGCAGGCCGAAGTAATTCCCGCCTGGGACACACCGCTGATTAATGATCTCTATTGCATGATCTTTCACGGCGCTCTGCGCAAGCTCTGCACACGTTGGCTTAACGAGCAGCTGTCGGCTATTCACAATGACCTGATCGGCGGCGCGGCCGGCATTATCAGTCTCGAGCCGGTCAAACGAATGCGCGAACTCGCGGCGATCTCGAAGAGTGACCGAGGCCTTGAATCAGCCCTCGTGAATGGCTCGCTGGTGAAGATAAACCAGCACATCGAGCGTAATGCAGGATTCGGAAAGGCGTATTACGCGTACATCGATCGATTCGGTGACCGCTGTCTCGACGAACTGAAGCTCGAGAGTCAAACGCTGGCCGACGATCCCCTGCCGCTGCTGCGTGCGGTCGGTCAACTGAGCCGGGGCGGCAATTCAGCATCAGGTGGACTCGAAACAATGCGTGTCGATGCCGAACGCTCGATCGACGAGGCATTGGGGACAAGCACTCTGCGTCGCGGAATTTTCGACCTGGTATTGAACCTCGCAAGGGCACGCATCAGGGATCGTGAGAATCTCCGCTTCGAACGGACACGGGTCTATGGTCGGGTCCGGGCCGTGTTTGTGGCAATTGGTAGCAGACTGCACGAGCTCGATGTCCTCGAGAAGGCCGACGACATCTTCTATCTCGACGAACGTGAGATCTCCGGGCTGATCCGCGGTACCGGATGCTTCGCCGAGGTGAAAGCACTCGTAAGCGCGCGTCGCACTGAATTCAAAGACTATGCGTCTGCGTCCGGGCCGCCGCGCAGATTCATTACCTGCGGTCCGGCGCAACTCGAATCGTCAATACAACAGTTCGAGAGTGATAGTGTTGCGGAGCACGGAAATGCACGCAAAGGCCAGGCCTGTTCACCGGGAATCGTAAGAGGGCCGGTACGGGTCGTAACAGATCCGCGCACCGCCACGATCAAGTCCGGTGATATTCTGGTCGCCGAACGCACGGATCCCGGCTGGGTAACAATTTTTCCGTTGGTAAAAGGCGTCATCATGGAGCGAGGGAGCTTGTTGTCTCATTCAGCAATCGTTGCCAGAGAGCTGGGCCTGCCCGCAGTGGTCGGCGTGGAAAACGCTTGTCGCTGGCTGCAGGACGGTGATTGGGTTGAATTGAATGGCGCGACCGGCCAAATTCGACGTCTGGAATCAACGGAATGCGCTGCGTGAAAACATTTTGGCGTAATACTGCTGAATTTATCTGGCATTGGCGATTTCTGCTCGCGGCGATCTGTTTCGCGCTGGCAGGAATCGCCGGCATGCAGCTCAAGGCGCTCACGGTATCCAACACCCTCGAGATCTGGTATCCGGAGGATGACCCCCAACTCATTCAATATCGGGAATTTCAAGCACAGTACGGTAATGACGAAGTGGTCATCGCCGCAGTTACTCGCGATGCAGGATTCGATCACGAAGACGGCGATCAGCTACTCGAAGAGTTGACCGACAGCCTGTTCGACATCGACGGCGTTGCTACGGTTTCCTCGAGAATCACCGTGCCTCTTTCACTTCGCGATGCCCGCGATCGCTTGCTAAGCGAGGACGGCAGAACTACCGTCCTCATCGTGCAAATGATGGCCGGCACAGATATCGAAGCGAAACGCCATCGCATACTCGAAGATATCGAGGCCACTTTCGCGGACTTCGATCTGCCGTATCACCTGGCGGGATATGGCGTTATCTACGACGCGCTGAACGAGGAATCGACAGTCGGTGCCACGACGCTGATCATCAGTGCGCACGCACTCATGATCCTGTTGTTGTGGATATTCTTCCGCAAACCGGTGCCGGTTGCCGTGACAATGTTGGCAGTCGGTGTCGCGATCATCTGGACGATGGGTATCTATGTCGCCCTCGATCGGCAACTGAACATGGTGACGATGGCACTGCCGACCCTGGTTCTCGTCATCGGTATTGCAGACAGCGTGCACCTGTTACGAGCTGTCGCAGCAGAATCGAAAGACTTGCCGCACGCCGAGCGCATTATCGGCGCACTGGCGAACATGCTGCCGCCGTGTTTCATAACTTCGGTGACGACGGCGGCGGGATTCCTTGCCCTGACGACATCGAGCCTGCCGATCGTACGGCAGCTGGGTTTGTTTGGCGCAATCGGCATGCTTTGTGCTTTCGTCGCGTCTTTTGTGTTGCTTACGGCCGCGCTGTCGTGGCAAGCAAGCGAGCCCAAAGCGGACGAGGGTCGTGCCGACCGGATTGCAGCGCGCCTGAGCCGAATAGGGCTCAGACATCCCGGGCGAACGATAAGCGCTTTCGTGGTTGCAGCTGCTTTGTTCCTGTTCGGCCTGACCCAGGTTGTCGTCGATACCGATTCTTACGGCTACCTGAAGAAAGACCACGTCATTCATCGGGATTCGCAGTTCATTCAAAACACGATGGGGCCGTTTGTGCCAGTGGACTTCATCGTCACGGCACCGGCAGGCGTACTTTCACCCAAGGTCCTCGATTCAGTGCAGGCATGGCAGGTGAAAGTACTGTCGGAAGACGGCATAGGCTGGAGCTGGTCTTTGCTCGATGCATTGGGCATTGCGCACGACACTGCACCGTCGTCACTGCCGGCCGGCGAACTCGGTATAAAACTGGACCGCATTCGCCGATTTTCACCAGTGACGATTCGTTCGATGATTGCAGGCGACACCCAGCTCCGAGTTTCCTTCGGCACCGAAGTCATGTCCGCAAAAAACAGTTCAGAACCTGATGGATCGCGTTCAGGCATATGCCGATTTTCCCGACGGAGTGGAGTTGAAGCCGACAGGTTATACGCCGCTCTACACGCGCATCGTCGATGAAATCGTTTCGTCGCAAATCAGGGGCTTTGCTACGGCACTTGCCCTGATCGTAATCTTGCTTGGACTGGCCATGCGCTCGATGCGTCGCGTTGCACTCGCTATTCCGGCCAATCTGTTTCCGGTTCTCCTGACCCTCGGCTTGATGGGGCTCACCGGCATCCCGCTCGATGTTGCCACAGCGACGATCGCCACCGTCATTCTCGGCCTGGTCGTCGACGACACCGTACACATCCTTCGGCCTCCATCTGGGCGAACGGATGTCAGTCTGTCCGAGTCGCTTGGCGAATCATGCAGACAGTCGGGCGGCACCTTGCTAATCACGAGCGTGATACTCGCCCTGGGCTTTCTGGTGCTCGGCATGGCGGAGATTCGCTCGATTGCCTGGTTTGGTCTGCTGAGCAGCTTTGCCACGGCCGTTGCGATCATCACGGATCTGATGCTGCTACCCGCTCTAGCCCGTCTGACAGATACCAGAACATCTTGATAAATAAGGGAAAATTCTCAGGATGATTCCTCATCTTTTCCTGACCTAAAAATCACATCTCTGTCAGGCAAATAGCCCTCCTCAAGGCGATCCTCGAGCCTCACACATTGCATCGCCGAGGAGCACACCATGGCCATCAGGTCGGAGATCGCCGAAAAGGCCAATTTCGAAAAAATTCGATACGCACAATGCTGGGAGGACGCGGACATACTGCTGGAGGCATTACAGGTCGATACCGCGGACACCTGCCTGTCGGTGGCTTCGGCCGGCGACAATACCCTGGCGCTGGTCGGTGCCGGGGCAAAACGTGTCATCGCCGCAGACCTGAGCCCGGCGCAGATCGCCTGTCTCGAGCTTCGTGTGGCGGCTTACCGCAATCTCAAGCATGCCGAGTTCCTGGAGCTATTGGGACAAAATCCCAGCAAGCGGCGATTCGAGCTGTATCAGCGTTGTCGGGGCGATCTTTCAGATGAAACACGACACTTCTGGGACGATCGACGCCGCTTGATACGACTGGGCATCGCCTACAGCGGCAAGTTCGAACACTTTCTTTCCTTTTTCCGGCGATTCGTATTGCCGCTCGTACACGGCCGCAAAAAAATCGATCGCTTGTTCGCGATGTCGACCATGCAGGAACGGCAAGATTTTTATGAGCGTGAATGGAACACCCGTCGTTGGGCGATGCTCTGCAAAATCCTGTTCGCCAATGCATGTCTGGGGAGACTCGGCCGCGATCCGACTTTTACGCGTTTTGCCGACGAGCCGGTTGGACAGAGCCTGCAACGGCGAATTCCAAACGCACTCGTCAAGATGGAACCGCGAAGGAACCCCTATTTACAGTGGATACTCGCCGGGCGATTCGTGTCGGCGCTGCCTTATGCCCTGCGCCCGGAAAATTTCGATCGGATTCGCCAGAATCTCGACCGCCACGAATGGCATTGCGCTTCCGTCGAAGAGGTAATTTCCGACCTCGCGGACGACATACTGCATTGTTGCAACCTCAGCAATATCTTTGAGTATGTCTCGCCTGAGTCCTACAAAGCGATGCTGGACGAGATCATTCGTGTGTCCGCGCCCGGCTGTCGCCTCGTCTAC
>PVMS01101752.1_pt1 | contig 10398 bp, 12 predicted proteins | sample 1853461 | NCBI WGS metagenome assembly PVMS01 (sample SAMN08582032, study PRJNA380276) | Marine sediment metagenome, whole genome shotgun sequencing project. | isolation source: ocean sediment barecode stripped | collected 2017
AGGCGAGATCGACGGTGTCGAGCAACTCTCGCGGTATCTCGACTTTCTCAATCGTGATTCGAGACTCGCGCCCGTACGCGGCATCTTCGTGGCGCAGGCGATCAAGCCCCAGGCAAAGCTCCTTGCCGCTGATCGTGGCATGGCGTGCGTTGAGATCGACTACGACGAATTGAGGGGCGCCGACTCAGATCTTCTGCGACTGTTCTGAAAGCAACGCTGTCAGAGCAGTCCCTGCAGGTCGTACATTGTTGAGGGATGGCGTAGCTTGCTGAGGGCCTTCGTCTCTATCTGGCGCACACGTTCTCGTGTGATCCCGAGGTGGGCACCTACGGCTGACAGCGTTCGCGGTGGCTTTTCGTCGAGGCCGTACCGCAACACGAGCACGGTCTGCTCGCGACGGTCCAGCGTCCCGAGGGCTCGGATGAGCTCCTCCCTCCGCGCTCGTTCGGCCACTCTGGCGAACGGATCTGCAGCTTCGCCATCCTGAACGAAATCGCTCAGCTCGGCATCACCGTCGTCGCCCACCGGCCGGTCGAGACTGACCGTGTCGCTTGGTGCTTTCAGCGCGACCAGGATCTTGACCTCGTCCAATCCGCTTGCCTCGGAGATCTCACTGATCGTTGGTGTGCGTCTGAGCCGTTCCCTGAGGGACAGATCCGCCTCCTGAACCGTTCGAACGATGTCGACCATGTGTACCGGCAGGCGGATCGTTCGACCATTGTTGCCGAGGCCCCTCGTGATGGCTTGTCTGATCCACCACGTTGCGTACGTGGAGAACTTGAATCCCTTGCGCCAATCGAATTTCTCGACTGCTCGGATGAGCCCGAGATTCCCCTCCTGGATGAGGTCCAACAGGTCGAGTCCTCTACCTGTGTAACGCTTGGCAATGGAGATCACAAGCCTCAGATTGCACCGAATAAATTGGATCTTGGCCTGGTCGGCCTGTCGGACATAGCGAACGAGAACGATCCGCTCCTCGCCGGCCAGGAGTGCATCGCCTGCGAGTTCCAGTTCAGCGAGTTGACCGCGCTCAATGACCTTGGCGAGGCGAATTTCATCCTCCGCCGTCAGCAGATCGTGGGTCGATACCGACTCGAGGTAAAGACCGATGGCGTCCCCGCCCGCCCGTTCCCTTGTAGCGCTTGCCATACAACCCCCGTTATTGGCACTCCGCGACATGATTCCAGCAATCCGGAAGTTATCACCGCACGGCCACTTCGGCAAGAGGCTTGTACCCTTTGCTCCATTCCTACGACTGATAGCGAACAATGAATCGACCTCTCCTCTCTCTCCTTGCCGCTCTGGTGGTAGTCGCTTCGTCATGCACGGCGAGCATCGGCGTACAACCGGGCGATGCTGTGGTGCCCCCTGCGCTGGGCGATCCGACGTTCGAGGTGAGGGTGCTCGCGGCGGATGATCTTGGAGCTCTGGACGCGACCGTGAAGATCGATGGCAAGTCGGTACCTGAAACGCCCGCGGGGTTCCCGACCGTTACGTGGGTGAAGGAACCGATCGAGGTTGAGGCGACTGCGGACGGCTTCCAGCCCTACACCTTCACCGTGGAGGACTTTCCCGACTCGGCACTCATCGAGGTGCGTCTTGAGCCGATCGTGCTCAAGGGTCGCGTCACATCCGAAACAGGTAGGCCGCTGCCAGGCGTGAACGTGTCCCTTGGAGGAGCAATCGACCAGACGGACAACGAGGGCCGATACAGCCTCGAGCGCGCCGAGCCGGGGACGATTCGCCTTGTCCGGCCCGCGTGGCTGCCGGCTGAGTTCGCGTGGGACGGCAGTTTCGATCAGTACGACATGTCGATGCAGTCAAGGGTGATCAAGGCGATTCGGATCTCGCCTGAGGATCTCTTGGACCACAGTCAGTGGCAGTCACTGTTGTCACTGGCGGAGGGCACCGGCGTCAATGGACTCGTCGTTGATCTCAAGACGGAGGACGGCACAGTTGTGTACCGCACAGATGTCGCAGTCGCCAATTCGATCGGGGCCGTGAGCAGCTATTTTGAACTGCCGGATGTGGTTGAGGCTGCACATGAGCGGAATCTGTATCTCATAGGGCGGATCGGCGTCTTCCAGGATGACTTTCTGGCCGCTGACCAGCCGGAGAACGCGGTTCTGAAAGAGGATGGATCGCTGTGGAGGTCGAACAACGGGTTCGCGTGGCTAGATCCCTCCGATCCTGTGTCGTTCGAGTACTCGATTGCCCTGGCTGAGGAGGCGTGCCTCGGTGGATTCGATGAGATTCAGTTCGACTACGTGTCGTACCCCTTTGGCGGCGATGTATCAACGGCGATATTCGACGGTGACTACAACCAGGAGGTTCGTGTGGCCTCCATCAATGCGTTCTTGACAAGGGCCTACTCGGTTCTGCATCCAATAGGTTGCACCGTGTCGTCGACGTTGCTCGGAATCGTGCTCGAATCGAGCGCGGACGAGGGCGTTGGCCAGCGTCCTGGTTCGATGTCACGAATCGTCGATGTGCTCTCACCGACCCTGTATTCAACGAACTATGGGCCCGGGTGGAAGAACTTCGAGAACCCGGATGACCACGCGGTTGAGATCGTTGATACCGCCTTGCGCGGCGGCACAGGGAAGCTGGACGGTTTCGGCTACATCAGGCCATGGTTGCAGACCTGGACGATCTCCAAACCAGACCAACGCGCAGTCCAGAGAGTCGTCAGCGACGAGGGGATGGGCTGGATGCTGTGGTCGAACACCGCGAACTACACGAGGGATGCACTCCCTCAGAAGTGAAGACCGTAGCGATCCTGCATCTCGCGCTCGAGGGCGTAACGCAGATAAGGATAGGGGTTTCTCTTCTCACCGTCGTGCTTGATCTCGAAATGCGTATGGGGAATGGTGCCCTCAGCGTTTCCTGAGTCACCGACATATCCAATCACCTGACCTGCAACCACTTCGTCGCCCTCCTCAAGCGTTGGGTAGAACGCGGTCCACATACCGCCGTCGCCGTCATCTGTTCCATGGGTGTCGTTATTGAGATGGAGGTAGGAGGTCGTCCATTCGTCGGCGTGCTCGACGCGGATGAAGTAGCCGGACGTGTGGTTTGCATCCATCTCGGCTATGACGCCGTCGGCGACGGCGAGTATTTCCGTGCCGCGCGGACTGATGATGTCCGTTCCATCGTGGCGACGGCCTCCTGATCGGCGGTTCCCCCACGAATCGGAGAATCTGATTGCTGCCGTGTTGTGCGGGAAGACCTCCACGGTGAACTCGGACGATCCGTCGAAGTGCCATTCCCGCGACGTATCTGCCGACGCGGAACTCGCGTTCCAGATGCCGGTCGAGAGAACTGCCGCGATGGCCGCAGCGGATAGCGCGCGAAACAAGGTTCGTTGCATGGGTGTTCTGACCTCCCAGAGGAGCGAAACGTCCTACCGGCGCTCACTCGGTTGTGTGTCGAAGCGGAACGGTAAGGCCGCCTCTCGATTACTTGCACCCATTTACACACATGGCCATGGTGATAACCGGCGGTTTGTTCCACGGCTTCAGGTATCCTCGCCGCAACCCCACGAAGGATTTGCGCGTGACCGATACCCCAACCCTTGGAACAACCGACGCTGTATGGATGGCATCGCTGCGATCGGCTGCTGTCCAGCGGCTCGATGATCTCTCGATGCCGTCTGAGCGTGAAGAGATATGGCGCTACCTCGATCTCGACTTCGATCCGGCATTTCTGACCGCCCCACTAACAGCGGGATCGGCGGGGTCAACAGACGCCGTACTCGAGATGTGGCACGGCAATACGGTGTCCATCGTTGACGGGTTTATCACCACGGACGGGATTCCAACGATCGCTGAAGCCACGGAGGAGATCGCTCTCGTGAGCGACGATCATCTGTTCGCGACCGCCTTCACGGCCTACGCGCCTGGCGCGGCCCTCCTCACCGGTGATCACCTTGGTGAGCCGCTCCTTGTGGATGTCCAGAACACATCTGATGCAACAACCTTCCCAGGGGTGCACATTGCTGTGCCGCGGGGGACAGAGGCAACGGTCATCGTTCATCTCCGCTCAACAACGGATGCACCGGCTACGGTCGTCCCGACAGTCACAGCGGATGTGTCGGATAATGCTCGACTCACACTTACGATCATCCAGGACTGGAACTACAACACAAGATCACTTGGCAGGGCCGTCATCGAGCTCGGTAGGGACGCAACGCTGGTTCTCGCCGAGGTTGGCCTTGGTGCGAAGCTTGGGCGTCTCCACCTCGATGTGAATTTCGTCGGCAAGGGTTCGACCGCGAAGATCTACGGTGCCTACTTCGGCGAGGAGGACCAGACCCTCGACTATCGCTACTTCATGAATCACATCGGGATGCATACGCGGTCAGACATGTTCCTCAAGGGTGCGGTTGAAGATGACGCACTCTCTGTGTTCACGGGGATGATCAGGATCGAGGAGACCGGCCAGAAGACCGAGGCATTCCAGACGAATCGGAACCTCATCCTCTCCTCTGGTGCGTCGGCTCAGTCGGTGCCGAACCTCGAGATCCTCGCCAACGATGTCATGTGTGGCCACGGATCAACCGTTGGGCCACTTGATGAGGATCAACGCTATTACCTGATGAGCAGGGGACTCACGCCCGAGAGCGCCGACCGTCTCCAGGTGCGTGGATTCTTCGAGGAAGTGGTCCAACAGGTTCCTGACGAAGCGACTGCCGAGGGGATTCGGGAGAGGATCAATGGGAAGTACATAGCAGCTCAGGAAGAGGGTCGAGTGTGAAAGTGCTCAACGCTGGCCCACTTGCCGATCTGCCGGTCGAATCCGGTTTCCGGATCGTCGATGGTGAAACGGCCGTGGCGCTGTTCCGCGTAGGGGATGGTGTCCACGCGATTGCCGATCGATGCAGTCACGCAGAGGCGTCGCTCGCGGAGGGCGAAGTGTTCGGCGACGAGGTCGAGTGTCCCAGACATGGTGCGGCGTTCGATCTCACGACAGGGAAGGCTCTGACGCTTCCTGCAACAAAGCCGGTCGCCGTCTATGCCACAGAGGTAAGGGACGGGAACGTGTTCATTGATATTTCAGATGGGGGAGAGCAGTGATGAGTAATGCACTCGAGGTCAGGGACCTCAAGGCGAGTATCGGCGATCTTGAGATTCTCACGGGCCTCGATCTTGTGGTTCCCTTCGGAGAGGTGCACGCGATCATGGGTCCGAACGGATCAGGCAAGTCGACTCTCAGCCACGTCCTCATGGGCAACCCTGTATATGAGGGCTCCGGGTCTGCAACGATCGATGGTGTCGAGATCATGGATATGACCGTCGACGAGCGGGCGCGCGCTGGCCTCTTCGAGGCGTTCCAGTATCCAACTGAGGTGCCAGGCGTCACGCTTGACGACCTGACCGCGGAGATGGCGATCTCGAATCCTTCCGATGACGGATTCGAGCGGCGAACAGTTGCTGCTTCTGAGCGTCTCGGTATGGAGAGGTTCCGCGAGCGAGCGGTCAACGTCAACTTGTCCGGTGGCGAGAAGAAACGCTCGGAGATGTATCTGCTCGGTGTGGCGAATCCCAAGGTCGCGATCCTTGATGAGATCGATTCCGGACTGGACATCGACGCGGTTCGCGAAGTTGCAGATATGGTCGAGTCGTTGCGTGGTCCTGAGCTCGGCATCGTTGTGATTACGCACTACAGCCGCATTCTGCGCTACGTGTCTGCCGATCGCATCCATGTCATGGTCGGGGGACGCATTGTGAGGTCCGGTGGGCCGGAGATCGCTGAAGAGCTCGAGGCTGACGGATACACGGCATATCAGGTCGCAGCCGCGGGTTGAATGCCAGACATGGCACATCAACAGACGCAGCTCGAACTTCTCTACGTCGCCGATCCGATGTGTTCGTGGTGTTGGGGATTTGCGCCTGTCATCGACACGATCGACCAGTCCTTTGACATTCCTGTGCGAGTCGTCGTTGGTGGCCTCAGACCAGGTGACAGAGCAGAGCCGTTGGACCGGGTCAGAGCCATGCTGGCGCATCACTGGGAACAAGTTGCTGGCGCATCCGGCCAGCCCTTCAATGTGAAAGCTCTGGAACGCACGGATTGGATGTATGACACCATGGTCCCAGATACGGCTGTCGTGACGATGCGTTCGACGGCACCCGATGAGACACTTCGATTCCTCGCAACTGTGCAGCGGGCGTTCTACGCCGACGTGATCGATGTGACCGATCCCGATGTGTATGGAGACCTTGTTGCTGGTTTCTCAGTCGACCCCGATGCGTTCGTCGCTGCCATTGCCTCACCCGAGATGCATGAGGCCACGGAGAAGGACTTTCAGGAAGCTCAGTGGATGGGCGTAACCGGGTTCCCAACGCTGCTGCTGCGCGATGGCGCAACAACTGTCCCAGTCGCTCTCGGCTACGCGCCATATGAGCAGATAGCCGACCGAATCAACGGCATCGTCGAGAGGAAGTTCCCCGCGAGTGCCGATTCGCTCCTTTGCGACATTGACGACCCTGCCTGCTGAGTTGGCGCCGAGCGTCAGGCTGGTGTGAGCGGCAGGGTGAATTCAACTCTGCCTCCTGGGCCCGGTTCAACCCATATCTCGCCATTGAGCGCTGTGACGAAACCTTTCGCAATGGCAAGTCCAAGACCGCTGCCGTCTGTGGCACGATTGCGATCGGCATCCGGCCGGCTGAACGAGTCGAAAGCACGTCCGACGAATTCCTCGCTGAACCCGGGTCCCTCGTCGGACACGACGACGGACGCGCCACCGTTCTGAGATACCGCCACGGTGACGGCGGAACCATCCGGTGCATATCTGATGGCGTTGTCGAGCAGGTTCCTCATCACCCTCGAAACTGCCTCGGGCCCGGTGCTCACCACAACTCGCGTTGGCGCGTCAAGAACCAGCTCAACGTTCTCCTTTGTTGCGACCGGGAGAAAGATCTCCATTGCTTCATCTGCCACATCGGTGAGATCCGTTGGCATCGCCTCGATGGCCATGTCGCCTGACTGGATGCGAGCCAGCAGGAACAGGTCGTCGACGAGCGAGTGCAAGGCGCCGAGGTCTCGCTGGAGTGATGCGTAGTATCGATCAGGATCGGCTGCTACACCATCCCTTAGAGCTTCCACTGCGACCTGCGCCGAAGCGAGCGGTGTACGTAGATCGTGTCCCACGGCAGCAAAGAATTGCCGTCGTCGCTCATCTTCGTGGAGTCTGGATGTGGCGTCCACCTCGAGTCTGCGTGCCATTTCGTCGATTCCCACAGCCAATCGACCGATCTCGTCTGATCTTGTCACGTTGGTACGAGCAGCGAGATCTCCCTCGGCGACGTCACTGGTGGTCGCTGCCATCGCCCGAAGATCGACCGTCAGAGCTCGACTCGCTGAGAACGCGAAGCCAAGGGCAGCCAGGAGACCGAACCCGAGCACGATGAGAACGACTGTCAGGTCGTGGTCAGAGATGAACATTCGGTTAGCCGCAATCGCGAGACCGAACACGACAACGACCAGTGAGACAAGCGACAGAGCGAACACGGTGATTTCAAGTCGGGTCGACCTGCGCGCAGCCCTCGGGAGCAGCAGCGCCGCAGCTGTGCTCGCCCCAGCCATGAGGACGAAGATGATTGCCAGTTCGATGCGGTCCGACGCGGATGGCTGCATCGTGACTTCAAAGACAACCATCCCCGTCACGATCGCTGCCAGGGAGAAGAGGATTGCCTTCACGGCTTGTACCTGTAGCCACGGCCCCAGACGGTCTGGATCCGCTCTGGCGCGTCAGCATCTCGCTCGATCTTCTGGCGCAGCCGCCGTATGTGGACGGTCACCGTTGAGGGGTCCTGCCAGTCGGTACTCGATCCCCAGACATGGTCGAGAATCTGACCTCGGGAAAAGACCTGGCGAGGTGACGACGCAAGGTACATGAGTAGGTCAAACTCCATCGGAGGCATATCGACTCGGTCTCCCTCAACGATCACGTCGCGTGTTCTGCCGTCGATGATGAGGCCGTCGAACTCGAGGCTTTTCGTCGTGTGTTCCGGGGTGTTCGAGCGCCGCAGCACGGATCTGACTCTTGCTGCGAGCTCGCGCGGCGAGAAGGGCTTGACCACGTAGTCGTCTGCTCCAAGCTCGAGCCCGAGCACGCGATCAACCTCCTCCGCACGTGCCGTCAGGAGGATCACGGGCACCTGTGTGTGCTTCCTGAGTTCCGTTATCACGGAGTACCCGTCGAGCTTGGGAAGCATCACGTCGAGAACGATGAGATCTGGTTCGCGTTCCGCGACGCACTCGAGGGCAGCTTCGCCGTCAATTGCCTCGAACGTCGAGAAGCCTTCGCGGTCGAGATAGGCGCACACGACCTCGCGGACCATCGCCTCATCGTCAACGACAAGGACGCTGGGTCGAAGTGAAGTGATTGGGGCCATGTAGAGAGCGTACGACAGGTTCAGATTTCCGCAGAACGTGTTCAGAGTTTGTTCATATCCCGTTCGCGCCGGGCGCCATGGCGGAATCGCTGGCATTGGTGATCTCACCGATGTCCACGCATGGTCGCGCCCGGTTGTCCGGGTCACGATCGAGCGCACCGGCTGACACACGATCCGTATCCATCCATGCGGGAATCTCGTCTCTCAGGCGGGATCCCCGCCCTCGTTGGCGTGCCAGAATGGACACCATGGATGTACCCGTCCTGCAACTGGCTGAACTCATTTCTGACGCCGATGCGATCCTGATCGTCACAGGTGCCGGCGTGTCAACGGATAGTGGCATTCCTGACTTCCGTGGGCCAAAGGGTGTGTGGAAGACCGAGCAGCCAGTGATGTTCCAGGACTTCCTGGATTACCCGGTGGCTCGGGTGGAGTACTGGGATCAGAAGTCGAGGGCCGCAGCGACTTTCAATGCGGCGCATCCAGGTGCTGTGCATCGCGCGTGTGTGGACCTGGAGGCAGCAGGAAAGCTGCATACGCTCGTCACCCAGAACGTCGACGGGCTTCACGCCGCGGCTGGCACGACAAGGACGAAGCTCGTCGAGGTCCATGGAACCGCAATGGAGGTCTCGTGTCTCGACTGCGGAGAGCGTTCACCGACCCAGCCGCACCTCGATGCGTTCAACGCGTCGCGCGAGGCACCGCTGTGTGAATGCGGTGGGCTACTCAAGCCAGCAACGATCAGCTTCGGCCAGCAGCTCGACGCTATGACCATGTACCGCGCCCAGCTCGCGGCCGAGGAGGCCGACCTCGTGATCGCCCTCGGATCGACCCTCTCGGTATACCCCGCAGCCGAGATCCCCCTCCTCGCAGCCCGCCGAGGCGTGCCTTATGCCATAGTCAACCGCGGCGAGACCGACCATGACACCTCGATCCACCTCACCCTCCGTATCGAAGGCAACGTCTCCACCATCTTCCCCGTCGCCGTAACCACCGCCCTCCCCTAATCCCCGTACCCAGGGTTCGCGGCCCCCGTTCTGCGGGCTCTAGACGGGACCCACTCCGGTCTAGAACCCAGGGTTACAGTTCTTAGGTTCTGGGGGTTGGGAAAAACGGGCTTAGGGAGGTCTTGCACCCGCGACCACGTTCCGTATTGTTGAAACCAGATGTACACACGCTCGGCGGTCCTTCTGATGGCCTCCCTCCTCGGATTGGGAGCCTGCACCACCGTGGGCAGTACGCCAGCCACCACACCGCCGATCACCGAGGCTGCGACCACGACAAGCATCTCAACGACAACAACGATGACGGCTACGACAACGACCCTCGACCGCCTCACCGAGATCCAGGCCATCTTCCAGGACCTCGAGGTACGTCGCCTCCAAGCGATCATGGATCAGGACGAGGAAGCCTTCCGCTCCGTCTTCGCCAACGAGGAGTTTGCAGAGAGGAGTTTGGTGGAGCTCGATCTCGTCACCGTGATTGATCCTCGCGCCACTGCGTTCAGCGTTTCCGATGTGTATTCCGATAGCAGCGGGTGTATCGCGATTGGTGCTGTCGTCGATGCGTCGCGCTCTACCGAGGGCGGCGGTGTGAGCGACGACTCTGATTACGTGGTCGAGTCGGTCGGTGACGTTTGGGGTTACAGCTGGGTTGGAGAGGGGTGGCGATGCGACGGGCCGCATCCATTCTCGGACTAGTCGTCCTTATCATCGCACTTGGAGATGCTGCGCATGTTTCCGCGGCGGAAGCATGCGCATTCGACGCCCTGAAGAATCGTATTGTTTGCACAGAGTCGGGGAACACTCCCGGTGACTCGCGGAGGCCGACTCCTCGGCCGCGGGACCGCACGGGGCCGCAGTACATCTACACGCAGATCGATCCCGTGATCGGAGATTGTCACTACTGGTCCAATGTGCCAGGTGGTCTCGATGCGTGGAACGCGCTCAACGACGTTGCTGTCATCGCTGCGGCGCTGCTCCCCGTCTGCCCGGTCGTG
>PVMS01033735.1_pt1 | contig 10394 bp, 9 predicted proteins | sample 1853461 | NCBI WGS metagenome assembly PVMS01 (sample SAMN08582032, study PRJNA380276) | Marine sediment metagenome, whole genome shotgun sequencing project. | isolation source: ocean sediment barecode stripped | collected 2017
ATGGCTTCGCATCCTTATGGTGGAGCTTACGCGGTGGGTCAACCACGCCTGGGCCCTGGGATTCCTATTAAATGACCTGGGTGCGCTGCAAACCCCGATGTTGTATCTCTATATTGAACGAGAGTTGGTCTTGGATTTATTTGAGGCGGTCGCTGGTTCTCGAATGATGTGCAACTACATGCGATTTGGCGGTGTTGCCTACGACCTTCCCGATTACGTTCGAGATCAGCCTACTATGGCCTTTCTTGATGAATTGATCAACAATCGATTACCCAAGGCCATGGAACAGCTGGATACTTATATCACCAATAACGAGATCGTGAGAACGCGGTGCATTGGGGTGGGTGTACTGTCGCGAGCGGATGCAATAGCCTATAGCACCGCAGGTCCTGTGCTTCGGGCGAGCGGTGTTCCTTATGATGTCAGGCGTGCCCAACCTTACTCCTATTATGAGCATCTTGATTTTGATGTGGCGGTTCGTCACAACGGTGACGTTTATGACCGGTATCTTGTCCGTATTGATGAAATGCACCAAAGTCTTCGGATCTTACGGCAAGTAATGACCCATATAGTAGAGACAGATGGAGCGCCGATTTTCTCCGGTAAACCGAAATACGCTATTCGGGTGAAAGGCGGTGACACCTACGGCCGTGTTGAAAATCCGAAAGGTGAACTGGGTTATTACATCATGGCAAAACCAAGATCATCTAATCCAGACCGTTATCACATCCGAGCGCCGTCCTTTATCAACTTGACTCCGATGGGTCGGATGCTAAGAGGCCATAAAGTTGCTGACGCGGTCGCCGTGCTCGGGTCCATAGATATTGTTCTTGGCGAGGTCGACCGCTAAGCTCGCTTACAATGCGGGTTCACCGGGTCAAGGTCGCCGATTCGAGATAAAGAGCTAGAAAGGATTTTTCCCGAGGGAGAGGTCATGTACGGAATTGGTTTAGTAAAAGGAATGGCAGTGACGATGAAACACTTCGTCGCCACCTATCTAGATGATATACATTGGATGGTCCGGGGTGGTAGGTATTACAATCCTGAGGCATTAAGTAACCGGCAGAGTCTAGATGGAAAAGGTGTCATCACCGTTTTTTATCCGGAAGAGAAGCTGCCGGTACCAGAGCGATTCAGATTTATGCCCTTTCTTGTTACGGATGATCCAAAACCTGGCGAGCAATGGCCTCATGATTGGTGTACATCATGTGGAATCTGCGCCAAGGTTTGCCCTCCCCAATGTATCTGGATTGTACGAGGAAAATTACCGACAGGAAGACCAAAACCTGAGCCGGAACAGTTTTTCATTGATATAGATATTTGTATGAATTGTGGCCTCTGTGCAGAGTTCTGTCCTTTCGATGCGATTAAGATGGATCACGATTACGAGCTGGCGAGTTATGATCGGAGCACAGCTCACATTCATGACAAAGAGCGTCTAAGCAAACCCATCAGTTACTGGCATGAGATTGCCACGAATAAGGCGTCGGCTGAAGCTGCTATGCGAGACGTCGCTAAAACTGCCAAAGCTCGCAGGAAGGATCGAAGCGAGAGTGATGAAGAATTACCAAGTCTAAGCGTCGATCAAGAGCGCCAACTTTACTACAAGGGACTCGGATAGGATTAAACCGATAATGACTAATAAAGACGGTAATCATGACCTGTCATTGAAAGAGGACGTCCAGGCGGCTTTGACCACCGTTATGGATCCTGAACTGCACAAAGATCTGGTGTCATTAAAAATGATCCGCGATCTGTCGGTGACCGAGGGCAATGTATCATTTACGATCGTGCTAACGACACCAGCCTGTCCCCTAAAGGGAGTAATGGAGAAAGATGCGAGGAAGGCCTTAGCGCCGATTACGGGCATTGGAGAAGTGACCATCAACTGGGATGCGGCTGTTCCCCAGGATCGCCGAATTGCCGATCAGATTGGTCAGCTGTTCCGCAATACTATCGCTGTTTCCAGTGGAAAGGGTGGTGTCGGTAAAACTACCGTGGCCGTAAATCTTGCGATTGGCCTGGCGAAAACAGGCACCACCGTAGGACTCCTGGATGCAGATATCTTGGGACCGAATGTGCCGAGGATGATGGGGGTCCAGACAATGCCGCCTCCCCGGGAGCGCAAACTAATACCGGCTGAGCATTACGGAGTCCAGTTCTTCTCCATGGCATTTCTAACAAAGCCTGACCAGCCGTTGGTTTGGCGGGGACCTATGTTGCACAGCGCAATTCGGCAGTTGTTAACCGATGTTGAATGGGGTGAGTTGGACTATCTGGTTATAGATTTGCCTCCTGGCACCGGTGATGCCCAATTATCCTTGGCCCAGTCAATCCCGCTGTCCGGAGTGATAATAGTTACCCAGCCAATGCAGGTTGCCCTTGACGATGCGCTCAGGGGTTTGAAGATGTTTGAGAAGCTCGAAGTACCAATCATTGGTGTTGTCGAGAACATGAGCGGCGATTTTTTTGGAGCCGGAACAGGTGAGACTCTTGCTGTTGATCAAGAGGTCCCATTCCTGGCCTCAATTCCTTTAGACGCAGAGGTGCGCAAAGGTGGAGACAGCGGCAGGCCGATCATAGTAGCCGCGCCAGAGTCAGCAGCAGCACAGGCATTTAACGAGTTAATCCCGGCCGTTGCCGCTCGGGTCAGTGTTCTAACGCTGGCCAACCAGCCGAGTAGCATTCCGCTGCAGATGGTCCGATAAAGCGAGTTCTTTTTCGCAGCCACCCGCTGCGACCAGCACACACCATCAACAAGCCGTCCCCGGTGGCCGGCTTTTGTTTTTTCGGCGGGATTATGAATAAAGTAGAAAAAGCGCGATAATGGATTTTAACTAGGAACAAATGACCTTCGATAATATGGAGACTAAATGACACAATCTGTGGTTGGAGTACGATTCCAAAAACTTGGAAAACTATACCATTTCAGGTTGACTAATAATGGCGATGTGGTTAATCCGGGTGACCACGTTATCGTCCAGACAAAGCGTGGTCGCCAATTAGGACAAGTTATCGCCCATGTTGAGCCTGACAGCGTTGACAGGCGGCGAGGATTGAAGGCAATCGAGCGTAAAGCTACTCCTCGCGATCTTGTGTTGAAACAGGTATGGGAGCAGAGAGAACTTGATGCATTGATCACTTGCCGCGAACAAGCATCTGGTCTCGGCATAAAGGATGTCAAGTTTGTCAAAGCCGAATATAGCTTTGACGGTAAGCGACTAACCTTTATGTATGCCACCGAAAACAAGAAGCTTGATATCAGACTCTTGCGAACAAATCTGAGGAAAAGTTACCGCTCAAGCGTCGAGTTGCTGATGATTGGACCCCGGGACGTGGCAAAAATCCTCGGCGGACACGGCGCTTGTGGTCAGCCCAGGTGCTGCTCTACCTTTTTGACGGAATTTAGCCCGGTCTCTATCCGCATGGCTAAAGCCCAAGGAGTCTCACTCAGCCCACAAGAAATTACCGGGATGTGCGGCCGGTTGCGGTGTTGTCTGGTGTACGAGTTTGAACAGTATGTTCAGGCAAAGAAAAATCTACCAAAGCCAGGCACAGAGATTGGGACACCCTACGGTGAGGGCATCGTTCGAGACGTGCGGGTCTTGCGCGACTCGGTAATAGCTGTTGTTGACGGCGACCGGCACGAGGTGTTCAGACACGAATTCGAACCGTTAGAGGAGTTGCGCGCTTTGGAGAAAAAAGCCGAGGAAGGCTGCTCCAAAAACGAAAACGGTGAGTGTGATTGTGGGGCTAATGGACATGATAAATAACGCCCTTCGATTCCCGAGCATTGCACTGACCTCTCCGGTCACTGCGACTAAACGATTGTCATGAAGAATCGAGACGAAGCCTGGGCGCTAGTTGAGGAATTTGTCCAGGATATGGGACTTCGCAGACATATTCTGTCTGTAGCCTCTTCCATGCGTTTTTACGCTGTTTTGCTCAAATACGATCCGGAATTCTGGGAAAACATCGGCTTGATCCATGACTTTGACTGGGAGGTGCACCCTGACCTGGACCGTCACCCGATAGAGGGGGCTAAGATCCTTCGAGAGAGGGGTTGGGATGAAGAGTCGATACGGGTTGTTCTATCGCATTACACAGAGGGCACGGGTGTGGAGCGCGAAAAACCGGTAGATTTCGCACTAATGGCTTGCGACGAAATTACGGGCTTGATCATTGCCACGGCTCTTGTAAGACCGTCAAAAGACGTCCGCGACGTTAGGATAAAGTCAATCCGAAAGAAATGGAAAGACCGAAGATTTGCTGCAGGAGTGGATCGCGTGCACGTTGAGACGGTCACCGCAGAGTTCAGCCAGGTTTGTTTTAACGGTGAGCTAACCCTTTGGGAGCATATCGCAAACGTCTTGGAAGCGATGCAGGGTGCGGCCGAGGTCCTGGGCCTTGACGGGCGCCTGGCCTCGTAATCTGGTCGGGGGTTCGTCTCTATGGGTGGAAAAGCACTTCTATCGGCCGACCAGGCTTTACAAAAAATACTGAAGGGCATTTCCGTCCTACCGGCCGAGGTTGTTCCTCTTGAAGAAGCCCTTGGGCGAGTATTGGTTGAGCCTGCTACCGCTCGCGATGATCTTCCTCCATTCGCAAATTCAGCGATGGATGGCTACGCAATTCGAGCCGCTGATATAGCCAGTGCCAGCCCGAGAAACCCCCAACTCCTTAGAGTGGTTGCGGATATTCCTGCTGGTGTCGTAAGCAAAGTATCGCTGAGCTCAGGAGAAGCGGCCAGGATAATGACCGGCGCTCCCTTGCCAGAGGGTTCCAACGCGATCGTCCCAGTCGAGGATACCAGCGAACCCTGGCGAGATACGGACAGACCATTGCCAGATCAGATTGAAGTTCGAAGGTCGGTTAAGGAAGGTGACTACGTCCGCTGGCCAGGAGAAGATGTTAGATCAGGGACGGACGTCCTGGCGGCCGGACACACTATACGAGCGCAGGAGATTGGTGTTCTCGCTTCGCTTGGCATAACATCAGTGTCCGCTGTCAGACGTCCAAATATCGCCGTTCTGGCAACAGGCGACGAGTTAATTGCAGCCCACGAACCTCTAAGACCCGGGAAAATTCGCAACAGTAATAGTTATACCTTATTGGCCCAGGTCCGAGATCAAGGAGCTGTGGCCACTGATCTGGGCGTTGCGCTGGACACCGAATCCGACCTTCGCGCGAAACTGCAGATGGGCATTGACAAGGGGGTCGATCTGTTTATTAGCTCGGCCGGCGTTTCTGTTGGCGCCTATGATGTCGTCAAGGATGTGCTGGATTCCGGGGGCAATGTCGATTTCTGGCGGGTAAACATGCGTCCTGGGAAGCCGCTTGCTTATGGCTCTTATGGCGCGATTCCCTATCTTGGTCTGCCTGGTAACCCTGTCTCGGCGATGGTGTCCTTCGAGCGATTTGCCCGCCCAGCAATTAGGAAGATGGCTGGACACTCGAGGTTAGAGCGTCCTCGAATCACGGTGACGCTTACCAAGGCTGTTTACTCTGACGGAAGAGAGAGCTACCTAAGGGCGGTTGTAAAGAGTACACGTGATGGGTACTCGGCGAATCTAAGCGGGCGACAAGGCTCTCACGTCATGACATCGCTTGTAAACGCCAACGCCCTGGTCATCATCCCTGCAGGTGTCGAAAAGGTTAACGCCGGTCAATCTGTGGAAGCCATGATGATAGATTGGCCCGAGAACGTGTTTTAAGTGATAGACGACGAAGACGTAACCGGCAGATTAATCGGGCTCCATCTCCCCGCCATTCGCAATCAATTCTAAGCAATCAGCAGTGTAATTCTATTTGCTGACTTCCTGTCCGAGTTTCAAGGTTCTGCTAAGAATATCATCTTGCGCTGATCTGTTTTTCTCACCGCTTGATGCTACCTGCTCTGAGGCTTCGCCAGTAATACTGTCGGCTGGTGGCGAGGACATCGCCCGCTTCAGTGCGATCTCCATGGCCGTCGGCATTTCTTCCTCTTCCTCTTCAACCTCTTCTTCGACCACTTCGACGGCAAGCTCGGGAGTTTCCAGGAGCGCCTTCCGGCTCAAATCGATACGTCGTTTTTTCTTGCTAAAACCCAACACCTGGACATCTAACTCCTGACCACTCTTAATCGAATCTGAAGGATGCTTAATAAAATCGTGACTGAGTTCACTGATATGAATCAGGCCTTCTTTTTCGGCGCCGATATCGACAAAGGCACCAAAACGTTCAAGGCGCGTTACAGTTCCGGGATAAACCTGACCGATTTTCAAGTCGCCCCATTCCACTCCCAGTGGCTCGACCATCGTTACGGTCACCTGGTTCTTTTCCCGATCGATATTTTGCACCCAGACGGTGACTTCATCGCCAATGCTCAGTACATCAGATATTCGATTGACGCGTTCCGGCAGTTTGGATATATGGAGGATGGCGTTTGTCCCAATCCCAATGTCGATAAACGCACCGTACAGCTCGAGCCGCTTGACCGTTCCTTTGAGCTGCATTTTGCGTTTTAGACCAGAAATATCCGTTGCAGAAGAGACCTCAGTTGCCCCAGCCCCCTCCGTTAAAATCTTCTCAGCACCTTCCTCAACCATTGTCGTGATCTCCTAAAAGAATTGGCGTCCGCCATAAACGCATATCTTTTTAAAGGAGGAAATTGTTATTAACCTCTTCCGTATTGGGGATATATGCGCATTGACTCGGACAGAGCGCCAATTATAGCAAGGGTAGGGGGGGTGTCAAAAAACCGTGAGTCTAGGTTGACCAAGACTCAGGCTGCTAGGTGTCCACTGGTCCAGCGGCGTTTTCCGGTTCCAAACTTAACAAACCGGCTTCCTGTCTGACTAAACCTTCTAACTCATCCAGCATGTCTTGGTTTTCAATCAGGTATAACTTGGCGTTTTCTCTACCTTGTCCGATAAGTATATTTCCGTATCGAAAATAGGTGCCACGTTTCTCGAGTAGACCATAATCGACTCCCAAATCCACGACATCGCCGGTCCTTGAGATACCCTCGTCGTACATGATGTCAAATTCGCATTGGGTAAATGGGGGGGCAACTTTGTTCTTCTTAACCTTGACCCGGGTCCGATTTCCTGCGACCTTTCCGGAAGATTTGATAGCGGTGATGCGTCGCATATCCAGACGCACGGAAGCGTAGAATTTGAGAGCGTTTCCACCCGTTGTAGTCTCCGGGCTGCCGTACATTACGCCGATCTTCATTCGCAACTGGTTTGTAAAAATGACCACCGTATTTGTTTGTTTGATCACACCGGATAGTTTTCGCAATGCCTGTGACATCAGACGAGCCTGCAAACCGATATGGGTGTCGCCCATCTCTCCTTCGATTTCAGCACGCGGAACCAGCGCCGCGACAGAGTCGATAACGACGACATCTATAGCACCTGAACGTATCAGAGCCTCGGCGATTTCCAGTGCTTCCTCTCCGGTGTCAGGCTGGGAAACGTATAGTTCCTCCACGTCTACACCACAGCGCTCCGCGTACTTCGGGTCCAGAGCATGCTCCATGTCGACAAAGGCACAGAGCCCACCATTTCGCTGAGCTTCGGCAATGACATGCTGGCATAAGGTTGTCTTACCTGATGACTCTGGGCCGTAAATTTCGGTAACCCGACCACGAGGCAGACCGCCAACTCCAAGTGCAATATCGAGGGCTAGCGATCCTGTTGGGATAACGTCTACCTGGAGATGAGTCGCGTCCCCTAATCGCATGATCGTACCTTCTCCGAATCGTTTAGTGAGCTCGTTTAAAGTTTTATCTAATGTGGTCTCCCGTGTGTTTTCCTTGCTCATACCTCGCTCCTCTTACCCTTGGTTCACGTCATCCCAATAGTAGCACATATGTTCGAGTGCGTCAAAATTGTTTCCATTGACAGAGAAAATTGAGAGAAGCTTCTAACGGGAGGCATTGCTGCCGGATTAAGAGGAGCGGGCAAGGCGGATCAGCATCGGAATCTCACGGCCGCCAAGGAGATGGGTAACAACCAAATAAGTAACGAGGCCACCGATACTGCCGGCCATGATAGTCAGAAGAGGACTGCTAATTACCTGGATGAGTCCGATGATTACAACGGCCATTATTGCGGAGGCCAGCAGAGATCGACCCAGGGTGAGTAGCAATTCCCTGTCCCCCAAATCGCCCAGTTGTCGCCTGTTGAGGATGAAAAGCGCGATCGACTGAGCGACAAAGGCGATCGTGCTAGCCAATGCTAAGCCCTTTACGCCCAGTGGTTCGAACAATATCAGAGCCAATGTAATGTTGATCAGTAACCAGCCCAGGGCCACGTACATCGGAGTTTTCGTATTATGCTGGGCATAGAAGAGCCGCGCGAGAATCTCTAAAGAAGCTTCAGCCACGATTCGCACACTGAAAAATACCAGCACGCCATATACTAAGTCAGTGGATGCCTCGGTAAAAGCCCCACCCTGCAGGAACAATGAAATCGCCGGTCGACCAAGCAGGACAAGACCAAGAGAAGCGGGAATTGCAAGGGTCCAAATGACACGCAAGGCGCCCATCGAGGTTCGCTTAAGGCCGTCGATATCGTGGGCGTTGAAGAGCTCTGCCATGGTTGGAAATACCACGATGGCGATAGCTGTGCCCAATAGGGTTTCCGGAAACTGCATGATCTGGTAGCCGTAGAAATAGGCCGAAGTTCGACCAGATGGAAGAAATGAGATCAGGCTGATGATTAAGATATCCATTATCTGAATAGCGCCCAGAGTTACAACTCTTGGGCCCATCAACCGGACAATCTCACGAACACCCTGCAACTTGGTGTCCAATACAAGCATCGCTCTAAAACCGTACCGGCGCAGGGCAGGAATATGGATGATGATATTGAGTAAGCCACCAACTACTGTTCCCCAAGCCAGACCGTATATACCCATAGAGGGCACGAAGAACAACAGGCCTACAATATAGCCGATGTCGAGGGTGATCGGCGCCAATGCCGGAATAGCGAAGTGTTGGTGGGCGTTCAAAATACTACTCATGACTCCACCAAGACCGTATAGCGTTGTCTGGAGGAGAATAATTCGCATAATGTCCGCTGTCAGCTGTTGAGTTTCAAGATCAAAGCCCGGAACGAGCAGGCGACTCAGTGGACCGGCAAATAGGATTGCCAGAGCAGAGATTCCACCCAGTACGGCAAGAACGAGGGTCAAAATGGAATTTGCCAACCTCAAGCTATCTTTGGACTCGCGATCAGAAAGATATTTCGAGTAGACAGGGATAAAGGCGGCCGCCAAGGCTCCTCCGGAGATCAGGGTCACGAACACCTCAGGCAGCTGGTTGGCCGACGTAAAAGCATCGTAGGCTGGGGTTGTACCAAAAGCGTTACTGATCAAGGGTAATCTTACAAGACCAGTGATCTTACCAAGTCCTAGCAAGGCGATTACGATAACCGAGGAACGTAGTAAATGGCGGGCTCTTTCCATGTGAGGCGATTGTAACCGGGAGTTTTTGCGGTGCAATAGCGCGATTTGGATGAGAATTCTGCCTAATGTGACGTCGCCACATTGTGACGTCGCCACAACGTGACGTCGCAAAACGTGACGGCGCCACAACGTGACGTCGCCACAACGTGACGTCGCCACAACGTGACGGTACCATAAACAGTGGTTAAAATTCCTTAGCAAAGTGATCTGAGCGGTGACGCCCTTTAGGAGAAGAGTTGGCTAATTCAGACATTCTTGTCGAATATGATGATGAACTTGAGCGAATGAAGTTGACTATTCGCCTCAGGAGAAAGTGGGGTTTCATAGCCCTTTACACCGTATCGCTGATCATTTGGCTGACGATGCTTATCGTAGTTCTCGTATATTTGCTAGGGGGCAAGAGCACTTCGATCATATTGACTTTGCTGTTAGTTATGTGGATGGTTGTCTGGCTGGGTTTTGGGAGATTTCTTTGGAAGCGCTGGCAGTTTCAATTCGCCAATCGAGAGATTATCTTCATCGACCATGAGCAGCTCATCATTCGCCGTCCGGTTTCGATATTGGGCATAACATACGCCTACGACATGAGTCACATTGGGCCGTTCTATATTAGCCAACATCGGCATTGCCCAGCTTTCGATTATGCCTACCAACATGTCTATGTTGGGCAGGACTTATCGGACAAAGATGCTGATGAGCTGGTCAAGATCTTGAATGAACGATGGTTCGCAGATAGAGAGGATTTGTGAAGCAGACCGCCTGTAACCTGAAGCAAGCCGTTGCGAGGAATCCTTTCAATTCCCACGTATCGAATCCGGCGAGAGGCGTCGTGTGATACAGGAGGTAATAGACAATGGAGAGACAAGTGAGCCTGGGGCGAGTTCATTACGCGATTCACGGTTCGGGATCGCCCATCGTCGTGCTTCATGGCGGACCCGGTG
>PVMS01078867.1_pt1 | contig 10394 bp, 8 predicted proteins | sample 1853461 | NCBI WGS metagenome assembly PVMS01 (sample SAMN08582032, study PRJNA380276) | Marine sediment metagenome, whole genome shotgun sequencing project. | isolation source: ocean sediment barecode stripped | collected 2017
CACAGTTGGTCGGCGAACCTCATGGTGCTCGCCGCTTTTCTGCACATGGCCACCGTGTTCTTCATGAGGGCCTACCGAAAGCCGCGGGAGCTGACGTGGTACACGGGGGCCATTCTTCTTCTCCTGGTCATGGGTTTCGGTTTCAGTGGTTACCTCTTGCCTTGGAACGAGCTTGCCTTCTTCGCCACCCGCGTGGGAACCGACATGGCGGGCAAGGTGCCGCTAGTGGGCCGCTTCATGTTGGAGTTTCTCCGCGGCGGAGAGGACGTCACCGGTGCAACCCTGACACGCTTTTTTGGTTTCCACGTTGCGGTGCTACCGATGATGGCTACCGCGTTGGTCCTCTTTCATGTGTTGGCCATCCAACGGCAGGGGATGAGCGTGCCGGTCTCTCAAAAGGAAGCCAGCGCTTCGAATCCGGGAATGCCGTTCGTTCCTAACTATTTTCTCAGGGAGCTGATGGGCTGGGCCATCTCCTTGGCGATTCTGGCGGCTTTGGCCTCTCTTTTCCCTTGGGAGTTGGGTGTGGAGGCGGATCCGTTCGCTTCGGCGCCCGCGGGGATCAAGCCCGAGTGGTACTTCTTGTTCATGTTCCAGACGCTGAAGCTCCTTCCCGCCATGATTGCAGGCGTGGAAGGCGAGCTCGTCGGATTGTTCGCTTTTGGACTGGCCGGCGCGGCCTGGTTCTTCCTTCCGTTACTCGACCGGCGTTCCGCCCGGGGAGAACCGAGTCCGTGGCTCACGGTCATCGGCGTTCTGGCTTTGCTTTTCGTCGCCACCATGACTTTCTTGGGATATGTGATGCCATGATCTGGTTTAGCCGATTGATGATCACCGTCACGTTTCTGGCCTTTGGTGTCGCCGCCTTCGGTCAAGACAATTGCCTGGATTGTCATCTGGAGCTGGAATACGAGGAGGCGCTGGCGATGAGCGAAGACGTTCATGCGCAGGCAGGGCTGTCGTGTGTCGACTGTCACGGTGGCGACGCCGAGGTGGAGACCGAGGGCGACTACGAGTTGGCCATGGACCCGGCTAAGGGTTTCATCGGTGTACCCGCGCCGGGGGACATCCCCCAGCTCTGCGGGAAGTGTCACAGTGATGCGACGTTCATGCATCGCTTCGACCCGAATCTGTCCGTCGATCAAGAGACCCAATACAAGACGAGCGTCCACGGGCAAAGACTTAGAGAAGGCGCGACGGATGTGGCGCAGTGCGCGAGCTGTCACGGTTCGCACGGCGTCGTTTCTGCCACGGATCCTCGCTCTCCCGTTTATCCCACTCGGATTCCCGATACCTGCGGCGCGTGCCACGCGGACCCCGAGCATATGGAACCGTACGGTATTCCGACCGATCAGCTAGCCGACTATCGAGCGGGCGTTCACGGGCGCGCGCTTTTCGATCAGGGGGATTTAGGAGCTCCCACCTGCAATAGCTGTCATGGAAACCACGGCGCGACCCCCCCGGGCATCGCTTCGGTGTCTCTCGTTTGTGGAAACTGTCACGGCGTTCAAAAAGAGCTCTTCTCGGGAAGCCCTCACCGGGAAGTCTTCGGGGCGCTGGGCGAGCCGGAGTGTGAGTCCTGCCACGGTAACCACAACATAGAAGCACCGACCGACGATTTGGTAGGTGTGGGAGACGAGGCGATCTGCATGACCTGTCATGGAGAGGGAGAGCCGGCGTACGAAGTCGCGGCGACCGTGCACGAGGAAATGAGCACCCTCAAGGAGGCCATGGCCGAAGCGCGGGAGATCGTGGGCCAGGCTGCGCGGGCGGGGATGGAAGTCAGTGAAGCCGAGCTGGCCTTAATCGATGCCAACCAGACTCTGGTCGAGTCGCGCAACCTCGTTCACGCCTTCGCGACCGCGCCGGTCGAGGAGAAAGTTGCGGAGGGGCTAGACATCGCGAACACAGCCCGGGAAATGGGAGTGGCGGCGCTGGCCGAGCTCGACTATCGACACCGGGGACTCTTGGTGTCGGTGTTCTTCATTCTGTTGGTGGTGGTTGGCCTCTATTTCAAGATCAAACAAATCGAGGAACCGGAGAAGTGAGCTCCAACGGACGCAAGCATGTATGGGTTCTTCTGGTGACGGTCTTGGTCGTGCTTTTCGCAGTGGTCCTTGCGGTGAACGAAAGAAGTCGAACCCAGCTGCGATGGCGTGCCGGCTTTCTTCCCGGGAACCCCCAGCGAGGGGGAGAGCTTTTCTACGATCGCGGTTGTGTTGATTGTCATTCCGTGGCCGGCGTGGGGGGGCAGAGAGCTCCGGATCTGTCACGATCAGCCCGATCGCCTTCCGATCTGATCGAGGTTGCGGCCGTCATGTGGAACCACGCGCCGACGATGTGGGAGGACATGGCGTTGCGCGGGTATCGGGTTTCCGAGTTGACACCTCGTGACGCCACCGATCTTCTGGCCTTTCTCTTCGTCGCGGGCTATTTGGAGGAACAGGGAAGTCCGCAACGGGGTCGAGCAATACTCGCCCATATGGGCTGTCGGAACTGCCACGCGACCGGGGAGGCCGAGCTCAAGATTGGTCCGGACCTGGCTCTTTGGTCGTCGAGCGTCAACCCCATCATTTGGGCGCAGCGTTTCTGGAATCATGCCCCCAGGATGGAGTTAGCGATGGAGGCCGAGGGCATGGCGTGGCCCGAGCTCACTCCCGCACACGTCGTCGATGTCTTGGCATACCTTCGGACGGTCGGTACCGGGTCCCGGCAAGTCCCGGAGCTCCCCGGCGATCCGTGGACGGGTAGAGCGCTTTTTGGTCAGCGTTGCCAGAGTTGCCACACGGCGGAAGGAGAAGGTGGAGACGTTGGTCCCGACCTGAGCGCCAGTGACAACACGGGGAGTCTCTCCGGATTCGCCGCCTCGCTTTGGAACCATGCGCCCGCCATGGGCGAGCGCATGGAAGAGCTGGGGATCGTTCGGCCGGCATTCACCGAACAAGAAATGGCGGATCTCGTCACCTACCTCTTTGCCATTCGGTATTTCGCGACCCCCGGCGATGCTGACGCTGGAGAGGAAGTCTACCTGCGAAACTGCAGCTCCTGTCATGGAGACGCTGGCGCGGGGGGGCTTGGGCCCCGAGCTGCGTTCACTCGGACCTCGGTCCAGCGCGACCTTCATGACGGCCACACTGTGGAATCATGGGCCTCGGATGTACGAGGAGATGCGAAGCCAAGGTCGTGAGTGGCCACGATTCGAGGGCAGCGAGATGAGAGATCTGATCGAGTACTTGCGAAGCCTGTCCTAGTGCCGTTCCAACTAATTGCGGTGGGGACGACGGTAGTTCTGGCGCCCAATGCCCAAGTTGGAACGGCACGAGGCGAACCCCTCCACTTTTCGACGCTCTCACGTGAGCGTCGAGCTTCTCTTCTCAGTGTTCGTACTTCAAGGGGTATTTCTCGTGCATTCCTAACTCGATCTGGCCATCGAAGTCGAAGACGAAGCCCTCCTCTACGAAAGGGCTCTCCTCGTTGTGGCAGGACGTGCATTGCTCGGCGGAGATAGTGTCCACGAGGCCCACCGCCACGAGCTCGTCTCTCTTGTATTCCTTGTTCTTGAGTGTCATGTACCCGTCTTTGATATAGGTTCCTCCGGGACCATGGCACATTTCGCATCCGACGCCGGCGTGTTTGGGCGTCGTGTCGAGATCCACGAAGCCTCCAGGCTTGCCGTAACCGACCGTGTGACAGGGTAAGCATTCCGCGTCTTTCGAATAGTCCTTGTCGGGATCCAAACCGGCCGCCACCTTCTGTTCCGCACGGGCGCCGGGCTTGAGCAAATCGAAGACATTGGCCATTTTCGTCTGCTCCCAAGACCGAAACTCCTTGATGTGGCATTTCCTACATTGTTGCGATCCGACGTAGTCGTGTTGGGATTCTTGGTTCGTAGCAACGGAACTTGAAAAAGCCAACGTGACAAGAAGTATGAACGCCAAAAGTGCGGTGAATCTCATCGCGGACCTCCAGAAGGCATGACGAATCTGCCCTGGCCGACCTATCTCTAGCTGCCAGCCCCCAACGCCCAACCTATTGTAGACGATTGCAGACGTGCGGCGTCGAGCTCTGTAAGGTGGACGCGTGCCCGATTTCAGTGGATGAGCGCTCGGAACACCACTGTGGAATAGCGCTCAAACACTGGGTCTTTTACCCCGTCGCGTGGTTCCGGCCAAACAAGACATATTGCAAATCGTTTGTTTTCAATTGTTTATATGGTGCGATTCTTGGTATGATGCTTGCTCAGGAGACGTCTAAAGCTTCTAGGAAACAGACTGTAGAACTCGAGTAGGGGTCCATTGAACGTGACCAGTGTGAACGGATTGAACCTAGACAGCGAAAAGGAGGTTTCGATGCAAAGCCGCATCCCTGCCGTGATTGCCGTAGCTCTGCTTGCATTCGTGCTCGCAGCTACCGCGCGCGCGGGACCAAACATACAAGACACTCCGGCCTCCGGCGACTTTGTGGGGACACAAACTTGCCTGGAGTGCCACGACGACCAGTGGCCGAGCTTTCGCATGTCGGTCCACTATCAGAACGAAGGAGAAGGTGAGTGGGCCGGCAAGACCTGTGAGTCCTGCCACGGACCCGGATCCGAGCACGTGGAGAGCGGGGGCGAAACACCCGTAATCTTCAGCAGCCTGGGTGAGTCCAGTGCGGATGTTAAGAGCAACCAGTGCCTGGCGTGTCACGCCGCGAACGAAAGCTCCTACCACTATCGTTCAAGTGACCACATCAAAGGCACGATCGCTTGCTCTGACTGCCACAAGCCACACGCGGGCGCTCGTTACGACAACTTGCGGGCACCGATCGCCGGAGCGAGGACCGATTCTCTGGACTATCGCGCTGGCCAGGAGGCATGTCTCCAGTGCCACAAGGAGATCCAGACCTCGGCGAATCTGAACGAGAGGCATCGGATCAACGAAGGCATGGTGAAGTGTGTCGATTGCCACAGCCAACATGGTCGGGCCACGCGCACGGAGCTGGGAGGATTCAAGTACGACACCTGCGTCAAGTGCCATACCGACAAAGAAGGTCCGTGGGTGTTCGAGCATCTCAGCAATCGAGTGGAAGGCTGCACCGCGTGCCATACGCCTCACGGCAACGTGAACCGACACCAGCTGACCCACCAAAACGTCGGTGAGCTCTGCTACTCGTGCCACGTTCTGGTGCCGGGTTTCCACCAACCCGGGACGCGGTTTGCAAGCGATGCCAATTGCACCAATTGCCATTCCGCGATCCATGGCTCCAACATCAACGAGTTCTTCCTAAGGTAAGGGGAGGTGTGAGATGCTGAAAAAACTGTTGCTAGTAACTACCCTCCTAGCCTTGGTCGCGTTACCCGCATCCATTTGGGCAGCGGAGACAGAGACCGAAAGCGTCGTCCCTCCGGCGGCGCAACAGGAGGAGCCGCCTATCGGGATCGACGCCGTGCCGTTCATGGTCACCGGCGATTTCGATGTCGGCTATCGTTGGGTGGATACCAACGGAAACGAGAACAAGTTCCGCGAGGATCTCAACTACACGAGCGGACCGAGGCTCTTCAACTTGAACATGGACATCACACCGGTCGGTTCTAGCTTCTTCGATTTGGCCAATTTCTACGCGAGCCATCTCGGGGGAGAGCCATTCCAGTACTTCGGTGTCACGGTGCAGAAGTTCGGTGCTTACAAGTTCAACTATCGCCGCAACCAGTCCCAATACTTCTACCATGACACCCAGCTGCCGGTGGAAGACGCGGGTGCACCGAACAATGCGCGCGCGGGAGACTTCCATACCTTCGACTTCGAGCGGACCACGGACATGTTCGATTTCGACATTGACATCAACAAGATGTGGAACGTCTTCGTGAAGGCGAATCGCACCGGCCGAAAGGGCGAGTCGACCACGACGTATGATTGGTCACGCGACGAGTATGAGTTCGACAAGCCACTTGAATGGCGGAACAACACCACCGCCTTAGGATTCGAGGCCAAAGCGGAGAAGGTATCTGTCTATTTCGATCAGACCTTTCGTGACTACGAGGACGACGGGTTCATCTTTCTACCTGGTCGCTCACTTGGAGAGGATCCCGAGGATGCCACCATTCTCGATTTCTTCAATCAGTCGCTGCCTTTCAGCTTCGACATGCCCCAGACGACGGTGAAGGCCAACATCCGGCCCAACTCTCGGACGACGATCAACGTCGGCTACGTCTATGGCAACTTGGACGGCGAGTTCGAATACGACGAACGGGCGGAAGGCACGTCGTTCGCCGGCGAACCACTGGCCGAGCACTTCGCGGGCCAGGGCACGGTGGATCGCAAGATCAATCTCTTCGACGTGGATGCAACGTTCGACGTGGGGGAGATAACGTCCATCGTCGGCAGTTTCCGGATCCGCCGGATGGAGCAGGAGGGTAGCCTCTTATGCACCGTCGGTCCCTGCGCAGAGTCGGAGCTAGATCAGGGCGAGAGGGTGAACACCGGTTACAATATCGATTCGGACATCTTCCGGTTCGGGGTCAGGGTGTTTCCGAACGCCCGCGCACAGATCACTGCCGGCCTGGATTTCGAGAATCGAAAGGTGGACAAGAGCCATAACGGTGAAGTGGACGAGGAGCCGAACACCAAGCGTCAGCCCACGTTCTTCTTCAACGGCGTCTATGCTCACCCCAAAGCGAACATCATGGCGGAATACGAACGGGGCAGCTACGAGAACCCCTTCACCTTGGTGTCGCCGGAGTCGCTCAACCGATTCAAGGTGAGAGCCAGGATAACCCCCTCGGAGCCGTTGAGCATCATCGGGATCGTGAACATCAAGAAACTCAACTACGAGGAAGTGCCCATGGTTTCGGTGGTTCCGGGTAAGCTCAACACGAGCAACTACTCGATCTTCGTGAGGTATGCCTTCGAGGATTCCGCCGCTTACGGTGGGTTCACCCGGCAGGAATGGGATCAGACGATCGTCAACATGGTTAGCTCCGTGCCGGGCTTCGGTGCTCTGCCACCGCAACGTGTCGACGCCTCGTACGATTCCAAGATCAACAACTTGAGCGCCGGGTTCAACCACAGTTTCGGCGAGGCGTTCCTAGCCGGTGCCGATCTGAACTGGTTCGACAACAGTGGTAGCTTCCCAAGCAGGCCCGCGGAGCCCTTTCCGCTCAGCGCGTACGGTAGCTTCCCCTTGGATTGGACTCAGTTTCAGATTTGGGGCCAATTCAGGATGACCGACGGATACCTCCTTCGGATCGCCTATCAGAGGAACGACTACAACGAGGAGCTTTGGGATTTCGACGACTATGATGCCAACATGGTAACCGTATCCATCGGGTACAAGTTCTAGACAGTTTGGATGATGTCGGTCGAGGGGGAGCCTTTGAGCTCCCCCTCGGTTTTTCTATGGAGGGGATTTCCCTCGACAATCTTGGCGTGAGGCATTTGCCCCAGACGATGAACAGGTATTCTCACGCCCCAACAATCCAATCTATAATGCCAGCTTGTTCTGGGAATTAGGGGCACCTCTCCAATCCCCTGCAGTGGCACGTAGATTGCGATACCTGGATTAATGGCCGTCGAAAGTGGTGCGTCAACAAAGCGCAGAAACGTCCTGCGTTGGCTAGTACGGAGTTTCCTTTCGCTCTGGGGCCTCGCCGGGGCGGGGGTCGTTTTCTCCTTTCTCAAGAGTCCCCGGGAAGGCTCCGCCGTCGACCGCCTCGTGCCGGCAGGGTCTTTCTCCCAGCTCGGTATCGGCGAAGCTAGGCTTGTCCAGCACGGAAATCGACCTCTCTACGTGCTAAAGGTTTCGGCGGAGGAAGTCGTCGCTGTCTCGGCGGTGTGCACGCACCGGCAGTGCGTGCTCGACTGGTCCCGAGAGCGAAGAGTCTTCGTCTGTCCCTGTCACGCGGGGGTGTTCGATGCTACCGGCCAGGTGGCGTCCGGCCTGCCCCGCCGTCGGCTCGAACAATATCGGGTCTCGGTTCGAGGCGACGAGCTGTCTATCTACCTGGGATGAGTGTGGAACCTGAAGAAACGCGCGGGAAAGATACGCTCCTTAGCTGGTTCGAGGCGCGCGTCAACCTCACCGAGTTCTTCGCCCTTCTGACTTCGCTGGGCCTCTTCTACGTCGAGGTCGATACCAAGAAGCCGCTCCGTCCGGCGGTTCGCGAGGCGCTAGCGAAGCCGGTGGCTTCCTATGCGGAGTGGCCACGTGTGCTGGGTCCGCTGGCAGTCCTGTTCTTTCTTTTTCAAATCGTGAGCGGAGTGCTTCTTGCTTTCTACTATCGTGCATCACCCAGCGAGGCATACGAGAGTCTTCGCTTCATACTGCGGGATGTGAACTTCGGATGGCTCATACACCAGACGCATCGGTGGGGTGGGCAACTCCTTGTTGCGATCCTCATGCTTCGGATGATTCGGTTCTTCTTCGAGGGTGTCTACAAGAAGCCACGCGAGCTGCTCTGGATCAGCGGTGCGCTGCTTCTGCTGGTGGCGATGCACGCGGATCTTACCGGCCGCCTTCTCACCTGGAATCAGATCTCGTACTGGAGCACGGTCCGCGGCGCCGAGCTGGTTTTCACACTTCCGCTGGTCGGTCCACTCTTAGCCTTTCTCGTGGGGGGACAAGAGATCGGGCCGGCGACCCTGAGTCGTTTCTATATTCTTCACATCCTGATTCTGCCGGCGGCGGTGTTGATGCTCCTCTATTTCAACTTTGCAACCGTACGACGGGTCGGTCTCACGGAGGCTGCCTCTCCCACCAATGTCGGTGGCCGGCGTCAGTATCGGGATTATCTCTACAACTTGGCCATTCTGATCGTGCTCATCGTGGGAGTCCTGATCAGCCTAGCCGTGATCTGGCCGGTAGCGTTCCATCCCGAGATCGATCTTCTCTCCACTCCCCTGAACGTGCAACCGGCTTGGTACTTGATGGCGCCTCACGTCCTCGTGGACGTCTCCTTGGGTGCGTTGCCGGACTGGCTCAAGGGAATGTTGCTATTGGCCTTGGTCTTGTTGCTCGTGCTCTGGCCGTTCGTGGATCGCTCGCCGGGAAGGACGATGCGGGAGAGGGCGCCCTTCGTCGTCATTGGGGCGTTGTCCCTTCTGTTGTGGTTGGCGCTTACTCTGTACGGCGCGGCCCTGCAGAACATAGGAGCTTCGTGACCGTTTGGATGTTCTCGTGACGACCTGGATTCTCTTCGCCGTGCTTCTGCAGGCGCAATCGGTATGCATCACCTGTCATCCCGCGGAACGCGTGCAGTTGGAGGCGAGCGTTCACTCGAGAGCGGGGATCGGCTGTGAAAGCTGTCACGGGGGTGTCCGGGGAAGCCTCGATGAGGAACGTGCGCACAGCAGAGATTATCGAGGCGTGCCGAGCCGGGAAGAGATACCGGCCCTGTGTGCTTCTTGTCATGCCGATCCGACCGTCATGCGGCCCTACAATCTCCCGATCGACCAGTTCGCGCTCTATCAGATCTCGGGGCACGGGCAGAGGCTCGCGGAGGGGGATGACCGCGTGGCGGTCTGCAGCGACTGCCACGGCGCCCACGAGGTGCGCTCGGCGAGCAATCCCGAAAGTCCAACGTTTCGGTCCAATGTTCCGGACACCTGCGGTCGCTGCCACGCGGATGCCGAGCTGATGGGGGACTATGCCCTGTCCGCGGAAGTTCTCGACGAGTACCGCGGAAGCGTGCATGGCAGGGCGCTCCTCGAAGACGCGAATCCCAATGCACCCAACTGCGCTCGCTGCCACGGGGTGCACGGGGCTAGTCCTCCCGGTTTCGGCGACGTGGCGAAGGTTTGCGGACAGTGTCACGCGAGTGCGCGAGGGTTCTTCGAGCGGAGCGTTCACAAGGAGGCGATGGATGCAGCCGGCCTTCCCGAATGCGCTAGCTGTCACGGTAACCATGCTATCGGTCCGGTGGGCAGCGAGCTGGCGGGAGAGGTCTGCCTGGAATGCCACGAGAGCGGGTCGGCAGCGGCGGAAACGGGCCGTCGACTCCTCGCCCTTCAGTCCGCCGCGGTCCATGAGATCGAGAGGGCCGGCGAGCTCATCGAGGAAGCAGAGCAGATTCCGCTCCACGTGGGGGACTACCGGGCCCGACTCGAGTTGGCTCACACTCACCTCTTAGAGGCCTATCCGGTTATGCATTCGCTCGACGTCGAGCAGGTCACACCCCTCACGCTGAGTGCGCGCTCCGGCGCAGAGGATGTCCAGAGGGAGATCTACGACAAGCTCTCGGACATTCGTCTGCGTCGCCTGGGTTTGGTGTTGTTCTGGTTCTACATCTTGCTTACGGTCGCGATTCTGGTTCGCCTCCGGCGCCAGAAGAAGGAGACGTAATGCCCGAGGCCGCGACGAGACCGGCCGTTCGAGCTCGGCGGGGGCGAGCAGCTTTCCCGGCGTCGCTGGCCTCGGGC
>PVMS01084989.1_pt1 | contig 10394 bp, 11 predicted proteins | sample 1853461 | NCBI WGS metagenome assembly PVMS01 (sample SAMN08582032, study PRJNA380276) | Marine sediment metagenome, whole genome shotgun sequencing project. | isolation source: ocean sediment barecode stripped | collected 2017
ACGGGAAAGATAAAGCGAAAACATGCTTATAAGAGTCATATCTTAACCAAAAAAGAGACTAAACAGAAAAGGAACCTCACCAAATTCACCATAGTGGACAAGGCTGATGCTCCCAGAGTAAGGAAAATGTTGAACATCTAGTTCAATTTAATAGGTTGTTTCACCAGATTGCATGGTTTGAAAGTACTCCGTAAGGTTAATTACCGGGTCACCTGCCGTCAAAAAACTAATAAAAAATGCCAAGATCAGTAAATACAGTGGCTTCAAAAGCCAGGAGAAAAAAGATCATAAAAGCGGCCAAAGGATACTGGGGCCGCCGGAAAAATGTTTATACAGTTGCCAAGGGCGCCGTAGAAAAAGGAATGCAATATGCCTACCGGGATCGTAGGGTCAAGAAACGAGAGTTTAGGAAGCTCTGGATCCTTAGAATTAATGCCGGAGTCAGGGAACATGGCTTAAGTTATTCGCAATTTATGGGTGGGTTGAAAAAATCAAATATAGATTTGAACCGTAAAGTATTGGCGGACCTGGCCATGAATCATCCTGAGGCGTTTAAAGCAGTGGTGAATAAGGTTAAATAGTATTGCAATTGAAGATAGAAGCACCCCATCGTCCAACGTTGGGGTTTTTTTGTCTAATTAACACACCAGTCTGAATATGGAAAATATTGACAAATACCTGGAGAAGTTCATAGTTATGGCCTTGGAGTATGCTCCGAAAATTCTATTGGCATTGTTGGTTCTGATAGTCGGTCTAAGGGTCATAAATTTAATGATTAAGATCGTAAAAAGGGCATTAGAGCACAAGGCGGTAGAGAGTACTTTAGAGGTTTTCCTTGGAAGTCTAATATCCTGGGTCTTGAAGATCATTCTCTTCATAAGTGTAGGTTCCATGTTGGGTATAGCCACCACTTCCTTGGTGGCCCTGTTGGGTGCAGCTGGCCTGGCGGTGGGCTTAGCACTGCAAGGCTCGTTGGGCAACTTTGCCGGGGGTGTATTGATTCTCCTCTTAAAACCTTTCAAAGTGGGAGACAGAATTGAAGCTATGGGTCGGAGCGGATTAGTAAAAGAAATTCAAATTTTCCATACAACCATCATTACCCTTGATAAAAGGACCATCATCCTTCCAAATGGTGCTATCATGAACGCTGATATTGTCAATTATATGCAAGAGGGAATAATTCGAGTGGACCTGGTGGTAGGTATTTCTTATGATTCAGATATTCAAAAAGCCAGAAACCTGATGTTGGATGTGATGCACAATCATCCAATGGTACTTAAGGACCCTGAGCCGGTAGTAGTGGTCATAGAATTGGCTGACAGTTCAGTGAATTTAGGTGTTAGGCCACATTGTAAGCCGGATGACTACGCAACAGTTTATGTTCAGGTGTTGGAATCTTGTAAGCTGGCCCTAGATAAAGGTGGTGTAACTATTCCATTCCCTCAGATGGATGTACATTTGGAGCAGAGTGTTTAATTTTTAGCGCAGCTTGATCGTGTGACCCCCGCATGCAACTTTTTACCATGCAGTTGCCCTCTGCAGGCCTTATCGATAAAGTAGTATCTTCAGCATGCCCCTATCGATCTGGAAAATTATACCCATGCCAAATCTGCGGGTCGTTGAGGGTCGTTGTGCAGCTGCATGTTATAAATTGACATTGGGATTGCCTGACTGTAGACTGGTATACTCCAGGCTGGGCTTTACGGTTGGCACTGAATGTGAACGTAAAATACAAATCTCCGCCCGAAGAAGACCCCGCCCACTAAAAACTAAAAATTCAAAACTAATAACTCACAACTGCTCCCGGTTACCTTTTTGCTATCAACGGTATAAATTATAATAAATAGCGAAAAAATAGAACTATTCTATGAAAACCTTTCAAAAAATAGTAAACCGAACGAGTGAGTGGCTAGGAGTGGTCATTAGTTGTGTTATCATCTTTTTTTTCCTTATTCAATTAATTCTTCTAATCAATAAAATATAATATGGACGCTTCAAAAGATATGGGTGCCAACACGGAAAACCTGCATCCGATTCCGGAGAAGCTGGTATGGGCAATTATCCTAATGGGTATGATGATGCTAATCACCTTTGTCAGTGTATGACCTAGGCCCTTTCCAAAATTATGGCATAGCCCTGTCCCACACCCACGCACATAGTTACCAATGCGTACTTTTTCTTGGTGAGATTTAGTTCCAGAGCAGCAGTAAATGCAATACGGGCACCGGAGGCACCTAATGGATGTCCCAGTGCTATGGCTCCCCCATTGGGGTTGATCCTGGAATCATTATCTTCTATACCCCATTGACGCACACAAGCTAAAGTTTGAGCAGCGAAAGCTTCATTGATCTCTATTATGTCCATGTCGGACATGGATAATCCCGCTTTTTTAAGCGCTTGATTCGATGCGTACACCGGCCCGATTCCCATCATCCGTGGTTCCACTCCTGAAATACCACTGCTTACAATTCGAGCCAGAGGGGTCAATTTGTATTGGTCAATGGCCTCTTGTGATGCGATAATAGCAGCAGCTGCCCCGTCATTCAATCCCGAGGCATTACCCGCGGTAACTGTGCCCTCCTTTTTAAATGCTGGTTTTAATTTTGACAAGACCTCTAAAGTAGAATCAGGTTTTATGAATTCATCCTGTTCAAATACTGACTGCCCTCCTTTCTTTATAACTACTTTGACTATCTCCTTGGCAAGTCTTCCTTTCTCTTGAGCTTTGCTGGCTTTTTGTTGCGACCAGCAGGCAAATTTGTCCTGATCATCTCTGGAGATCTGATATTTTTCGACAAGATTTTCTGCAGTTTGCCCCATACTCTCGATGCCATATAAGCTTGCCATTTTCGGATTGATAAATCGCCATCCAAAACTACTGTCATGCATTTCTGAATCCCTTCCAAACGCTTTGGAAGCTTTAGATATTACCCAGGGACCCCTGGTCATATTTTCCACGCCGCCGGCGATGAATACTTCTCCGTCTCCGGATTTAATTGCCCTGTTGGCATGATTAATGGCGCTAAGCCCTGATGAACATAATCGATTAACAGTTTCTCCAGGAACGGTCCATGGAAGACCCGCTAGCAATAAACTCATTCGAGCTACATTGCGGTTATCTTCTCCGGCCTGGTTGGCACATCCTAATATCACATCCGCATAGGATTCTGCAGGAATATTTGAATGCTTTTCTACTAATTTACAGATGACCAGCGCTGCCAGATCATCCGTGCGCACTTTACTTAACATCCCGCCAAATGAACCTATGGGAGTTCTGATTCCGTCAACTATAAAAGCTTGTTTCAGCATTGGTTCCGAGTCATGGGGTCATTCACCTAAAACTACTGGTTATCAGCTTAAAATGTGAACATCGCTTTTAATTCTTATTACTCAGACTATCCCGTTACAGTTTTATCTGTTTACAATGTGGATGTGCACTCATATAAGAACTAATGATTCGTTGAATATCTTGATTGTCGGCGTAAGGAGTAACGTTTTGGGTCAAATCCTCAATTTGACCTTCCTGAATGGTATCCTCTACAAAACCAAATCCTTTATATCTGCCGCTATTAACCCATACCAGCGAAGCCTCATTATCATTTCGTCCTTTCCCCAGCAGCAGATAGGAATTATTTAAATGGCTAAAATGTTCTATACATTCCAGTACTCGTTGGTTATAGGAAGAGGAGGTCTCTTCTTCCAAACATGCACCCATGCAATTACCTTCAGGGTAATCCAAGCAAGCCTTAGAAACAGTTTGAATATTACAAAGTCGTTTACACAATGAAAACTTCTCAATCCGGTTGCGAAGGAAATCCCAGGTTTGATCAAAAGTTCTGAAAGAAATATTAGCTGTGTCAGATGGGCCAGTGCGGGCTACGATTAGTCTGAGGTAACCATTTTGGTCAAAGTAACTATGAATTCCCCAGCAATTTCTGGTAAAGCGCTGAGACCGATTGAATGGTGGCCAATGCTTTTTTATTTCATGAGATTCCAATAAATATGCGATCAGCTCATTCCCACACAATTCATAGGTTATATTGGAAATCTGGTCCCTAAATTCCATGGATCGTTTGGACCTGCCGAACTGTTGAAAATGATTAAGTACTCTGTTTCGAATGTTCTTTGCCTTGCCTACATAAATAACCTTCCCTTTTTTATTTAGAAAATAGTAAACGCCTACATCTTCAGGAAGTTGATCAAATTCTTCCCCGGGAAGGTTAGGGGGTAAGGTGCCTTCTCTTGAATGCCTGTCCAGCGCATATGAAATATGTTTCATTTGATCATTTCGCATCAGATATTCCAACAGTTCAACAGTGGCTCTAGCGTCTCCAAAAGCCCGGTGTCTATCTTTAATGGAAATACCCAATGTGGCACAGAGCGTGCCCAAACTGTAACTATGTAAACCAGGCACTATTTTGCGGCTCAGTCTAACGGTACAGAGTTTTTTTCGGATATAATTAGTGCCCAGACTTCTAAACTCTCTTCGAAGAAAAGAATAATCAAAACCAGCATTGTGAGCAACCAGTACGTGGTCTTTAGTAAAATCGTCGATGACCTGAGCAATGTCTTTAAATATCGGTGCACTGGCTACCATGTCATTGGAGATTCCGGTAAGCATGGTTATATAAGGAGGAATCGACCGTTCAGGATTTACCAAACTATGAAATTCGTCAATAATTTTCAGGCCGTCATAGCGGTAAATAGCTACCTCCGTGATTCTATTACGCAAAGCGAATCCTCCAGTGGTTTCCAGGTCAACAACGGCATACATCTAGGAATGATTTTGTTTTAGTTGGATAATTCTCTTGGCCAGATTAAAAGTTCTCAATATCTCCTTATGTATGCGCTGGTACTCCTTGATGACAGCGCCTTTGTAGTAGTTGTCCGGCTTTCGTTTGTACATATTGCTATATCCCCGGTTAGACCGGTCTCGAATACCATTTAACTCTTTGTCTATTTCCAAACGCAGCCCCTTGGTACACTCCAGTAGTACAAACCGATCATTTCGATCGTGCCGGTGGACATTAATAATATGATGGGGTGGCACTGTAAATTCACCAATCAATAGATGGGTATTTTGAAGTAGATTCTCCAAATCATAAGCTTCTATCTTCTGTAGAGGCTTTGATTTGAGCACTCTTTGGTGTGCATGTTTATGGAGATAAAGATGATCAATAAATCGCTGATGGATGTCACAGCGCAGCACCATATCTTTGACATTAATTAGTATTGAATCAGGGTTGTCCTGAAATGACCGTAATTTCATAATGATAATAAAAATAGTAAATACTAATTTAATTAGTAATACAAATAAAAGGTTTTTTATTAAATTTCATAAAAAAATGTAACCAAGAGATCCATGTGTTATGACGTCGCATATCTGACCCGTAAAATTGAGTACTACGAAAAGCGTTTCGGGGCTTCTTACGGAGACATACCTTTCGCTCCTATGTACCACAGCAATGGGTTTGACCATATGGACATCCCGGTAATAACCAATGTGGACCCTATGCTGATACAGTTGTTTTCCTGGGGGTTGATACCAGCTTGGGTGAAGGACAGGGAAAAAGCCGCCAAGATCCAAAATTCTACCTTAAATGCCCGGGACGACACTTTATTTGAAAAACCCTCTTTCAAGAAAGCTGCAGCATCACAAAGATGCCTGGTGTTGGTAGATGGCTTTTACGATCACCACTGGCGGGACAAACAGTCATTCCCATTCTATATACAACATAAGAATGGGGGATCCATGGCACTTGGAGGGATCTGGGAAACCTGGCATTATGATGAGCTTGTACGGAATACTGTTTCCATTATTACCACCGACCCTAACCCAAGAATGGCCTGGATCCATAATAGACCTAAAGCTTCGGAAGGCCCACGGATGCCATTCATCCTGCTGGAGCAGGACGAAAGAATCTGGCTCGACCCTGCATTGTCCCAATCTGAGGTATCTGCCATGATTGCGCCGTATCCTGAAGAACTATTAAAAGACCATACAGTAGATCGCCTGCGGGGTAAATCCTATCCAGGGAATGTTCCCGGTATTATGGAAGTGCACAGCTATCCTGAATTGACTGCTCAACAGGGCAACTTGTTTTAGAATGTTAAGCAGAATAAATAACGTGATTAATGCCGTGATTAATCACGTGATTAAAGCTACAAGCTAAGAATGGTAAATTCAACTCGCCGATTCAACCGCCGATGCAATTCTCGGTCGTTTCTGGCAATCGGCTGGGTATCTCCATACCCTTTAGTGTGAAGGCGATGAGATGATACTCCCTTGGTAACCAGGAATTGCTTAACCGTGGCTACCCTGCGTAGTGAAAGGTCTAAATTAAGCGTTGATTGTCCAAGATTATCAGTGTGGCCACCCAATTCAATTTCTAAAGTCGGATACTCCCTTAATATGTCCACCAACCTGTTCAGTTCATTATATGATTGCTGTTGCAGCTCGGCCAGACTACGCACAAAAAAGATATTACTCAATGGTATTTTTTGCCCTTTTTCTAGTGGTACCAGATAAAGATTTTCTTCCACCTCCCCATATCTGTTGGCTTTTGTAAGGTCTATGTACTTGGACAGTGAGAGATAGCCTTCGATCTTTGCAAGATATTTATATGAATCTCCTTTGGGTAGCACTATTTTATAGCTGCCATTTTGAGGATCGGACCTGGCTATTCCATAATCTGAGAACGCTTTCTTTGGTTTAAAATGTACCGAAGCGCTTAGGGGTTCATTGGTATTGGCATTAAGTACTTTTCCTTTGACAAGTATTACAGGATCAGGCCTTACTTCTTCTGGAAGCCGAATTCGATAAATGTCCCTGGAGCTGTTTTCTTCATTCTTGGAAACAAAATAGGCATAATTTCCTTTAGCTGATATTGAATAATACGCATCCCAGGTTTGGGTATTGACTGCTGGTCCCAGATTAACTGGCGTAGACCAATTTACCCAGGATTTATCCAATCTCTTACTGTAAAATATGTCACTACCACCGTAACCTGGATGGCCTTCTGAAGCAAAGTACAAGGTTTTGCCATCGGCCGCTAGAAAGGGAGCAAAATCCGCCCCACTGGTGTTGACCGTTGAACCGAGATTTATGGGCTCTGTCCAATTTCCATTTTTCATCAAACTCACATAAAGGTCCTGGTCGCCAGAACCATTTCGACGCTGGACTGAAAGAAATAAAACCTTTCCATTTGAGGACATGAAATAGTCCACATAGGGACTAAAATTATAAAAGTTTTCTATTTCCAATTTTTCGGGATACGACCAACCCTTTTTATTCTTGTGGGCTATGGAAACACCGGGCTTGACATAGCCTCCACTAATATATTCGTTGATTAACAGCAGACTGTTACCATCGGGCGATACCGAACTGATACCATTTGGGTGCTGGTCATTAAGTGGCCACCCCATATTTTTGGCGGTGGTCCATTGGCCATCTTCCAATCGGCTGTAGTAAATGTCTTGTTCGTCCTGTTTTCCCCTGATATTTTTCGGATGATTCTGACGGCAAAAATACAGCGTCTTGCCATCACCTGAAATCACTGGTTTGGTTTCTGTAAAGTCTGAATTAATATGCCACCCCAAATTCTCTTTGGGGTCATTGAATTGTAGATCGGAGGTGATCTTGTGCTGTCCTAATACCTTAGGAAACACACAACAGATCATAAAAAGGGATAACCAGCCAGTTTTCATTAATCCACTTAATGCTAACATCCCCCTAAGTTAGGGACTATTTTCGTTCCAGAACTTTCAGAACGGCTTCAAATATGTCACCGGTACTTAATCCGTATTTTTCCATTAGCTCCGCTGGCTTACCACTTTCACCAAAACTATCGTCAACTCCAACCATTTCGATAGGTGAAGGTTGATTACGGCTTAATAACTGGGCAATACTGTCCCCCAGGCCGCCATTTAACTGATGCTCTTCTGCGGTTACCGCACATTTTGTTTTACTTATTGAGGCCAAAACCGCTGCTTTGTCCAAGGGTTTAATGGTATGAATGTTTATTATTTCTACGCTGATGCCTCGGTCTGCCAGCATGGCCTCAGCCTCGATTGCATGCCACAAAAGATGTCCGATGGCAAAAATACTTACATCGTGTCCTTCAGTAAAACGTACGGCCTTGCCTATTTCAAATACTTGATTTTCTGGGGTAAAAATTGGCACTTTTGGTCTTCCAAACCGTAAATAAACTGGTCCACGGTGGTCTGCTATAGCTAAAGTGGCTGCTTTCGTTTGATGGTAATCACAAGGATTTATTACCGTCATATTTGGTAACATTCTCATCATTCCAAGGTCTTCAAGAATTTGATGGGTAGCGCCGTCCTCGCCAAGGGTAACACCAGCGTGTGAAGCACAGATCTTCACATTTTTTTCGGAATAGGCAATAGACTGCCTGATTTGGTCATAAACCCGGCCGGTAGAAAAGTTGGCAAATGTCCCGGTAAATGGAATTAATCCACTAATACTCATTCCTGCAGCCAGTCCCATCATGTTGGCTTCTGCTATACCCACCTGAAAGAACCGCTCAGGGAATTCCTTTTTAAAATCACCCATTTTTAGAGAGCCGGTCAGGTCGGCACAGAGCGCAACAACCTTTGGGTTGCTACGGCCCAATTCCAGCAATCCTGCTCCAAACCCTGAACGGGTATCTTGTTTTTCATCAAAAGTGTATTTTATCATTGTCCGAATAAGTTTATGTTTTTAGTGCTGCCAGATTGTATATCAAAATTAGATATCTCCGTGAATTTACTTCCTTTAGCATTTTCTGCACGGAAAACCAGCTTATAATTACCTGGTTGAATGCCCATGGTTTCCCGGGTTTTACCACTGAAATTTAGCAACCATGTTTGTGTACCATCAGTGTTTAGGGAAAATAATGTCCCATACCCCGGAACATTGGTGTTTATATTTAAAACGCCCGGGGCCGGTATTTCCAATCGGGTCAGCTGGCTGGGTTTTATGTTTACTTTTTTGCGGATTCTGGGTAAAGTAAGAATTTCCAAATCGTAAGCACCGGAAAGATATTTTACAGTTTCACTCACCCGCTGAACATGAATTATCCCGGAATGTTTGGATTCCCTTACTAACACCTGGACTGGGCCTCCGTATTCACTATAATCTCGTTGACTCAATTGCAGAGATCCTTGCGGTGTTTTCAATGACACTATATTGTGTTGCCCGCCTCTCAAAAGGACATTACTTTTAGTTACCGGAGGTATGGTGTTGGCGATTACATCGTACAACAATACCGCGTCAACAATGACACTATCCGGCCTGCCAAACCTGTCCCGGTAATGAACAAACTCGAATGCTGATTGGCCGGTGACCCTATTCATAAAAGTAACATTCACATTGGTTTCTTTTGGGGCATCATCGATATCCAATAACTCCACACTGACGGTTGTTCGTTTTAAGGTTTGTTCAAGGGTGCTGTTTAATACAGCTTGGAAGTCCTGAATATTGGCTGCATCAAAGAATCTTCCTAGGCAGTCGAATTGTTCATCAAAACTTTTATTCATGCCAAGGCCAATTACAAATGGCCTCAAAAAAATTCGTTTCTTTTGCAGCACCCTGGAAACGGCACAAGGGTCCCCATCGCATGACTCCAACCCGTCGGTAATAATTATTACGATATTCCGGTAGGCCTTATCATTGGGAAAATCTTTTTCCAGTTCCTGTAAGGAGTAGGAGATGGGGGTAGTTCCTTTAGGAGTTAACTCTCGCAGCTTCCGGATAATAGCATCATGGTTGCCCTGTCGAAACCCTACTTCAAGTTTAGTGTCTTTGCAATTTTGTAGTCTCCTATGAAATTGATGCCCATAGACACGTAAGGCCAACTCTACCTGGAGATCGTTGCGAAGCGAGTCAACCAGATCGGACAATAGTCTTTTAGCCGCTCCCATACGTGTGGTGCCTTCCCACTGGCCCAGCATACTTCCTGAGGCATCAAGTAGAAACAGTATCCTGGTTTTTGCAGGGATCTGTTGATATTGTTTTTGACCTTCTGAGATCAATGAAAAGAAAAGGGCTAGTACCACTAACCATGAAAGCTTGGCTCCCATACTTATATTTACTGCTAATAATCTCCTAAAGTTTCCTCCAATTGATCCAGGGCCAATGACAGCTGCTCATCATTTGGGGCTATACCGTGCCATTTTTGGGTACCCACCATAAAATCTACGCCATAACCCATTTCCGTAGTCATTATATTCAATATTGGTTTGCCATTTTCCGAGCGGGCGATGGCTTGGTTCACAGCAGGTAGCAGGCTTTGAAAGTCATTTCCTTGACTTTCAATTACATCCCAGCCAAATGCTTCCCATTTAGCTTTTAAATTCTTCAAAGACATGATCTCATTCACTGGGCCATCAATTTG
>PVMS01013080.1_pt1 | contig 10392 bp, 10 predicted proteins | sample 1853461 | NCBI WGS metagenome assembly PVMS01 (sample SAMN08582032, study PRJNA380276) | Marine sediment metagenome, whole genome shotgun sequencing project. | isolation source: ocean sediment barecode stripped | collected 2017
CGCCAGCAGCGAGGCCTCTGAAACCCTTATTCCGGGGCAGCCTTTTCAGGTTTTGGTACGGGTGCCGCAGCAACATTCCCGACTGACTGACTGGCAACAGGCGGTGCACTTTCGGGACTTTTCTGTGGCGTGACGGGCGCTACTGATGATGCCGGCTGCTGCGGAGCAGCAGCATCTGTTTTTGTAGCGGGGCGATCCGGTACGGGGGCCGGAGCAGTGGCCTGGTTATTTTGCGGGTTTGACTGGTTACTTGGCGGACCCTCGCTGCCTTGTTGTTTATTTTCGTTACCGCCCATCGTTGGGGAGTCGGCAGAGCCTTCCGTTGACGCTGTCGTCTGATTTTCCTGGGCCTTTCTTTGTCCTGAAGGACGACGGCGTCCGCCACGTCGGCCTCGGCGTGAACTCCGGCTGCTGCCTTCCGTTTTCTTCTCGGTCTGGGCTGTTGCTGGCGCAGCCGTATTTTGACTGGCTTCCACTTTACCGGCTTCCGTTTTACCAGCTTCCACTTTACCAGTTGCAACTTTATTAGTGCCTTCCTGTTGCTGCCTCTGTCCCTGCTGGGTTCTGTTCCCGGATGGCTTGCGCTGACTTCTGCCCCCCGACGTCTGCCGGTTATCGCTGTGACCTTTGCCCTGGGACTGTCTGCGACGGTTATCCCTGCTACGGCTGGCATTGCGGTCACGACCTCTGCCAGGCTGTCTGCGTCCCTGGCTTGATTGTCTGGTCTGTGCCGGCTTGGCTTCTTCGGTCGTACCAAACAAACTGCTAAACAGCCTTTTCAGCAACCCCGGTTTTTTATCCGCGGCCATTTTGCGGGCTGGGGCTGGGGCGGGGGCCGGCGCCGGCGTAGCAGGTTTGACAGATTTTACTGCAGGAACTTCTATATTCGCTTTTTCTTCAGCCGCTGTCGGCAATGTTTCGGGTTCGGCAGCTGTTGTGGCCATATGGTAACTCGGAGATGTTGTTTCAGTGAGTGACTCATCATTGCGTATGCGCTGAATATCGTAGAAAGGAGTTTCCAGTGCCGGTGATGGTATCAGCATGACCGAGATTTTGTGGCGTACTTCAAGGCCCACGAGCAACTCGCGCTTTTCATTGAGCAGATAAGTGCCGACATCCACAGGTACCCGCGCAACAACACGCAGCGTGTTCTCCTTCATTACCTCTTCTTCAATAATTCTCAGGATAGACAGTGACAGGGATTCAACGCCCCGGATGGTGCCCTGGCCAGTGCAACGCGGGCAGACGATCTGACTGGATTCACCCAGGGAAGGTCGCAGCCGCTGGCGTGACATTTCCAGCAAGCCAAATTTAGAGATGCGTCCGATTTGTACCCGGGCACGATCCATTTTGAGCGCATCGCGCAAGCGGTTTTCAACTTCACGCAGGTTGCGCGCAGGTTGCATGTCTATAAAGTCGATAACGACAAGGCCGCCGAGATCACGAATGCGCAGCTGGCGGGCGACTTCATCAGCCGCCTCAAGGTTGGTATTCAGGGCCGTTTCTTCTATATCACTGCCCTTGGTCGCACGGGCGGAGTTGACATCAATTGAAATCAGCGCCTCGGTATGATCGATGACAATTGCACCACCGGATGGCAGCGTGACTTCACGCTGAAATGCGGACTCGATCTGGGACTCGATCTGGAAACGATTAAACAGCGGGATGGTATCCTGGTACAGCTTCAGCTTGCCCAGGTTGTGCGGCATGACACGTTCCATGAACTCACGAGCCGTCTCATGGACTTCCGGACTGTCAATCAGGATTTCTGCCACATCGGTACGCAGGTAGTCGCGTAGTGCACGGATAATGACATTGCTTTCCTGGTACACCAGAAACGGGGCCGGCCGTTCGTCTGCGGCCTCCTTGATCACGTCCCACAGGTGAGTCAGGTAATCAAGATCCCACTGCAGTTCTTCGCTGCCACGACCGATACCGGCGGTGCGTACAATCATTCCCATACCCTCGGGAATGTTCATGGCACTCATGGCATCACGTACCAGATTGCGGTCTTCGCCCTGAATACGCCTGGAAACGCCCCCGGCACGCGGGTTGTTTGGCATCAGGACCAGGTAACGTCCGGCGAGGCTAATGAAGGTAGTGAGGGCGGCACCCTTGTTACCACGCTCTTCCTTTTCAACCTGGACGACCAGCTGCTGGCCTTCGGTGACTGCATCCTTGATGCTGAGACGGCCGCCACCCTGTTTCGCGGAATCACTGAAGTAGCCCCGTGAAATTTCTTTCAGGGGAAGAAAGCCGTGACGGTTGCCTCCGTAATCGATAAAGGCCGCTTCGAGACTTGGCTCGACGCGGGTAATGGTGCCTTTGTATACGTTAGACTTTTTCTGGCCTCGGGAAGGGACCTCTATATCAAGATCGTAGAGCTTCTGGCCATCGACCATGGCCACACGCAGCTCTTCGGGCTGCGTGGTATTGATTAGCATTCTTTTCATGTTCGTTGTCTCTCATACGCTCGACCTGATTACGCGCACAACAGGGAGCAGTGTGTGCCGGAATAAGGCAACACTGCCAGCCTGCGGGTATCAGCATACCCAGCAGCCAGTACAGAGAAGTGATGATCTCTGGTAATTGTTGTGGTGTGTGATTCATGGGAGCGATTGTTGTTAACCTGCTTATGGTTTTTTCTTCAGCATACTGCTGGCATTTTTGAAGATTATTGGTCAAATCCAACAGCCAACATCTTCATTGAAAACTCGTGTCTTCGGTGTGGTTTTAAAGGACACATGTCCACATTAAATGGTCAAACCGAGACTGCACTATAACAACCTTGTTCTATACCCGCAAACAACCCGGGTAATACCCCGGGGCGAAACTCTGTACAATTCCTTACCCGTTTTCAGGTAAACAGCCGCCAAATGAGTCAACCATCAGCGAAAAGCTTTCCCAAGGTGCGCCAAGTCAATGTATCGGCGGATGAGGCAGGGCAGCGCATTGACAATTTTTTGGCGCGGCACCTGAAGGGCGTCCCCAAGAGCCATATCTATCGCATATTGAGGCGTGGCGAAGTCCGGGTGAACAGTGGCCGCATTCGCGCCCAGTACAAGTTATGCGAGGGTGATACCGTACGGATCCCACCGGTTAGAATCTCGGCATCGACGCCCGCAAAGATTACCCATGGCAAGCGCCTGGAACCGTTCATTCAGTATGAGAATGAGCGCTGCCTGGTCCTCAACAAGCCCTCGGGAATGGCCGTCCACGGTGGCAGCGGCCTGAGTTATGGTGTTATTGAAGCATTACGCGCGCAGCGGCCACAGGCACCCTACCTGGAACTGGCGCACCGCCTGGACCGGGAAACCTCCGGATGCCTGGTGCTGGCCAAGCGGCGCAGTTTCCTGCGTGCCTTTCAGGAACAATTACGCAGTGGTGATGTCGTGAAGAAATACCTCGCACTGGTGGCCGGTGAGTGGAAAGGCGGGAAACAAACGATTGATGTCGCGTTGCGCAAGAACCGGTTGCAAGGCGGCGAGCGCATGGTCAGCGTGGACGCCTCCGGTAAACAGGCCATCAGTATTTTCAGTCCTGTCTCCCGCTATAACGGTGCAACCCTGGTAGAGGTCGAGTTAAAAACAGGCAGAACCCACCAGATCAGGGTCCACGGGGCACATATCGGCCACCCGCTGGCCGGCGACCAGAAATACGGTGACCCGGTATTTAATCGTCAACTGCGTGATCTGGGTCTGCGCCGCATGTTGCTACACGCACATATGATCGAGTTTACGGACCCGTACAATGATGAGTTGATAACTGTCAGCACCCCGCTGGGGGATGATTTCAAGGCTGTTCTTGACCAGCTCGAATCGGCATAATTTATCCGGTTACGCGCAAGCAAATATGTCTGCAAAAATTAAATTTATCGTTTTCGACTGGGATGGCACACTGATGGACTCAGAGGCCCAGATTGTGTCATGCCTGCATGCGGCGATTGCGGATCTTGGGCTGGAACCCATGGATGATGACACGGTCAAGAACGTCATTGGCCTGGGTTTGCGTGAGGCGATTGATACACTGGTGCCTGGCCGCGATGATCAGTTTCACCAGGCCTTCGTTGACTTTTACCGGACGCACTGGTTTCAATCCGGGAAGTCGGCGCTGTTCGATGGCGCACGCGATGTGCTCGACATCATCAGGGAACAGGATCTGCTGCTGGGTATTGCGACAGGAAAAGCACGCCGCGGCTTGCAGCGGGTACTCGATGACACCGGCCTGGAGTCTTATTTCCACGCAACCCGGTGTGCCGATGAAGCACATTCAAAACCACACCCGCAGATGTTGCTGGATATGATGGAAGAACTTGGTGTTAAACCTGAACAAACCATAATGGTTGGAGATACCGAGTATGATATGGAGATGGCCACCAATGCCGGCGCTGACAAGGTGGCGGTTCGCTGCGGCGTGCATTCTGAAGAACGCCTGCAACAGCATGCGCCACTGGTTTGTCTTGACCGGGTATCTGATTTGCCGGAATGGATGTCCGGAACAGGGCTGTTCCGGGGCCAGAGCTTTTGATTTTTCGTTTTTAATGTATAGGTGACTTTATGTTCGAGAAGAAGACAACTGGTAGTAACACAGGAAGTGGTTCTGGCCGCGATGATGACTGGCATCGGGATGTTATAAACCGGCTTGCATTTGCGGCCGTGACGGAGCAACGTCGCGCCCGGCGCTGGAATGTGTTTTTTAAATGCCTGCTGGGCTTGTATCTGCTGGCTTTGTTGTTCCTGTACATGCCAACAGACTGGTCCGAGTTGGGAAAGGCGAGTGAAAAGCACACGGCCCTGGTTGACTTGTCCGGCGTTATATCCGATTCATCCGAGGCCAGTGCGGACACCGTGATCAGTGGCTTGCGTGATGCCTTTGAGGATGAAAATACCGCCGGTGTCATCCTGCGTGCCAATTCACCCGGTGGCAGCCCGGTACAGTCCGGTTACATTTTCAAGGAGATCAAGCGCCTCAGGGAATTGCACCCGGATACGCCACTGTACGCCGTGGTGACTGACGTCTGTGCCTCCGGTTGCTACTACGTCGTTTCTGCGGCAGATGAAATTTACGTCGACAAGGCCAGTATTATCGGGTCTATCGGTGTACGCATGGACAGTTTTGGCTTCGTCGACAGCATGGAAAAACTGGGGGTTGAGCGACGTTTGTATACGGCAGGTAAGAGCAAGGGGTTCCTGGATCCGTTTTTACCTTCGAAACCGGCCGATGTCGAACATGTAAAGACATTACTGGAAAGCATTCATGAACAGTTCATTGCCTCGGTTAAAGAAGGGCGCGGGGATCGGCTGAAGGACAGCCCCGGACTGTATACCGGCCTGGTGTGGACGGGCGAGGAAGGTCTCGCCATGGGTCTGGCCGATGCAATAGGCAGCTCCGGCTATGTGGCGCGCGAGGTGATTGGTGAGGAAGAGATCGTCGAGTTCACCGAAAAACCGGACTTGTTTGAACGGCTCAGTGACCGCATCGGCGTGGCGATGGCCAGGGGCATGAGCGAGATGTTTGCGAACGGGATGGGGACGCTGCGTTAACAGGGCAGAACCACCCCGGCCTGTGCGAGCATTGAGGTCAGACGGATCAGCGGCAGCCCAATCAGCGCCGTTGGATCCTCACCCTCCATATATTCAAACAGGGTAATTCCAAGACCCTCGGATTTGAAACTGCCGGCACAATTATAGGGCTGATCCCGTTGCAGGTAGCGTTCGATCTGCTCGTCACCGAGTTGCCGGAACTGGACCTTGAAGGGCACGACTTCCAGCTGTATGTCACCGCTCTCACTGTTCAGCAGACACAGACCGGTATAAAAGGTAACCAGCTTGCCCGAGAGACTGCTTAACTGCTCTGCAGCACGTTCGTGCGTGCCGGGTTTCCCGAGGACATCAGCGCCTGTTGTGGCAACCTGATCGGACCCGATGATCAGGCCGGTGAAGGATACCCCGACTGCCCGCGCCTTGGCCTCAGACAGGCGCCGCACCAGTGCTGCCGGACTTTCACCGGTGAGGGGGGTCTCGTCAACATCGGGAGCAGCCGTGGCAAAGGTTACACCGAGACGCTCCAGCAGTTGTTTGCGAAACGGTGAGGTTCAAGCAAGAATGATCGGCAAGGAAGTATGTTCAGGCGTCATGGGCGTCCAGTGTATTTATTTGGCGGACTCGATTTCGATGAGTGTTTCATCGGGATTGACGGAATCACCTTTGGTGACGTGAATCGCCGTTACTGTGCCGGCAACGGGTGCCTGGATTTCAGTCTCCATTTTCATGGCCTCGGTTACCAGCAGGGGCGTCCCTGCCTCAATCCGGTCACCGACGTCGACCAGTAACTCGATAATGGTTCCCGGCATGGACGTCGTTACATGACCAGGCTGTGTTGCGCGGGGCCGTTGACTGCCTTTGATGATACGAATATCGTCCCCGTCACCATCCTGTGCATGAATCTCGTCAAGTGTCTCAACCATGACTTCTTCAGGAATACCATTGACCGTCATGTAGAACGGACGATTATCCTGGGTGCGGTGGCCGGTTCCGGTAATTTTTATATGGTAGGACTCACCATGCAAGGTAACATTGAATTCTGTTGGTCGTGAGCGTCTCTCACGGGTAGCGGCATCCAGGGATTCCGGTGGTTCGGGAGTCAGGTCATCAATGCCTCGCCGCTCAAGAAAATCTTTGCCGATTTCAGGAAACATGGCAAACGTCAGGATGTCCTCTTCACTGCTGGCCACGGCGCCAATAGACGCCCGTAATTTATCCATTTCATCATCCAGCAAGTCGGCCGGACGCACATCAATGATATTTTCTGTGCCGATTGCCTGGCGTTGCACGGCCGGATCACAGCCCGCCGGGGTCCTGCCATAACGGCCTTGCAAATAGAGTTTTACTTCATTGGTGATCGTCTCGTAACGTTTACCGGTGAGTACATTAAGCACCGCTTGGGTACCGACAATCTGCGAGGTCGGCGTTACCAGGGGCGGGTAGCCAAGATCTTTCCTGACCCTGGGGATTTCCTCAAAGACTTCATTGAGGCGATCCAGTGCCCCTTGTTCGCGTAACTGCGTGTGCAGGTTGGAAATCATCCCGCCCGGAACCTGGTAAATCTGTACCCGGGTATCTGGTCCGTTATATTCACTCTCAAATTCAGCATACTTTTTCCGAACTTCCTGAAAGTACACACTGATGGCCTGCAATGCCCAAGGTCAAGGCCAGTATCGTATTCAGTATCGCGCAAGGCACATACCATGCTCTCCGTGGGTGCGTGACTGGCTCCCCCCGAGAAAGATGAGATAGCTGTATCGATATGCTGGCAGCCGTTTTCAATGGCCTTCAGCAGGCACATCTCGGCGGTGCCGGCCGTTGCATGGCAATGCAGGTGCACTGGCAGGTCGGTAGCACTGCAGATTTCATTGACCAGCTCGGCAGTAATCATGGGTGTCAGCAATCCTGCCATATCCTTGATGGCAATACTGTCGCAACCCATGGATTCCAGTTGTTTCGCAAGTTCTACAAATGTCCGCACGTTATGCACCGGGCTGGTGGTGTAACAGATGGTGCCCTGTGCATGTTTCCCGGCATGCTGGACGGCTTCGATGGCCGTGCGCAGATTTCGCACATCATTCAATGCGTCAAAAATGCGGAATATATCAATACCATTTTCCGCCGCGCACTGTACAAAATGTTGCACCACATCGTCAGAGTAGTGGCGATAACCGAGCAGGTTCTGGCCTCTCAGCAACATCTGCAAAGGGGTATTCGGGAGTGCGGCCCGCAGCTTTTTCAGCCGTTCCCAGGGGTTTTCCCCGAGGAAGCGCAGGCAGGCATCAAATGTTGCGCCACCCCAGACCTCCAGTGACCAGAAACCGATGCGATCCAGTTGTTCGCAAACCGGCAACATGTCATCCGTACGCATGCGGGTCGCAATCAGCGACTGATGGGCATCGCGCAGAATTACATCGGTAATGTGTACAGTCGGCATGGTTAGTCAGTCCTTGTGCAACTTTTACAATCCAAGATGGGCAGACAGTGCCGCAGTAATTGCTGCCGTTAATTCGCGGGTTGGGCGGCTGGTTGTGTAACGGGTCAGCTCCGGGTGATCTTCAACGAAACCGGTATCAAAACAGCCTTCGCGGAACTCCTTCACTTTAAGTATTTCCATGTAGTAGGGGATGGTTGTTTTAACCCCATAGACACCGGTATCCATCAGGGCGCGGGTTGCGCGGCTGAGCAGTTCATCCCAGTCCAGTGCCCAAACGGTCAGTTTTGCGCACATTGAATCATAGTCAGGTGGAATCGGGTAACCGGAATAAATGGCCGCATCGGTACGCACGCCGGGACCACCCGGGGCAAAGTAGCGGGTAATGCGTCCGAAGCTGGGTAAAAAGTCGTTCTTGGGGTCTTCTGCATTGATGCGCAGTTCCATGGCGTAGCCACGCCGCTTTATCTCAGCCTGTGTATATTTCAGTGGCAAGCCATCGGCTATCCGGAATTGCTGTTTTACAATATCAATGCCGGTGATCGCTTCGGTAATGGTGTGTTCCACCTGTAACCGCGTATTCATTTCCATGAAATAGAATTCGCCATGCTGGTCCAGCAGAAACTCAACGGTGCCGGCATTTTCATAATTTACTGCGCGGGCAGCCCGGATGGCCATGTCGCCGAGCCACTGGCGCTGGTCATCATTGATCTGCGGGGACGGGGCAATTTCGATCAACTTCTGGTGACGTCTCTGGATAGAACAATCACGCTCAAACAGGTGAATGGTATTACCGTGGCTGTCAGCAAGAATTTGTACTTCAATGTGGCGTGGGCGGTCAATACAGCGTTCCATAAAAATATCGGCACGGCCGAATGCCTTGGTAGCTTCCGAAAGTACCCGGTCGTAGTTTTTGCGTAAATCCTGTTCTGTATTGCAACGCCGGATACCGCGGCCACCGCCCCCCGAGGTGGCCTTCAGCATAATCGGGTAGCCAATCTGTCCAGCCAGTACCAGCGCCTCATCAAGACCCTCCAGGTTGCTGTCGCTGCCGGGCACCACCGGGATTCCAGCGGCCTGCATTGCGGTACGCGCCTCGATCTTGTCACCCATCTTCCTGATCACATCCGCATTGGGACCGACATAGCAGATGCCACGTGACTGGCAGATCTCGGGCAGCACCGGGTTCTCGGATAGAAATCCATAGCCCGGGTGCAGGGCATCACAACCGGTGGCAATGGCCAGATTTACAATGCGATGGGCATTCAGGTAACCGGCCACCGATTCCGGCCCGATGTTATAGGCCTCGTCAGCTTTCTTAACGTGCAAGGCATGGCGATCTGCATCTGCGTAGATAGCAACCGAGGTAATGCCTGCCTCGGCACAGGCCCGTATAATCCGGACGGCAATTTCGCCACGATTTGCGATCAGAAGTTTATGTATCACACTGTTTCCCGGTTCCTGCACGCTGATCGGGGTGACTGTACAGGAAATTTTGCTGGCCTATAGGACCGCAACTGAAAGATTCCTGTCAATATAACAGCACCTTGGCGTGCTGTCGGTAACCCCCGGTTTTTAAGTGGAATCCTTTTGACAGTTAATGTGACAGGCGATAATATAAGCAGGTTATGATAGAGCACTTGCCAGATCGGCTTGATCTGATGGCAACCGCCGAGGCAGGGCGCGTATTGCGAGGCAGGATAGCCGTGGCAGATCTGCAACGCGTGTTACCCGAGTTGCTCTCGGACACGGGTGAGTTGCTGGTCGAACTGGACCTGGGCAAGGCGCCGGACGGGATCCGTTTTATGTCAGGCAGTATCCAGGGAGATATCGAGCTGAAATGCCAGCGCTGCATGGAAGGCATGAAGTTACCGCTGGATTTGGCCTTTTGCCTGGGACTGGTTCAGAGCCAGGCAGCAGCAAATGAACTGCCTGATTGCTATGAACCACTGGTACTGACTGCAGAACCAGCAAGTATTGCAGAGCTTGTATCAGATGAGGTGTTGCTGGCATTACCAATCGTACCCTTGCACCGTGGCTCGATTGAGTGTCAGAAGTTTGTAAAAGATTACCAGCCGTCGAGTAACGAACAACGGGACAACCCGTTTGACATTCTCGCGGAACTGAAACAGAAACAGTAGTAGAGGAATTCGACCATGGCCGTTCAGAAAAGTCGCAAGACACCGTCAAGACGCGGTATGCGCCGTTCGCATGACAAGTTGACCGAAAGCACGCTTTCAATCGAGCCCACAACAGGTGAGACTCACCTGCGTCATCACGTCAGCGCTGACGGGTTTTACAAGGGCCGCAAGGTCATCGATAAAGACCAGGACTAATCCCGTTTTTACCAACAGGGACCATGGGTGTGGTGGAGTGAGAAATTGCACCCGCCCGGGTAGTCTGGTGTTTGTCTAC
>PVMS01107489.1_pt1 | contig 10392 bp, 9 predicted proteins | sample 1853461 | NCBI WGS metagenome assembly PVMS01 (sample SAMN08582032, study PRJNA380276) | Marine sediment metagenome, whole genome shotgun sequencing project. | isolation source: ocean sediment barecode stripped | collected 2017
TTTCTCGCACAAATTCAGGCTACGGCCCAGGTTATTAAAAAAAGTCTTTTATACTACCACAAAGTAACATGTCAAGATGTTTTTAAAAAAAAAACTACGGGCTAGGCTCTGCAGGCCGAAAAGGGCTCCCTGGCACCTGCCCGTGGATTAAACAGGGAGAAAGTGAGGGGCGTATGGCGGTAACAGTCAGAGAAAAACCAAAAGGCTCCGGTGTCTGGTGGATCTTCATCAACCATCATGGCAAGCGGAAGTCAAAGAAGATCGGAAAGGACAAACGGCTTGCACGTGAAGTGGCAGAGAAGATCAAAGCCAAACTTGTCTTGAATGAATTAAGCATTGAAAAGATCAATTCAAAATGTCCAACTTTCAAAGAGTATGCAGAAATGTGGCTTTCACTTCCCCATGAACGTAAAGAATCAACCCAACAGAACTATAAACATTATCTGCAAAATCATGTTTACCCACAGATCGGAAGCATGAGGGTTGATAAGATCGGGCGAAAGGATCTAAAATTGCTATTTGATAAAATTTCAATCAAAGGGGTTGCAATTTCATCTTGTCAAACCATCAAGATACCATTAAACGGTGTTTTTGATCATGCCGTTGATAGTGAATTAATCGAAGTCAACCATTTAAAGAATATAAAATTCAATAAGAAAAAAGTGAAATATAGGGTTGATCCTTTAACAGAAGAAGAAGCGGTATCACTGCTTGATGAAATGCTTAATATCAGAAATGGTGTTTATTATCCGCCTGTACTCTGTTTATTGAGAACGGGAATGCGTATAGGTGAGCTTCAGGCTTTGACATGGGCTGATGTTGATTTTGAAAACAGATTGATTGACATAACTAAAACTTGGTGGAGAGGCAGTATCACAAGCACCAAGACCAGTAAAAACCGTAAGGTTGATATGTCAAAACAGCTTGCAGAGGTATTGCGGGAGTTAAAACAAAATCAATGGAAAAAGTTTGCTGGCAAAGATGTTCCTAAGTGGGTTTTTGCAGGGCCAAAGGGCAACGTGCTTTGTCTTCATGTGTTTAGAAATGCCTTAAATCAATGCTTAGAGGCCGCAGGATTGAGTCATATTCGCATCCATGACCTTAGGCATACATATGCCACCATAAGACTGTTAAAAGGCCACAACATAGGGGACGTGTCCTATCAGCTTGGTCATAGTGATATATCCATAACGTATAATGTTTACACACACTGGATTCCGGGCAAGTTTAAGTCTGAGGTTGATGAGCTGGATACGCACCCAAGCGCACCCTATGCGCAACCAAGAGAACAGGTAAGCATTATAAATTAAATAATATTAAATGGTTATAAAATTAATTGTATTTTGTCTGCAAATGAAATATTAAAAACCCATGAATCGATATTTTAAAAATTCATTTAAGTTTATCATCGGCTCACAGTATTTTTTGTACTTTGGCGTCATGGGCATTTTTTTACCCTATTTTAATTTATACTGCTATCATCTCGATTTTAGCGGGGTTGAAATCGGTACGCTGTCAGCCGTCAGGTCCGTGGCATTAATTTTATTCTCACTGGCCTGGGGACTATTGGCTGACCGTTTTCAGATTAGAAGACCGATATATATTTTATGTAACTTTATCAGTGTCGCAATATGGGGTTTTTACTTCTTCACCACTGCTTTTTGGCCCATGCTTTTTATTACCGTTTTTTATGGTATATTTTACGCACCAATCATTTCCTTTCTCGAAGCCTTTACCATGGACGTATTGGGCGCAAAAAAGAAACGCTACGGGACGATCAGGGGATGGGGCTCCATCGCTTTTATCATTACTGTCATTTTGCTGGGGTGGATTATAGACCTTTATTCCATCCGAATAATTCTCATACTTATTTTCTGCGGGTCTCTGTTACAGGCACTGATTTCCTTTAAAATCCCCGATATTCAGATCAAGAAGCAAACCTCTTTCTCTTCGAAAGTCAAAGTTCTTTTAAAAAGACGTGTGGTGGTGTTTCTGTTCTGTGCGTTTTTAATGCTGGCGAGCCATGGAACATACTACGGTTTTTATTCCATCCATCTTGAAAACCTGGGATACGGAAAGACATTTATCGGAATTTCATGGGCACTGGCATCCATTGCCGAAATTGTTGTGATGATAAAATCGGATATGATCTTCAAACGTTTTTCCATCGATAATGTTTTAGTCTTTTCATTCATGGTGGCGGCATTAAGATGGTTTGGGCTCTTTTTTGCCACATCACCAGCGCCGATCCTGTTTTTACAAATTCTTCACGCTGTTACATATGGAACGTTTCATGTGGCAAGTATTTTATATGTTGATTCATTATCACCCGATGGAACCAAGACGCTGGGGCAGTCGATAAATAACGCGGTAACCTATGGGCTCGGCCTAATGGTTGGACTTTTCGTGAGCGGCTATTTTTTTGAAATTTTTGGGACATTTAAAATGTTTATGATCAGCAGCCTTATTGCCATGACAGGGGGGGTAGTTCTGAAAGGCTCTCAGGTGATGGATCGCAGGTGATGTATGGGTTTTAGTTTGTTTTCAGAGCCTTACGGGCTTCAAAACGTCTTTTGAGTTTGGGAAACTGATCCATGTCGGTATGTGGCAGAAAAAGAGCGGCCACGTAATGATCCATAAAAGAGGGTGTTTCCGACAACTCGAAATTTGTCATCCTCTTGGTTACCTCCACAACATCTTTTCTGATGCGGTTGGTCAGAGAACTCATTTTTGCCCCCATTAAAGACCCGTTGCCGATAAACCGAATTCTATTCGGGTTTATTTCAGGCAACAGACCGATAACCATGGCCTTTTCCAGGTCCACATAACTTCCAAATCCCCCTGCCAAATAAATGCGGTCAATATCCTGCATCGTTAGACCCACTTCTTCCAGGAGGGTCATGCAACCGCTGTAAATCGCACCTTTGGCGCGTATGAGATTGTCAAGGTCCGGTTCAGTTAAGGCAATATCTCTGCCGATCTCGGTTTCATCTTTCCAGGCAAGGACGTACTCAAAAATACCATCGGTTTCCCGAATTCGGGGTGTATCGAGGTCCCGGTTGAATTTGCCCTGGTTATCGATAACACCCATTTCAAACATTGTCGCTGCAATGATGATCAGTCCCGAACCGCAGATACCTTTTGGCCTGACATTACCGATGGTAATATTCATGGGTTCAAATGTTACGGGATCCATGGAAAAATCTTCAATGGCTCCCTTGGCGGCCCGCATCCCAAACTTAACACCACCGCCTTCAAATGCCGGACCGGCGGAACAGGATGCACAGGCAAGCCAATCTTTATTGCCAATGACAATCTCTGCATTGGTTCCGATATCCATGAAAAGTGTCAGTTCTTCGGTGCGATACATTCCCGACCCCATAACGCCGGCCACAATGTCGCCGCCGACATAACTTGAAACCGCCGGGTATACCAAAGCGGTGACATGGTCTCCAAGAGCAAGGCCCAGTTCAATTGCATTGATGGGGGGATAAAGGGTTGAGGCCGGCACATAAGGTGAAAGCCTTATATATTTGGGGTTGACCTTCAGCATAAGCTGGGTCATTGTTGTATTGCCTGCCATGGTAATGGTGGAAATTTCATCAAGATTGATTCGGGCTCGTTTGACCATCTTCTTGATTAACTTGTTGATGGTATTAATAACCACCTCGTGAAGCTTTTCGAGGCCTTCCGGTTTATCCGCATAAATGATTCTGCTGATGACGTCTTCACCATAACTGATCTGTCCGTTGTACTCACCAAACTGGGCCAGCACATCGCCCGTTTTAAGGTCAATCAACTGCCCGTAGATGGTTGTTGTCCCTATATCCACGGCAATGGCATAATTCCGATCGGTGGTATCCCCGGGCTGAACATTTATGATGTGCGTCTTTCTCCCGGATTGGACCGGTCGGGCAAGGGTAGCGGTAACTCTGAAGCCGTCTTTTCTCAAGATGTCTGGAATTTTCCGGATAACGGGAAGCCGAACCACCAGACGGTGTTCGTCGTATTTAGCTTTCAAAAAAGAGACGAGTCTAGTTACATCCGGCAGGTTATCCTGTAACGTCGGCTCTGGAACTTGGAGGTATTTCTTTTCCACCGGCGGGATGAAAAGCCCTTTATCCTTTAGATCTTCGAGATTCATTTCCCAGATCCGAGCCTTCCTTCGCGGCGTTGTCTGCAGATTAAGAACCCCTGCATCAACTTCTGACTCTATGGGGATGCGTACCACAAGATCGCTTTTAACAACGGCCAGACAGGCCTGGCGATACCCTTTGTTCAGGTCTTCTGTGCTCAGTTTTTCCGATATCCCCCCTTCAACGTCCCCTTTTTCGATAATAACCCTGCACTTTCCGCATACACCTTCCCCACCACAAGATGCATTAATATGAACACCTGCTTCCATGGCGGCACGGATAAGGTTTTCTCCATGCGTAACGGTTATTTCTATATTGTGGGGCAGAAATAATATTTTATGCTTGTTCATGATTCTATATTTTCTCCATAGCGCCGTATGCGGCCTGTAATCTGTCTCGAAGTAAATAACAGAGTCTTTCCATGATATTAAATCCAAGTTCGGTGTTGCCGATCATCATCTTTCTCAAATCAGCGCCCCTCAGAGTTACGATGTGTGTCAGTTTCTGACAAACGGCCGAAGACATGAGGATGTGGGGCATGTTCAGCAGGGTGGACCAGCAGCCGAGAACTCTTCCCCTACCAAGGGTTTCGATGACGACATTCCCCTTCTGTGCTCCCAAATCCACAGATCTTTCCAGGTGTATACGGCCTTGGGCAATAACGTAGATATGCTCCCCATAATCTCCTTGTTGAAAAACATATTCACCACTTTTATAGTGCATTGTCTGGCAGAGTTTGGCGATTTCAGATATTTCGCTTTTCCCCAGCAATTTGAAAAACTCGCAGCTTCCCAAAGCATGTTCCATTTCTGAAGGTTTCATATTAGACCTCTTTTAGTTTTTTACTTATAATACTCTGACAATTTCAATAAAATTGTCAAGCGTATAGTCTTGACATCAACCCTTATCATTTGACATTTTTATTTTTACAATATAATAAAAGTTGGTTTTTTTGATTTCTCTCATTTAAGCGGGTTCGGCAAAATTAATATAAATAAAAGATGGTTAGCAGAATAATGGAAATGGCTCTTCTGAGAGGAAAGTTGCGATATGCATATAGAATTAACAGTTGAAGGCAAACATGCACTAGAAAATATTGCCTCGAAGCTTACAACGATAAAAAAGCAAAGAAGAAATCTTATCCCCATCCTTCAGATGATCCAGAAAGAACTTGCCTATCTCCCCCGTGAATCCCTAAAAATGGCGGCAGAACACCTAGAAATTCCGGAATCTGAAGTTTATGGCGTTGCAACCTTCTATAATCAGTTCAGATTTCATCCGCCTGGCAAACATCCGATCAAAGTGTGCCTGGGGACGGCCTGTCATGTCCGGGCGGGCGATATTATACTCGAAAATTTTGAACGCAAGCTTGAAATTTCCGAGGGTGAAACCACACCGGACCGAGAGTTCAGCATTGAAAGGGTCGCCTGTGTGGGATGCTGCGCGCTGGCTCCCGTAGCCATTATTGGCGAGACCGTTCATGCCCATATGGCCCCTAGCAAGGTGGAAGGACTTATCTTGCGGATTGCAATAGAAAAAGAGATGGCAGAAAGAGAAAAACAAAAAAATGAATCCGGCCAAGAATGAAAAAATAGATCAGAAATTCAGTGCTATTCTTGAAGAGGCCAAGAGACGCCGGAAAGCGTTCACGGAGGCGCCGGTTCCCAAAATTCACATTGGTATGGCGACATGCGGTATCGCCTCAGGGGCTCTTGAAACTAAAAAGGCATTCGAAGAGATTCTCGCTGAACGTAATGTGGAAGCCATAATTCATCCGGTAGGCTGTATCGGCCATTGTTATGCAGAGCCGGTGGTTATCATAGATCATCCAGATTCCGGATTCCCGCCCATTTTCTATCCCGAAGTTACCGCAGGCAAAGCCCAAATGCTGGTAAAACTTTTTTTGGGAGAAGGGGACCCCCGTTTTGAACACATACTCGGTGCCACTATAGAAAACGAGCTGATTCCTTCGGTCATGGAGTTTCCACGGTTCAATCAGGAAAAACGGATCGTTATGGAAAAATGCGGGCATATTAATCCTGAAGATATCTATGACTACATTGCTGAAGGCGGGTATTCCACCCTTGCAAAAGCTTTACAGCTCTCCCCGGATGAGATTATCAACGAGGTCGAGCATTCCGGTTTAAGAGGCAGAGGGGGCGCCGGATTTCCCACTGGAAGAAAGTGGAAACTGGCAAGAAATACCGCAGCGCAGGAAAAAATCGTTATCTGCAACGCAGATGAAGGGGACCCCGGCGCATACATGGACAGAACCATTCTGGAAAGTAATCCGCATCAGGTCATTGAAGGCATGGCTATCTGCGCGTATGCAGTGGGCGCTCATAAAGCCGTGGTGTATGTCAGATCGGAATATCCTCTGGCCGTCAATATCGTCACAAAAGCCATTGGGCAGGCAGAAGAACTGGGACTTTTGGGCAAAGGGATTCTGGGCGGCGGGTTCGATCTGGAAATTAATGTGTTCCAAGGATCCGGTGCCTTTGTTTGTGGTGAGGAAACAGCCCTGATTCGATCCATCGAAGGGTATAGAGGCATGCCCCGGCACCGTCCGCCTTACCCGGTTCAAAAAGGACTGTGGAACAAGCCGACGATCATCAACAATGTGAAGACTCTGGCCTCCGTGCCGCCTATACTGGATAATGGTGGGGCTTGGTACAGAGATATCGGGACCGAAAACAGCCCGGGCACTGCAATTTTCTCCATCGTTGGGAATGTGGTGCATGCGGGTTTGGTGGAAATTCCGATGGGCGTATCGCTGCGAAGTCTTATATTTGATATCTGCGGTGGAATTTCCAATAAAAAGAAATTCAAGGCTGTTCAGATCGGCGGACCTTCCGGCGGATGCCTGAATGAAGATTTCCTGGATACGCCGATCGATTTCGATTCTCTGACCGAAGCAGGCGCGATGATGGGGTCCGGCGGCATGGTGGTGATGGATGAAGATACCTGCATGGTAGAAGTTGCCCGGTATTTTCTCGATTTCACCCAAAAGGAATCTTGCGGCAAATGCACCTTTTGCAGAATCGGGACCTACCACCTCCTTAACATACTCCAACGATTAACAAAAGGGGAGGGCCTTGACGGTGATCTGGAGCTGCTGGACACCTTGAGCCGGGACATAAAAGCCGGGTCACTGTGTGGTTTGGGTAAAACCGCCCCGAATCCGGTGCTCACTTCACTCAAATATTTCAGGGAGGAATACGAAGCCCATGTCAAAGAAAAGCGCTGCCCTGCCTTGATGTGCCGGGCGTTGACCGCTTTTTATTTTGATTTGGACCTGTGCGCCCGCGGATGTGATGCCTGTGCCACGTGCTGTCCGGTTGACGCGGTATTCACCACCAGTAACCGCAAGAAAGGGGTTGACCAGGAACTTTGCGTAAAATGCGGCGAGTGCTTGGTGGCCTGCCCGCCGGAGTATGATGCGGTTAGAAAGGTATCTCCTCCGAATCTGGTTCCTTTAATAGAGAAGATGCCTGAAAAAAAAGAAAAGGGACGATAAGACATGCCGAAACTCCGGGTGGATGGTAAGGAGATCGAAACCAAACAAGGGACGACCTTACTTCAGGCCTGCCTCGACAACAACATCTATATCCCCAACCTTTGTTTTCTGGAAAGCATGGAAGATCCTTCGGCGTCCTGCAGGATGTGCTTTGTTGAAATCGAAGGCAAAAAACAGCCGATAACGTCATGCACGGTTAACGTCAAGGATCATATGGTTGTCAAAACCGATACTCCGGCCGTGAGACAGTTGCAACGAACAGGTCTTCGACTCCTCCTTTCGGTTCATCATGTGGATTGTAAGCATTGTCCGGCCAATAAAAAATGCGAACTTCAGCGGATCGCCAAATTCCTAAAGGTCGGCTTAAAGCCCAAGGGCCTTGAACGATACCTTAAAGAGACGGAAATCGACCGGAATCACCCTTTTTTAAATCACTATCCGAATCGATGTGTTTTGTGCGGTAAATGTGTGCATATTTGCCGGAAGCATCATGATCAATCTGTTTTGACCTTTGCCAAACGGGGGTTTGATACCGTAATCAGCACTTATGGAGAAGCGGGCGAGTCGTCGCTGACCTGTGAAAAATGTGATGCCTGTGTAAAAATATGCCCTGTGGGTGCTTTGACGTTAAAGGATGCCCAAGAAGACGGTTAACGAATTGAACTGCATCAAACCGCCCGGTTGAATTTCGGAGATTTCAACAGGGCAACCCATCGCCTGCCGAAGTCCTACTGCAGGAAGAATCGATGTTCAATAGAACACCCCATTTATGACTGCTTGATGATTCTGATGACTTTCGGTTGGTATTCGTCTTTTTTGGCCAGCTTGTTTCCCTTTGATTTAACGAATAGAAGCGTAAGCCCAAATAATGAAAAACCCATAATTGCAGACAGCACGGACTTGTCGAAATTGAAAAAAGGGGCCATCTCCTGACCGATAAAAGCGCCGACGAGCATGGCTAAAATAGGAAACACGTAAAGCATAAACGTGGCTTTTAGCAACGGGGATGTGTCGAAGCTAAGCACCACCTTCTGCCCCACTTTCGCTCCAGCACGATTAATTGCTTCTACCTCCATTTCCTTGCCGCCACCCAAGTTGTGGCAAGAGCTCCTTGCAGCACACGCCTTACATGCACCGGTTTTCATGGTTTTTACCCATGCTGTTTTGGAACCGATTTTAGTCACAATGCCTTCTTCAGTGGCCATAATATTACCTTCTTTGCTGAATGATGCTCAGAATCAATGTCTTTTTACACCACAAAATAACACATGTTTGAAAAAAGTCACGACCTGTAGGGTTTGCGCAAAAATAACTTCACATTTTTGCATCTCACCTTCTGCCCATCTTTGGCCGATATCTCACTCGCAAAATCCTCGAAATAGCTCGCTATTCCTTTGGTTTTACTCCTTCGGATCGGCCAAACCTGACCCAAATCTGAGCGCCAATTCTGCAAAGTTATTTTTTCGTCAACCCTTTGATGATATTGGGTGTTGAAGACATTCAAGTTAGTTCGCTTCGCTTACAATTGGAATGATGGAACAATGGAATAATGGGTTACTGAAGGAATCAGATTGATATTGTTCCTTCGACCCAGCATTCCACTATTCCAATATTCCATGGAAGTAGCATAAACCAGAAGCTATTAAAAAATATTTAATTTCAACCAATTGTAGAATTTCCGAGACGTATTAATACTCTTTCGGCATATTATTCAGCTGATCCAGCGTAAAGACCGGGCCGTCTTTACAAACGTATTCTTTACCGATGTTGCACCGGCCGCATATCCCGATGCCGCATTTCATACGCATTTCAAGGGACATGATAATATGATCATGGGAATAGTCCAGGGTATCTAAAACCGGCTGGGTAAACTTAATCATAATGGGAGGTCCGCAGACAATGGCATAGGTATCCGGGTTGCCGGGGGGCGCCTTCTGGTCGGTAATGGTGGGGACAAAGCCGATATTATATTTCCAGCTTGGATCGTCAGTGGCATCCACCGTAATATGCATGTTGATATCGTCGCGTTTTTCCCATTCGGCCAATTCGTCCCTGTAAAGAAGCATGCCCGGCGTGCGAGCGCCGTATATTACATGGATGTCTTTAAATTTTGGTCGGTTGGCAGGATCCAGCATATATATAATGGAGGACCGAAGTGTCGTAAAAGCAAACCCGCCGCCGATGATGACAATATTCTTGCCTTCCATGATATCCCAGGGATACCAGTTTCCCAATGGCCCACGGACGCCCATGATATCTCCGGCCTTCATGTTGTGAAGATAGGATGTTACAAGGCCCACCTTGTTGACGGTAAACATTAAAAACCCTTTTTCCGTGGGAGATGAAGCGATGCCTATGGGGATTTCTCCTTTTCCGGCAACTGAAAGCTCGGCAAACTGACCGGCCTGGTAATTAAATTTTTCTTCGTCCTCCGGGTTTATAAAGACCAGTTTAAATGTTTTCAGATTTTTATCTTCGGTTTCAGTTGTAATTTCATCTATACGAACCGGATAAGGCAAATACGGATTTTGCACTTCTACTTCTCCTTTTTCCCGATTTATCGGGGAACAAAAAATATTTGCCACCAAGGCACGAAGGATTTTATTTTGCCCTGAAAAACCTGGTCCTCTGGGCCAGGTCAGAGTTCTCTGGCTCTGCCTAAAAAATTGCTGCAAGAGTTTGAAGTGAACTAAAGTTTGAAGTGAGCTAAAGTTAAGGAATTCTACCAATTATATAAAA
>PVMS01045107.1_pt1 | contig 10391 bp, 11 predicted proteins | sample 1853461 | NCBI WGS metagenome assembly PVMS01 (sample SAMN08582032, study PRJNA380276) | Marine sediment metagenome, whole genome shotgun sequencing project. | isolation source: ocean sediment barecode stripped | collected 2017
GATCATGAGGAGGCCGAGGGGGGCTTTGAGCCGCCGGGCTCTCTCGAACTCGACCTCGAACCTCTCGAAGAAGCAGCGGCGGTTCGGGATGCCGGTGAGCCCGTCCTGGTTGGCGAGCGTCGCCAGCTTGATGTTCGCCTGTTCCATGGCCGCGTTTTTCTGCTGCAGCTTCTGCTGGAGCTGTTTCATCTTGAACATGACCGTCACCCTGGCCTGCAGCTCGCCCTTTTCGAAAGGCTTGGTGACGTAGTCATTGGCGCCTATGGTCAACCCCTTGATCTTGTCAACCGACTCTCCCCGGGACGAGAGGACGATGATCATGGTGCCTTTCATGGCGGGGTTCTGCCGGATGGCGGAGACGAGTTTGAAGCCGTCGAGGCGGGGCATGGTGACGTCGGTGATGACGAGATCGTAGTAGCCGCGCCCCAGCATTCCGAGCCCCTCGAGGCCGTCGACGGCCTCGTCGATGGAGCTTGTCCGGTCCATCTCCTCGAGCGTTTCCCTGACCGTGCGGCGGATGGAGGAGGAGTCGTCGACGATCAGCACCCGGTGGCCGTCATGGGCGGCGGTCTGGCCGTCAGCGTCAGTGGTGTCCACTTCAAGATCTTCCACGTGAATTCCGTCTTTCGCCCCGGTAAGGGCGGGTTCCTGCGCGGGCATACGTTCCCCTCTCGCGAAAAACGCGTATCGTTAATAGATTCATATGATATTTCGACCCCGTCAAGCCGTCAAGAAAAACTTGACAGAAGGCGCTTCTTGAGGATTAATGAACCGGTGTCTTTTTAAACTAATCCGGAGAGGTTAGAAAGGGAATCGTGAAGGGCAGCCGAGAAGACGGGAGTAGAGTGTAGTCCGGGCCGAAAGAGCCCGGATTTTTTTTTGGGAGAACTGCGGTGGGCAAGGAAAGAGGAGAGATTCTCGACGGCATCGGCATCCGGCGGGCCCTGATGCGGATCGCCCACGAGATCCTGGAGAGGAATCAGGGTCTCGGTAACCTCGTGCTCGTCGGGCTGCGGAACCGGGGGGACGATCTCGCCCGGCGGATCGCCCTCTTGCTTCGCGAGATAGAGGGTTCCACCGTCCCGGTCGGGGTTATGGACGTCACCCTCTACCGGGACGACCTGATGCACACCCGCCACTGGCCCGAAGTGCAGGCGACGGAGATACCCTTCTCCATCGAGGGGCGGCACGTGGTCCTCGTCGATGACGTTATCTACACGGGCCGAAGCGTGCGCGCCGCCCTCAACAGCTTGATGGACTTCGGGAGGCCGATGTCGATACAGCTGGCGATCCTCATCGACCGCGGCCACCGGGAACTTCCGATCCGGCCCGACTATGTCGGCAAGAACGTGCCGACTTCGAGGCACGAGGAAATCCAGGTGTTCCTGCGGGAATTGGACGGGGAGGACAGGGTGGTCATCCGCGGGATCGATGGGGGCGAGTGACATGACCTGGACGAAGAAGCACCTCCTCGGGATCGAAGGGTTGACGGCCGGGGAGATCACCGAGGTTCTCGACACCGCCGCCAACATGAAGGAGGTTTCCTCGCGCGATATCAAGAAGGTGCCCGTCCTGCGAGGGAAGACAATCATCAACCTCTTCTTCGAACCGAGCACGCGCACCAGGATCTCCTTCGAGATCGCCGAAAAGCGGCTGAGCGCCGACGCCGTCAATTTTTCCGCTTCCGGCAGCAGTCTCTCCAAGGGGGAGAGTCTCATCGACACCGCCCGCAACCTCGAGGCGATGAATCCCGACCTCGTCGTTGTCCGTCACTCGAGCCCCGGGGTCCCCCATCTCCTCGCCGACCGCCTCGATTGCTCTGTCATCAACGCCGGTGACGGTGCCCACGAGCATCCGACTCAGGCCCTCCTCGACGCCTTCACCATCAGGGAGAAGTTCGGCCGCCTCGAGGGTCTGACGGTGGGGATTTTCGGCGATGTCGCCCACTCCCGGGTGGCGCGCTCGAACATCCTCGCCTTGACCCGCGTGGGGGCGAAGGTGATCATCGGCGGCCCGCCGACGATGATGCCGCGCCAGGCGGAGAGTCTCGGCGCCGAGGTGGTGCACCGGCTCGAGGAGATGCTCCCCGTGGTCGATGTCCTCATGATTCTGCGGCTTCAGTTCGAGCGCCAGCAGGAGGCGCTGATCCCGTCGGCGCGGGAGTACGCCACCCTTTTCGGGCTGACGGGGGAGAGGCTTCGCCTGGCCCGCGAGGGGATCGTGGTTCTCCATCCCGGTCCCGTGAACCGGGGAGTGGAAATCTCGCCGGAGGTGATCGACGGCCCCTGCTCACTCATTCTGGACCAGGTGGCGAACGGGGTGGCGGTGCGGATGGCGCTCCTCTATCTCATTGCGGGGGCGGCGGCGGGGGAGAGGAAGATGGGACAGAAGCGGTGGCGGGCGGAGGACGCCGAGGTTTCTTCCCGGCCGCCGGGTCGCGCCCGCGACGCGAGGGAGGAAGTCAATGAATGAAGGCGCTCTCCTGATCAAGGGAGGCCGGCTCATCGATCCGGCGGCGGGCCGGGACGGGAAGGTCGACATCCTGATTGCCGGGGGGAAGGTGAAGAAGATTTCCCCGCGGATCGCCGCCCGCGGGGAGGAGCTCCTCGACGCCGGCGGCCGGTGGGTCCTCCCGGGGCTGATCGACATGCACGTCCACCTGCGCGAGCCGGGGCAGGAGTACAAGGAGACCGTGCTCACCGGTTCCCGGGCGGCCGTCGCCGGCGGTTTCACCGCCGTCGCCTGCATGCCCAACACCGATCCGCCGAACGACAATCCGGCGGTGACGCGACTGATACTCCGGAAGGCCCACGAGGCGGGGCTGGCCCGGGTCTACCCGGTGGGGTGCATCACCGCGAGACAGGAGGGGCGATCGCTGGCCGAACACGGCAGTCTCGTCGAAGCGGGCTGCCTGGCGGTCTCCGACGACGGGATGCCGGTGATGAACGCCGCCGTCATGCGGCGGGCCATGGAGTACAGCCTCCTCTTCGGCATTCCGGTGATCGCTCACTGCGAGGACCGGGATCTCGCCGCCGGCGGTGACATGCACGAAGGCGAGATGTCGACCCGCCTCGGCCTCCGGCCCATCCCGGCGGCGGCGGAGGAAGTGATGGCCGCCCGGGACATCATCCTCAGCCGCGCCACCGGCGCCCGGCTCCACCTCGCCCACGTGAGCACGCGCGGCACGGTGGCGCTTCTGCGGGCGGCGAAGGAAGATGGGCTCCCGGTGACGGCCGAAGTCTGCCCGCACCACCTGGTTCTGACCGACAAGGCCGTCGCCGGCTTCGACACTTTCACCAAGGTCAATCCGCCCCTGCGGTCAAGGGAAGACGTGGAAGCGCTGCGGGCCGCCCTCCGGGAAGGAGTGATCGACGTGATCGCCAGCGACCACGCGCCGCACAGCCCGGTGGAGAAGGACGTCGAGTACACCGCCGCCGCCTTCGGTCTCGTCGGCCTCGAAACGACCCTCTCTCTCGTGCTCGGGCTCGTGGAAGAAGGGGTGCTTCCCCTGGAGAGGGCGATCGACGCCATGACGCGGGCGCCGGCGGAGATCCTCGGGGTGGAAGGAGGTCGGGTCGAAGTCGGCCGGCCGGCCGACCTGACCGTAATTGACCCGCGGGAGGAGTGGACCGTCGACCCGCAGGCTTTTTTCTCCAAGGGGCGCAACACCCCCTTCGCGGGGTGGAAACTCAAGGGGCGGGCCACCGCCACCGTCGTCGGGGGCCGGATCGTCTTTCGCGACGGTGTCCCGGCGGAGGGCCCACCCTCCCGCAGCCGGTGAGCGCCTGAACTTCATGGATCTGGTCATCAGAAAGAACCGCCGCCTCTCGGCCGATTGCCTGCAGATGGAGGTCGAATGGCCGGCGGCGCTCGCCGATCCGCTGCCGGGACAGTTCGTCATGGTCCGGACGAGGACATCGACCGAACCCCTCTGGCGAAGGCCCTTCGGCGTCCACGACTTCCGGCGGGGACGGGTCAGGACGGTTGCCGAGATCCTCTACCAGGTGGTGGGTCCCACCACCCGCGACCTCGCCGACCGGCGGCCGGGCGAAGCGATCGACCTCGTCGGCCCTCTGGGGAAGGGGTTTTCCCTCGACGGCGAGGAGCATCTGCTGGTGGCGGGGGGGCGCGGAATCGCGCCTCTCTTCTTCCTCGCCCGCCGCCTGCGGCGCCGGCGGCGGGAGGTTGGTGTCCTCATCGGCGGGGCGACCGCCGGGCACGTGCTGAAGGTGAAGGAGCTGCGGGGGATGAGTCTTCCCGTCGCGATCGCCACCGAGGACGGCAGCCTCGGAAAGAAGGGGCTGGTTACGGCGCTGCTCGGAAAGAGACTGCGTTCGCTCCCGGCCCGCCGGCGGAGCCGTCTCACGATTGCGGCCTGCGGGCCGGAGCCGATGTTGAAGGCAGTGAGTGAACTGGCGGCGCGCGCCGGGGTGCCGGCCCAGATTTCCCTCGATACCCTCATGGCCTGCGGCCAGGGGTACTGCCAGGGCTGCACCGTCTCCACCAGTTCCGGCTACCGGCTCTGCTGCCAGGACGGGCCCGTTTTCGCCGGCCGGGAGCTGACGTGGTGAAGAAGCCGGACCTCACCGCCCGCCTCGGTCCCCTGACACTCCCCAATCCCGTCATGCTCGCTTCGGGAACCTGCTCCTACGGGATCGAAATGGAGCCTTACGGGGACATCGCCGGCCTGGGCGCGATCGTCGTCAAGGGGCTGAGCCTGAAACCATCGGCCGGCAACCCGCCGCCCCGCATCGCCGAGACCCCGTCGGGGATGCTGAACGCGATCGGGCTGGAGAACATCGGCGTCGAGGCCTTCCTCAGGGACAAGCTTCCCCTCCTTCGCCGTAAGGGGGCGAGAGTGATCGCCAACATCTACGGTGAGACGGTGGAAGACTATCGCCGGCTGGCCGGGATCCTCGAAGCCGCCGACGGGGTCATCGCCGTGGAAGTCAACATCTCCTGCCCGAATGTCAAAAAGGGTGGGCTCCTCTTCGGGCAGGACCGGCGGGAGACGGGCCGGGTCGTCGCGGCGGTGCGCCGGGCAACGGGCAAGCCCCTGCTCGTCAAGCTGACGCCGAACGTCACCAGTGTCCCGGAGATCGCCCGCGCCGCCGAGGCCGCCGGGGCGGACGCCCTGACGCTGATCAACACCCTCCAGGGGATGGCGATCAACGTCGAAGAGCGCCGGCCCCGTCTCGCCAACGTGATCGGGGGTCTCTCCGGTCCGGCGATCCGGCCGGTGGCGATCCGGATCGTCTGGCAGGTCCGGCAGGCCGTCGACATCCCCCTCGTCGGCGTCGGGGGCATCAACACCACCGGGGACGCCCTGGAGTTCATCATCGCCGGCGCTTCCGCCGTTCAGCTCGGCACGGTGAACTTCGTCTACCCCGACCGGTGGACCGAGGTCCTGACAGGCATCACCGACTACCTCCGCCGCCACCGCATCGCCTCGCTCTCGGATCTCGTCGGCTCGCTGGACATTGCATAAATGGCCTGCGACTGCGTTGGGCTTGTCTCGGCTCATTTCTGCAACATCTGGGTAACGTGTTTCGTTGGGAGGTGGCCGAAGAATCGGCTTGACACCTCCCTTTCGTCGCGGTAATACATTCCCCTGATCGGCGTGTAGGCGGGAATGGTTTCGGATCTGAAATTGCGGCACAGGCGGACTGTCATCGACAGGTCCCCGGCGGTTCCTCAAGGAGTATGCTCCCCGGACCTTCCCCGCAGGGAGGTGTGACCCCCACGCCTGCGCAGCGTAATGGAAAAGCCTGCCGGGACGGCCCGGCGGCGAGGAGGAAGATCACGTGACGGACATTCAGGAAATAACCCGGCAGGTCGAGGAGGACACCGTCGTCGTCCGGCAGATCATGGCGGAGATCGAAAAGGTCATCGTCGGGCAGCGCAGCCTCATGGAAAGGATGATCATCGGCATCCTCTGCCACGGGCACCTTCTCCTCGAAGGGGTGCCCGGCCTCGCCAAGACGACGGCGGTCAAGGCGCTGGCGGCGACGGTCAGGACGACCTTCCAGCGAATCCAGTTCACCCCCGACCTTCTCCCGGCGGACATCCTCGGGACACAGGTCTACCGTCCCGACACCGCCACCTTCGAGATCAAGAAGGGCCCCATTTTTCACAACATCATTCTCGCCGACGAGATCAACCGCGCTCCGGCGAAAGTGCAGAGCGCCCTCCTCGAGGCTATGCAGGAGCGCCAGGTGACGATCGGCGAGACGACCTTCGAGCTCGAGGCCCCCTTTCTCGTCCTCGCCACCCAGAATCCCATCGAGCAGGAGGGGACCTATCCCCTGCCGGAGGCACAGATCGACCGCTTCATGATGAAGATCAGGCTCGACTACCCGACGCCGGAGGAGGAGAAGAAGATCATGGAGCTCGTCTGGGCGGAGGATATGGACGGCGTGACCGGGGTCGTGGATTACGCCCGGATTAAGGCGGTGTCGGAGACGGTGAAGAGCATCCACATGGAGGAGAAGATAGTCGACTACATCGTCCGCCTCAGCGGCGCCACCCGGGACCCGGGCCGCTTTGGCCTCGACCTGGCGCCCCTCATCAGCTACGGCGTTTCCCCCCGCGCTTCGATCTGGCTCGGGCTGGCCGCCCGGGCGCACGCCTTCCTCAACGGGCGGGGTTACGTGACCCCACAGGACGTGAAGGAAATGGCCCCCGATGTCCTGCGCCACCGGATCATCCTCAGCTACGAGGCGGAGGCGGAGGGTAAGAGCGCCGACGACCTGATCGCCACGCTCCTCGAAAGGATCGAGGTCCCCTGACGGCATGATTCCCGAGGAGACTCTCAGGAAGATCCAGCGTTTTCACTTCAGCACCCGGCGCCAGGCGAACGAGCTCTTTGCCGGGCAGTACGAGAGCGCCTTCAAGGGGCGGGGCATGGAGTTCGCCGAAGTCCGCGAGTACCAGGTCGGGGACGACATCCGCACCATCGACTGGAATGTCTCCGCCCGCTTCGGCCACCCCTTCGTCAAGGTGTTTCACGAAGAGCGGGAGCTGACGGTCATCCTCGCGCTCGACATCTCCGGTTCGCACCTCTTCGGGACCAGGGAGAGGTTCAAGCGCGAGCTTCTCGCCGAGGCGGCGGCGATGCTCGCCTTTCTCGCCATCCGGACGAACGACAAGGTCGGCGCCATCCTCTTCAGTTCCCGCGTGGAGAAATTCATCCCTCCCAAGAAGGGCCCCGCTCACGTCTGGCGCCTGATCAAGGAGATCTTCACCTACCAGCCCCGGGACCTGCGCACCAGCATCGGGACCGCCCTCGACTACCTGAACAGCGCCGTCAGGCGGCACGCCATCGTCTTTCTCATTTCCGACTGCCATGACAGCGGCTACGGGAAGTCCCTGCAGCTGACGGCGAAGAAACACGACCTGACGGTGATCCGCATAAACGATCCCGCCGAGGAAGAGATTCCCGCGGTCGGACTCATTACCCTCCGGGATCCCGAGACGGGAGAAATTGCGGTCGTCGACACCGGGGACCGGAAGGTGCGCGAGGCGTGGCGCCGCTACCGGCGGGAAGAGGCGGCCTCCCTGAACGATATGACGAGGCGGGCGGGAGTCGATCTCGTCGAACTGACGACAGGAGGCTCGGTGGTGGAACCGCTGACCCGCCTCTTCGAGATGCGGAAGAGGCACTAGCCGGGATGAGGAAAGGTCGGACGACGGGTGTCCTCGTGGTCGCCGCCCTTCTGGCGATCATGACGCCGGCGCGGGCGGAAGAGGCAAATCCGTCCGGCCGGGGAATGGTGACCGCCTCATTCGAGCCCGCTCAGGTCCCCGTCGGGGGCCTGGCGGTTCTCTCTATCGGCTACCTCCTCCCCGAGGGCGGACGACTGACCGATCCCCCCGAGATCGGCGGGCTCGAGGGGCTGACCGTGATCCGTCGGGAGGAGAAGCCCGGCTCGATCCGCCTCGATCTTCTCGCCGATCGTCTCGACCGGTGGGAGACGGAGAAAATCACCCTCGCCTATGTCGACGAGGCCGGGGAAAGGCACCTTCTCGAGACGGGAGAGGTGGTGCTCGACGTCATTTCGAACATCGGTGGAGGACCGGGTGAGGCCGGGCTCCGGCCGTTGCGGGACATCCTGCCGACGCGGCCGGCCTGGCTGAAATTTCTCCCCTGGGCGGCCGGGCTCCTGGTCCTTATTCTCGCCGTCGGGGCCGTTGCCTGGTGGTTCCGGAGAAGCCGCATCCGGCCGTCGGACGCCGTGGAAGCCGACCCGCCCCACGTCGTCGCGCGGAGGGAGATCGACCGCCTCGAGGCGGGGAGAGTTTTCGAGAAGGGGGAGGTGAAGGAGTTCTACTTCGCTCTCTCGGAGATCATGCGTCGCTACCTCGAGTCGATTCGCGCCTTTCCGGCGGCGGAGTACACCACCGAAGAGATCGCCCGGATCGTGCGGCTCGAGGAAGACCTGAAGCTCCTCGGCCTTCTCCGGGAGGCGGACCTGGTGAAGTTTGCCGACGACCGGCCGACGGCGGCGCGGAAGGGGGAAGGAGTGCGACGCGCTCTCGCCTACATCGGCGCGACGAGCCCGCCGGCCGGTCACCCGCCGGTGAGCGGCGGGTCGGGGAGGAAGCCGTGATCTTCCGCTTCGCCTATCCCGCTGTCTTCTTCCTCCTCGCCGCCGTGGCGGGGTGGCTCGTCTTTTCCCTCCGCCGGCGGCGGTTGGCGGTCACTTACTCCCTGACTTCGACGCTGGCCCGGCTGACGGGCGGCGGCGCGCGGCTTCGGCCGGGGATTCCCGCGGCCCTGCGGACGGCGACCCTCGTCCTCCTTCTCCTGGCGGCGGCGCGCCCGCAGCTTTACAACGTCTCGCGCGAGGTGCGCACCCCGGGGGTGGACATCATGCTCGCCCTCGATACCTCGGGGTCGATGCGGGCGCTGGATTTCAAGATCGACGACGATCCGGTGACGAGGCTCACGGCGGTCAAGAAGGTGGTCGGCGAGTTCATTGAAAAGCGCCGGAACGACCGCATCGGCCTCGTCGTCTTCGGTGACGAGGCCTTCACCCAGGCGCCCCTCACTCTCGACAAGGGCCTCCTCCTCGGACTGGTCGAGAAGATGGAAATCGGCATGGCCGGCGACCGGACGGCCATCGGCTCGGCCGTCGCCATCGCCGGCAAACGCCTGAAAGACGTGGCCGGGAAGTCGAAGATCCTCATTCTTCTCACCGATGGCCGTCACAACGCCGGCGAGGTGACGCCGGTGCAGGCCGCCGAGGCGGTTCATGCCGTCGGCGTGAAGGTCTACACCGTCGGCGTGGGGGGGGAAGGGGCCGGCCCCTTTCGAAATCGACACCATCTTCGGCCGCCGCATCGTCGAGCAGATGGTAGACCTCGACGAGGAGACTTTGACGGAGGTGGCGCGACTCGGCGGCGGCCGCTACTTCCGGGCCGGCGACAGCGAGCGGCTCGCCGAGATCTACGACATCATTGACCGGGAGGAGAAGACCGAGGCCAAGGTGAAAGAGTTTTTCCACTTCCGGGAGCTCTACCACTTTTTTCTCATCCCGGCCCTCTTTCTCATGGGCCTGGAGATCCTTCTCCGGGCGTCGCGGCTGAGGGTCCTCCCATGACGCTGAGCCGCATCTGGGTCCTGCACTTCCTCTGGCTCCTTCCCCTGGCGGCTCTGCTGCTGGCCGTCGCCGCCAGGCAGAGGGAGAGGGCCCTCGCCCGCTTCGCCGCCCCCGACCTCCTCCGGCGGCTCAGCGGACCTCCGCACCGCGGCGGGAGGATCGTGAAGAACCTCCTCTTCCTCGCCGCGCTGGCTCTCATGCTCTTCGCCCTCGCCGGTCCGCGCTGGGGGAGCCACTACCAGGAGGTGAGCCGGAAGGGGGTGGACATTGTCTTCGTGGTGGATGTCTCGCGGAGCATGATGGTGGAAGATGTCAGGCCGAACCGCCTGGAGCAGGCGCGGCGGGAGATACCCGATCTTCTCAAGGTGGTGGAGGGGGACCAGGTCGCCCTCGTCGCCTTTGCCGGAGCGGCTTTTATCCAGTGCCCGCTGACCGTCGACTACGGGGCGATGGAGCTCTTCCTGAACGCCCTCGAGCCGGATCTCATCCCTCTTCCCGGAACCGATCTCGGGGCGGCCGTCGAAACGGGACTCTCCACTTTTGACCCCAAGGCCGAAACGGAAAAGGTGATGGTCCTGATCACCGACGGCGAGGACAACGAGGGGCAGGGTCGGTCGGCGGCGGCGAAGGCGGCTGCCCGGGGGGTGAGGGTCTTCGTCTACGGCCTCGGCGACCCGGCGGGCGGACCCGTCCCCAGCGGCGGGGAAGGGGGAGGTTTCCAGAAGGACGAGTCCGGCAAAATGGTCCTGTCGAAGCTCAACGAAGAGGGGCTCCGGGAGATCGCCTCCC
>PVMS01064323.1_pt1 | contig 10391 bp, 11 predicted proteins | sample 1853461 | NCBI WGS metagenome assembly PVMS01 (sample SAMN08582032, study PRJNA380276) | Marine sediment metagenome, whole genome shotgun sequencing project. | isolation source: ocean sediment barecode stripped | collected 2017
CATTTGTACAGGATAAAATCTCATTTATCGATGACCAGCTTCAACTGACGCTTGGAACGAAGATTGGGCACAATGATTTTACAGGATTAGAAATCCAGCCTAGCGTAAAAGCAATCTGGAGTCCTACACAAAGACAAAGCGTTTGGGCAGCAATATCACGGGCTGTGAGGATACCGAATCGTAGTGATGATGGTATTGTAACCGAGACCAGTCGCAGTAGAGTCTTAGGGAACGGGGATTTTGAGTCTGAAAACGTTCTTGCTTTCGAGTTTGGGTACCGCGTTCAGCCGGCAAAAGATCTCTCAGTTGATATTGCAACCTTTTTTAATATTTACGATGACCTTCTAACGGTGGAAACTGAAATAGATCCCAGTTCTGGTTTGACGATCTTTAGTCAGGATAATAAGATGGATGGTGAGACATTCGATCTGGAGATCTCAACACAACGGAATGTAACGGATAGCTGGAAACTTACCGCAGGGTATACATATCTTCAGATGCAGTTACACTTAGATAGTGCGAGCACTAGTTTCATAAAAGACGACACTATAGAAGGCGAAAGCCCACAGAATCAGGGCTTACTTCGTTCTTATTTAGACCTTCCTTATAAGCTAGAGTTTGATACTTCACTTAATTATGTTGATCACCTTGGTACTAGTGATATTTCCAGCTATTTACGACTTGATGCACGGCTGGGTTGGCAACCAACTGAGTCCATTGATGTAAGTTTTGGAATAAGGAATCTGCTTGACGATGATCATGCTGAGTTTAGTGGGAGATCAGGAGGCTTAATTAAAACCGAAATCGAGCGCAGCATATTTGGAAAGATAACATGGCGATTTTAAAATTTAAGGTTCCTTTGTGGTTAAACTATGCTATCAGTTTTAAAAAAGTGTTAAGCTGTCATCCCAAACTGATCGGTCGGGCTGGCTGAGAGGTGCTAATTATTATGAAACTATTACTAATAGGCTAGTAATGTGTAGGATTTTCTATGAAATTGAATAAAGTAATTTTGAGTAGATGCCGACAGTTTATTGCCCTTTGGACACTGGCCGGATGCTTATTGTTTTTGGTTTTCTGTACAGCTTATGCTGATACAAAATATACTATCTATTTTTATAATCCGGAAACTAATATTAACAATTTCGCATCACTCAAAATCGAGTTTGACCGTTACCTCTCAGATTATGGCCTTTTTAAATTTCAACCTTTCAGCGACAGGAAAACCTTCGAAAAATTCATAGCTGGAAAGAATGATGGAGTTTTTCTGCTTTCTAGCTGGCACTATCAAAGCCTGGTGAGGAAATTGCCAATAGAATCTGTACTTGTAGGGGTTTCTGAAGGCAAATCAATGCATAGAAAAATCTTATCCATGAAAGAACGATATATCACAAGCATAGATTCATTAGAGGATATCATAAACATAGACTCACTAGAGGGGAAAGTTGTCGCTTCCTCAGGGAGTGAGGATTACACAAGAAACATTCTCGTACAAATGCTGGGAGAAGGGAAAAAAAACATTGTAGATTCACTGAAGATACTAACCGTTCCAAAGGACATTGATGCGTTGATGGCAGTTGTGTTTGAAATGGCTAACTTAGCCTTGACTACGGAGCAAGGCCTCGCAAAGTTAATGGCAATCAACCTCAAACAATACAGGAAGTTAAGGCATTTAGTGGCAAGCAAGGAGATATTACTCCCGATAGTAGCAACGCCTAAACAACCGGATGAAAGAGTTAATTTGCTGCTAACTGTAATTGAGGAAATGGGAACGTCGTTGGAAGGTAGAAAGAAGTTAAAAATGCTTGGTATAGACGGATGGAAACGATTGAGTAAGGCAGAAAGGATATCTCTGGAAGAACAATGATCAAACCTTTCAAAACAACTGCTGACAGCCTAAGAAGATACATTTCTTTTAACTACGGGATATATTATTCCGTTGTGCTGGGACTTTTCATTTGTATTTCTTCGTCATTATTCATTTCGAAATCTCTGTTTGCCGAAGACAAGAAAAAAGTAGTGATCCTCAATTCGGATATGTCTATCTACAAATACTCCTTAGCGCATACAGAATTTAAATCCAAAATGGCCGGACAGGCATGTGAAATAGACCTGGGCAGTAAATGGACAGATGAAACAAAGGTTGCGAACACGATCTATGAGATGGATCCGAAGGTAATCTATTGCATTGGCTCAAAGGCGTACATACTGGCTCACAAACTGGCAAAAGATAAGAAACTAATTTTTGCCCTGGTAATAAATTGGCGTCGCTTTCCAATGGATGAAAACACTTATGGAATTCCAAGTGAGCTACCCCAGAATATGCAGTTGATGATGCATCGGTATTTATTCCCGGAAGTCAATAAGATTGGTGTGCTATATAGTAAGGCTTACCATAAAGAGTGGTTGAATATTGCTATTGAGAGTGGGAAAGATGTGGAAATTGATGTTATTGGAAGACCAATAAGTAAGCCAGGTGAGATTGAACAGGCCCTGAATGAATTACTGCCGAAAGTAGACGCGCTCTGGTTGATCCCTGACCCAATTGTAATAAACAAAATAGAATCAGTGGAGAAAATCTTCAAACAAAGTAAAGCAGCAATGAAACCGGTCTTAGCATACGACAAAGTATTTGTTAACTTCGGGGCAGCCTTGATCATCTCTGCCGATGTTTCTACCATGGCCAAGCAAGCCGCTGGACTGACACTCGACATACTTGCTGATCAAAAGATCATTGAAAGAATTCAAAACCCCGCAGGAACTCACATTATCCTGAATATGAAAAAGGTAAAGGAGTATGGAATAAATCTTAACATAGATGCATTAGATTCGGTAAATGAAATTATTAAATAAACCCAAAATATGTCAACCACAAAGACCCTGAAACACGAGGTAATAGAGCTTGAATCTTGAACCACTTTCTAAAAAAGAAGAGAATATAGCAAAAAAGATCGTTGATGCGGCATATTGTATACACAAGGAATTAGGACCTGGTTTACTTGAAAAGGTGTATGAAGTTTGCTTCTTATGAGATTACTAAAAATGGCCTTTTTTGTAGAAGACAGATGGAGATTCCTATTGTTTATGATGGTATAACCTTTGAAGATGGTCTAAAAGTAGATGTATTAGTTGAGAATCTTATCATTTGTGAACTCAAGGCAGTTGATGATATGAATCCAATTTTCGAAACACAGGTATTAAATCACTTAAAATTTGCAGGGAAACGACTGGGCTTTCTCATTAATTTCAATGAAAAGCACATAAAAGATGGTATCAAACGCATTACTCTCTAATTTCCAGTCTTTGCGGCTTAATCTTTTTATATTATGAAAAAACAATTTCGCATAAAAAGAGGCATTCGTTGGAAGCTCATTTCAACAATGACTGGTCTGATTATCGGTCTGGTTACTATATTGACTTTCCTTCAGATATCCAGCCAAAAAGAAATTTTAGAAAAGGATCTGTTGCGCCGTATCTCTCTGATGAGAGAAAATCTTATCGAACAAGGAAAGTCCCTCTCAGATAACCTTGCCAGACAGGCTGAAAACGGTATTGCATCTTTTAATCTATCTAATGTTACCGAAATAATAAATAAATCTGTCGATGAGCATAAGGAGATGAATTATGCCATATTAATGGACTATTCCAGAAGGGCGTACATCCATACATTGAGACCTGAACTCGAACAGGAACTGCTTTCGTATAAGGAAGACTGGTATGCAGCCAATCAGAGCAAAGCGACCATTAACGAATACAACAAAGATAACAACATTTTGGCGGAATTTATTGTGCCAATTAATATTAGTACCGAACCATGGGGAGTGCTTAGACTTGGTTTTTCACTGAATTCGCTTAATGAGGAAATCATATCTTCAAAGAACGAAATATCAAAACAGATTAAAGACATTATTACCTGGTCTATCATTACTTCGATTATATTTATTTTCATAGGTGCAGGAATAGTATTTATAATATCAAACATGTTATCCAAACCGATTGAAGACTTGACTAAATCGGCTCAGGAATTAGCTAAAGGGAATTTCGGTTTTGCAGATAATATCAAAGTTAAGCCAGGGATGAGACTGGCATCCTTGCCGATGCATTTATAGAAATGGCCAGAAATCTAAAAATATCCCACGAGACATTAGAAAATTACAATCGTACCCTGGAACAAAATGTAGAAGCCAGAACTGTTGAATTAAGAGAGACAAATGAAAAACTTCAAGAGCTGGATAAGATGAAAACGGATTTCTTATCCACAGTATCCCATGAACTGCGTACGCCTCTTGCATTAGTATTAGGATTTGCAAGAATTATAAGTAAGAGACTTGAAGAAGTTATATTTCCTGTTGTCCGTGCTGAAGACAACAGGGTCAAGAAGGCAATTAATCAGGTAAAAGGAAATGTTGACATCATAATGTTAGAGGGTACAAGACTAACAGACCTTATAAACGATGTCCTTGACATATCTAAGATGGAAGCCGGAAAGATTGAGTGGGAGATGAAGTTGCTTTCAATGGATACGGTTGTTAAACGGGCAATATCTACCACCTCTTACTTCTTTGAACAGGATAATCTTAAGCTAATAAAGGATATTGAGGATGGACTGCCTTTGATTATGGGTGACGAAGACAGACTGGTACAAGTTGTGATTAATCTGATTTCTAACGCAGTGAAGTTCACAGAAAAAGGTTCAATTACATGCCGGGTAAAGAATATAAATAATGAGATAACAATCAGCATAATAGATACAGGCATGGGTATATTAGAAGTTGATAAGGAAAGTATATTTGAGAAATTCAAACAGATAAGCGATACATATCCACATAACCAAAGGGGTACGGGACTTGGACTTTCAATCTGTAGACAAATTGTACTACATCATGGTGGAAGGATATGGGTGAAAGGCGAGTTAGGAAAAGGAAGCAACTTCACATTTGCCATACCATGTGAAAAGAATTGATATTACGTCTAATAGCAATGATCGCTGTGGCTATATTGTTTTTCGTTATAAGCCTTTCTTTCTCGTTTTCAAGGTCTGGCTTTTGAAGGACAGGTTAGTCGAATATGAAGATAATCTATAAACTCACCTTAGGGTTTCTTTCAATTGTTTTGCTAATTGTGATTGTAGGATAATATATAAGAAAAAATGCCAAAGATATTAATAGTAGATGATGAGCCGGGTATGAGGATATTACTGGAACAAACCCTTGAAGGATTTGAAGATAAGGGAGTGATATTACTAACTGCAGATAACGGGAAAAAGGCCATGAGTGTATCAAAACCGAAAAGCCTGAACTAGTCTTCCTTGATGTCATGATGCCAGAAATAAATGGATTTGAGATATGTAACACCGTAAAGAATGAATACGGGATGAAGGATGTTTACATTGTAATGCTTACGGCAAAAGGACAGGAAACTGATAAACAAAAGGGAAAGGATGTTGGTGTTGACATTTATATGACAAAGCCTTTTGATCTCGATGAGATAGTTAAAAAGGCGGTTGAGATTCTTGGGATAAAGCCATAAAAGGTGCGATCATGATTATGTTCCCTTATATATTGCTTAACACCAGTTAAGGCTTCAGCAGAAGTCTTTCAAACATTAAACAGATGTGTGTATTACATAGAAAAAGGATTTATTTTACAACTTCATATCTCATCTTTCTTTTTCACAATATTTTGTAATTTAACAAATCATTTCTTCCGCCAGGCTACTTTTTCTTTTTTATCTTCAATGACTATGCCTAGCTCATCTAATCTGTTTCTTATTTTATCAGCAAGTTCCCAGTTCTTAGATGCACGCAACTCATCCCTTGTATCAATTAAGGCCTTTATCAGGTTTTCCCCTAACTTAATATCCTCTTCGTCTCGTTCATATTGAACTGCCTTCTCTGGAATAATGCCTAGAACATTACCACCATAAGTCATATAAAAAGAATCAATTCCAGACAAAATACTTTTGCTGATTTCTTTGCCGGAGTTCAGGAGACTATTAACTTCTTTTGATAAATTAAATAGAACTGCAATTGCCCCCGCAGTATTAAAGTCTTCATTCATAGCTTCTTCAAAGGCATGTTTGTATTTTTCTAACTTCGCCTTCCATGGTTCTACTCCTTCATCCCCACTGGCATCTCCACCGAAAGATTCTAACTTTTCCCTCAAATTGCGTATTGTATTATGCAATCGCTCCATCCCTTTATCGGCAGCATCTAATGCCTCTTCACCGTAATCGATTGGACTGCTGTAATGTGTACTGAGAACAAAGAAACGTATCGTCAGGGGTGAGTATTTCTTAAATGCATCCTTCAGGGTAACAAAGTTACCCAATGATTTTCCCATTTTTTGTCCGTTAACTGTTACCATATTGTTGTGCATCCAATAACGGGCAAAAGGCAGTTCATTGGCAGCTTCACTTTGGGCAATTTCACACTCATGATGGGGGAAAACATTTTCAACCCCACCACCATGAATATCAAACGTTTCACCCAGATATTTCATAGACATAACAGAGCATTCAAGATGCCAGCCGGGAAACCCAACACCCCAGGGACTGTTCCATTTCATAATGTGTCCGGACTCCGCCTTCTTCCAAAGGGCAAAATCTGCCGGATGCCTTTTTTCCGGATTTATTTCAACACGCGCTCCAGATTCCTGATCTTCCAGTTTCCTTCCGGAAAGTTTGCCATAATCCTTAAATTTAGATACGTCAAAGTAAACCGACTGGTTTGACTCATAAGCAAATCCTTTATCAATGAGTTTCTTAACCAGATCTATTTGCTCCGGAATATGTCCTGTTGCGCGTGGGGAAATGTCAGGCCGCAAGTTGTTCAATTTATCCATGTCGTCATAATAGCTTTTCATATACATCTCAACCAACTCCATCGGCTCTACCTTCTCAAGCTTTGCCCTTTTTTCAATTTTATCCTCCCCTTCATCAGCATTATCTGTTAAGTGTCCGACATCCGTAATATTTTGTACATAACGCACTTTATAACCTAGATACCTCAGATAGCGTACTATTACATCAAAACTAACGTAACTCTTGGCATGCCCAATGTGGGGATGGTCATAAACAGTCGGGCCACACACATATATTCCAACCCTTCCTTCTTCAAAAGGAGTAAATACCTCCTTTTTCTTAGTTAGTGTGTTGTAAATTTTTAATGTCATCCTTAGGCCTGTTCGCTATAAATTGAATTTTAAAATCAGCGGTTATCAATTAAACGTGGGATATTTGAAGATGTAATGTTGTTGGTACCCCATCCATAAATACATAAATCTTGGGGAATCTCCCCCCAATGGTAAGGTATTTATACCAATCTTAATTGTGCGGTTACCAAACAAATCATTCATTGTGCCTGAAAAAATCTCAGCCAGAGTGAAGGTTTTTTTGTACCTTATAATCGTGGCTTCCTTTAAACCTGCCATTTCTTTGGCAACTGCAATCGCATCTTCAATATAACCTAATTGATCAACCAACCCATTATCCAGTGCCTGTCTCCCGGTATATATCCTGCCATCTGCCAGCTTTCTGACATCTTCTATTGCCATATTTCTACCTTCTGAAATAATCTTCAAAAACCTTGTGTACATTTCATCAACTATACTATGCAAAACTTCTTGCTCTTCATTAGACATTTTTTTAAGTGGTGAACCGATATCCTTCATATCGCCTGACTTTACAGAAATATCCTCAATGCCGTACTTTTTCACCAGATCAGCTATATTAATAAGAGGCATTATCACTCCTATACTCCCTGTAACTGTTGTCGGGTGAGACATGATTTTATCAGCAGCAGCCGAAATATAATATCCGCCTGAAGCGGCAACATCCTGCATGCTAACAATTACTTTTTTCTTTGTCTTCTCTTTGAAATCCAATATCGCCTTGTAAATAATATCGCTTGCCGTTATCCCGCCGCCAGGACTATCAACCTCCAATATCACAGCCTTCACATCATCGTCATCTCGTGCCTGTTCAAGTTGCTTTTTCACACTATCTACCACACTTGGTATTGCATGAAGAAACTTTTTAGATGATTGGGCAGTAATTACACCCTTAACGGGGATTATGGTTATTTTATCCGTACCTGTTCCTTCTATTACTACCTCAACCAGCTCCCTCGCCTTTCCCTCTTTCACATCTGGGGAAAAAACACCCTTAATTATAATAAGACCTATCAGTGAAAAAAATAATGCTATGCTGCATAGAAAGAAGAATATCGCCAGTGAAGTCGAAATCCAGAAACCATATCTGCTTTTTTTCTTAGTCTCTTCCATAATAAATCCTCATTTTACTAGGTTGTCATCAACTCTGAATTCAGAAAGTCTAATTCGCCATACTCTTTTTTTGTATGTGGCAGATACTCTATCCCGATATAGTCAAGTATCTTTCCAACTATGAAATCAACCTGATCATCAATTGTTTTTGGATGGTAATAGTATCCGGGCATAGCCGGTAGAATACAAGCTTGAGCTTTTGATAGTTTTAACATACCTTCCAAATGAATTGAAGTCACAGGAGTTTCGCGGGGCACGATAACTAACTTTCTCCCCTCTTTTAAGGTCACGCTTGCAGCACGCTGAATAAGATTTGATGCAATTCCATTTGCAACCGAGCAGAGTGTGTTCATACTGCATGGTACTATAACCATCGCTTTGGTTTTGAGTTTACCGCTTGAAATAGATGAAGCAATGTCTGATACATGGTGATAAGTCACGCAATGATTTTTCCTGTCTATAAATTTGCCAACATTGAAATCCTTTAAGTCTAATGAAAGATTAAGTTCGCTTTCTATCACCTTTATGGCTGACCCAGATACACTTAAGTGAATAGAATAAGATTTATCACACAAAACCTGTAGAAGCCGTCGACCATAAATTACACCACTAGCCCCCGTAATAGCTACTATTATATTTTCCATTTAAACAAACTCCTCATTGCGCATAAAACCGAAAGACTGTTAAGACATCATAAGTTGCATGTGTGTACACTGCAATTCCTAATCCCCGAAATATAAAGATTGCCGACAAGATAATTCCAGCAACAAAACGGAACAAAAAACTATGAACCGAAAAACTGTCACCTATCGCTCCTGTATAATGCATAGAGGAAAAAATACCGGCACATATTAATATACTAAGAAGAGAACCTATCAATGTGTTGATTTTAAATACCTTAACAAAAACAAAACAAATGACACTTAATAATAAAAGGCGAAAGAATATCTCTTCATAAACTCCTGCTCCTAAAGAAATAATAACCCCCTTCGCAAAACCCTCTACCTGTAAGCCGGTAATATCTAATGGTAGAAATCCATATACCAAAAACACAATTACATATCCGAGGAAAAGCGCATAAATTATACTCTCCAATAACATAGGAAAGAAGATACCGCAATGCAAACGATGCTTTTTCTCAATATAAAATATCGAACAAAAGGAAATGATGATTACTAAAGAATTGAATACTAAAGCAGCATTTTTCCCGAATATTTCTAACGGGCTTTTTACGATAACATCTGCAGTATTCTTTACTTCTGAACCATATAGAATTATTCCAACTTCATAAAGGACTAAAAGGGGCAAGATAAATAGAAAGCTCTTTGGTAAATTTCTGGTACGAATAAGATAATCGTTCAAATAATCCTTCATAAGAAAAACAAGATTGCAAACAACCCGACAGGCCAGCAGTAGTATGAAAACAGGTAGAGTTTACCAGCCGTAACGATTTTCATCAAAAAACGTAGCGAAATATAGCCTGTTACAGCTGCAATAACACTTCCAATCACAAGAAAAGAAAGCTCGTCATTTTTTAGATTTATAGGATCCTTCATTATCAGCACCATTGCCCCCAGGATTGCGGGTATTGCCAGCAGAAAAGAAAACTTAGCCGCAGTCCCCCTGTCAACTCCCCTGAAAGTAGCGGCGGCAATCGTTGTGCCTGAACGGGATATCCCGGGAGTTATTGCAAACCCTTGCACAGTGCCGATTACCAATGCATCACAAATGCTTAATCTCTCTTTACTGCTGTTAACTGCTGAATATCTCCTGGTAAACCAGAGCACTGTACCCGTTACAAGTAACATGAAACCTGCCAATACAGGTTTGTTGAAAAGGCTCTCAAACGTACTTCTAAAAAAAATTCCTATAAGGGCGGTAGGTATCGTTCCTATTAACACAAGAAGAAAAATGCGAGTATTGTTATCATTTCTAAAAATATCAGCTAACTTCTCACCAAGAACTATCTTTTTGCATGATAAACAAACACTCTTCGAAATTTCAAAGATATCCTTAAAAAATACTCCTACAATGGCCAAAAGGTTACCGAAGTGAAGTGATATTTCCCAGATAGCGCCTTGTGTATCTGCCTCCAGATAACTTTTGAAG
>PVMS01070041.1_pt1 | contig 10390 bp, 6 predicted proteins | sample 1853461 | NCBI WGS metagenome assembly PVMS01 (sample SAMN08582032, study PRJNA380276) | Marine sediment metagenome, whole genome shotgun sequencing project. | isolation source: ocean sediment barecode stripped | collected 2017
CCCGGAAATACTGAGGGCAGCCCCTCGCATAACCGTGATCGCCACGAGCCGTGCCACCCTCAATGTCACCGGCGAGACCGTGTTCGCCTTGGAGGGCCTCGAGTCGGGATGGGAGACAGCGGACGAGGCCCTGCAGACGAGCGGGGTCGATCTGTTCATCGACGCCGCGCAGAGGGCCAAGCCGGGGTTCTCCCTCACTACCGAGGATCTGGATCCGCTGGCCGGGATCCTCCGCCTCACCGACGGCATGCCCCTCGGCATCATCCTCGCCGCCGCCTGGGTGGCGATGCTTTCGATCGAAGAGATCGCCGCCGAGATCGCAAAGAGCCTCGACTTCCTCGAGGCCGACGTTGGAGACGCTCCCGACCGGCACCGCAGCGTTCGCGCCGTGTTCGACTACACCTGGGAACTGCTCGGAGCGCAGGAGCGGAGCATCTTTGTCGCGTTGTCGGTCTTCCGCGATGGGTTCACCCGTCAGGCTGCCAAAGCGGTGGCGGGCGCCTCTCTGCGCGACCTGGCAAGCCTGTCGAACAAGTCACTGCTCACCCCCCATCCCGACACCGGTCGGTACATCGTCCACGAGCTGCTTCGCCAATATGCAGAGGCCGAGCTCGAGACCGACTCCGACGAGTACATCGGGGTCCGGGAGCGGCATGCCGCCTTCTACGCCAATCTCGCCGGTGATGCCTTCCCGGTGCTCACCACCGGCGACGAGCTGGCGACACTCGAAGAGGACATCGACAACATCAGGCTGGCGTGGCGACATTGTCTTGCCACCGAGAACGCGGTCGAAGCGCGCAAGCTCATCGGAGCGCTGTGGACGTTGTACGAGGTGCGCGGCTGGTACCCGCCGGGGATGGCACTGTTCGACGAGGCCCTCGAGGCATTCGATGAAGGCTCAGAAGATCACGCAACAGTCGTGGCGCGGGCGCTGTCGAGTGCATCCCGGGCATGGTTCCTGGGCCTTTTGGGCCGTCAGGTCGAGGGTCTAGCTGCTACGGCCAAGGCAACCGAGACGCTCCAAGCCTCCGGCGACCGCGAAGCCCTGTGGCTGGCACTGATACCGCAGGCGCTCAATCTCGCCTACACCGGCCAAGACTGGACGGAGGTGGCCGTCCAGGGCATTGCGGTGGGCGAAACGCTCGATGGGCCCTTCTGGGCGGCCGTCTTCAAGAACTGGCGAGGAGGTGCCGCGATGATGTCCGGTGATTTCATCACCGGCAAGAGGGTGCTTCTCGAGGGGATGGAGGTGTACGAGGAACTCGACGAGCGATACTGGCTGTCTGCGAACCTGCAACATCAGGCGCAGATCGCCATCGCCGAAGGCCGTATCCAGGATGCCATCGGCTTGTTCGGCCCATCGGCCGACAAGGCACGCGAGATCGGCACGGTGCGCGTGCTGCAGATGTCGGCGACGGGCCTCGGCGATGCGTGCTTCGCCGCCGAGGACTATGAAGGCGCCGAGCGGGCCTACCTCGACAGCCTGGTCACCTCCGAGCAGATCGGTATGAACCGAGAGATGCTGAGCGTGCTCAGACGGCTCGCCGAAGTCCAGGCGGCCACCGGTCACACGCTCGAAGCCGTCGAGCTGCTCGCCAGCATTCTTGCAGAGCCCTCCAGCGCCCAGCAGGCGGTATTCGACGCCGTCCTGATCAGCGACAGCGCCACCGCCGCCCTCGATGAGCTGCGCAAGGATCTCGATCCCGACGAGTTCGACGCTGCCTACGCCGCCGGGACCTCGCGGCCCTATGACATCGCCGCCAAGGAGCTCATGGGCGGCGTCTCCGAAACGTCGCTCACCTCATAGGCCTTGTCCGATCACCCGCATGATTACCTTTCCCTTCCTTCTGGCAAATCGGCGGGCGTCACCTACAGGGGCCACGATCCCGGGCGTCATCCCACAGACCGGAGCACACCCGGCCCGTCCGCGTTGTACAGACTCCCTGCGTCGGCCGGCTCAGGGCTACGATCGGCCGCGGGAGGTGCGGCATGGAGAAATCAGCCACGACACCGGCCGAGTTCATCGAGGCGCTGCCGACCGATGTGCGCGCCGACATCGAACAGCTCGACACCGAGATCAGCAAGGTGATGTCGGGTCACCCCAAGACGATGTGGGAGGGCAAGTTCTGGGGCGGAAGCGACCAGAACATCATCGGGTACGGGGACTACACCTACCGGCGGTCCGATGGGAATATCGTCGATTGGTTCATCGTCGGCTTGGCGCCGCAGAAGAACTCCCTCAGCGTCTATGTCAACGCCGCCGACGGTGACGGATACCTGGTCGAGCAGTACGCCGACAAGCTTGGCAAGGCGAAGGTCGGCAAAGCCAGCATCAACTTCACCTCCCTCGATGACATCAACCTCGACGTGCTCCTCAAACTCATCGCGAAGGCCAACCTGCAGATGTCACAGCTGGAGACCTGATCGGCGACGTCGAGGTGCGCCCGATCGGAGATCGTTGGAATTTGGTGGCGCCTGCCGCGAGGTCGTCACCGGTCAGGTGTCGTGAGCGGCGAGGCGCTGGTCGATCAGTTCGTCGGTTGTCCTGGCACTGGCGGTGAACGGGACGACCGCGTCGATGAAGTGTCGCCGGTCGAGGGCCAAGAGGCTGAGGTCGGTCACTGCGGTGACGGTGGCGGTTCTCGGTCGGCCGCGGAGCAGCGCGATCTCGCCGAAGTAGTCGTCCCGGCCCAGCGTGGCCAGCAGCTTGCCGTCCTTTGAGACCCTGGCCGTTCCTTCCTTGATGACGTAGAAGCGGTCGGCGATCTCGCCCTGGATCACGATCTCGGTTTCCGCATCTACTGAGACCCGCAGAGCCAGGCCCGCGATCCGCTCGATCTCCGCCGGTCCCATGGCGTCGAACATGGCAACCGAGTGCAAGACCATGAGATCTTCGATGTCGCATTGGATCCCGACGTCCGCTCGCTGGAGGGCGCCGCGCCGCGCCAGCCACAGCGCCGGCAGGAACAACCCGGCGACGAGCAGCGCAACGTTGACCCCGACGGTGGCGACGAGCAACGCACCGAGCACGGCGCCGAGTGCTTCTCCCGCCATGTAGGAGCCCTCGACGATGCCAAAGAGCCGGGAGAGAGAGTCGTTTGGCGCCACCCGCTGCAGCATCGTCGGGCCCGTCACCCCAATCAATGCGTATCCGATCCCGGCTGCGATAAGCGCGGCCAGCGCCATCCACTGGAAGGCGGCGAGCGCGATCAATGCGATCGGAAACCCAAACAGCAACATGCCGGTGCGCGCCGACGGTGCCAGCTGATTGCGTCCGATGAGCGACACGGTGCCGATTGCGCCGATGACGCCGCCGATGCCAAGAGCGGCGTTCAACACGCCGGTCCCGGCCTCCCCGGTTCCGAAGACGTCAAAGGCAAGCACGACCAGCAGCACGTCGAGAAGACCAAGAACCACGCTGGCCCCGCCCAACATTGCGACGATCACACGCTGGTTGCCGTTCTTGATCAGGAGCTCGAACCCGCGCAAGGCCTCAGACACAGCACGCCTTCCGCTGCCGGAGTCGGTCGGGCGCTTGGTCCGGGTCTCCACCCGTGCGACCAACACGGTGGCGATGACCAGTACTCCGGCCAGCACCAGATAGACCTCGCCGGGACCTGCCAAGGCCAGGACGCCGGCCGCCAGCAACGGCCCGATCACGGCGCTCGAGCTCTCGATCATGCCGACGACCACATAGCCGGCCGTGGTCTCAGCCGGTGACCGAGCCAGCAGCGGTATCAACGAGGCATGGATCGGACGTACCAGGGTGAAGCTCACCGCGGCGACCGCAGCCATGGTGTACACCGCCCATGCCTCGGCCCCGACAAGCAGTACCGCTGCGAGGCCAGTCACGGCCAACACCTCTATGACATAGGCAATCCGGAGCACCTTCTCCCTGCGGAACCGGTCACCGAACACCGCAGCGAACGGGGCGACGAGCGCAGCCGGCACCAGTTGCACCACCGCCACGACACCCACCGCGCCGGCCCCTCCGATCTGGAATGCGTAGACGGCGATGGCAATGAAGGACGCCCACTCGGCGAGGCTATAGCCGACGAACGCCAGCTGAATCCTGCGAAGATCCGGGGCGCGCAGCACCTGGACGAGTGCATGCCTGCTCGCCACGACCTCATCACCGAACAAGGCAAGGGCTTTGCGAGGGTTGATGCTCATCTTGGCGCTGGCTCCACACTGGTTCTTCGAGTCGAGCGCAGCAACCTACCCAGCCCCCCGGCACGTTGTTCACCACTTCTTAAGAAACTTGCGCCGCACCGACGCCGTTGAAGCGGTGCAGTGGGAGGAAGATGACCCGGATATACGATCACCTCGACAACTGAGACAGCCATGACCGATACGACTGAACCGCTTCAAACGACCACGCCGGAGCAGCCGAGCCGGCACCGGGGCTGGGCTGCCCTCTCCGGGATGGTGGCGGTCGGCTCTGCGCTCGCAGTGAGCCAACTGCTCGCCGGGCTCAGCCTCCGCATTCCGTCTCTGGTCGTGGCGGTTGGTGGCATCATCGTGGACTTCACCCCCCTGTCGATCGTCCGTGCCTCGGTCCAGGTCTTCGGCACCAACGACAAGCCGGCCCTGCTCATCGGGATCGTGGTTACCGCACTCCTGATCGGCAGCGTTCTCGGGGTGCTCGCCGCATCCCGCCGCTGGATCGGCGCCGCCGGGTTCATTGTCTTCGGCGTCCTCGGAGCGTGGGCCGGCACTCGCGACCCGCTGGTGTCTGACCTTGCGGCGGTGATCGCCGCCATCGTGGCCAGCGCCACCGGTATTGCCGTCCTGTTCTGGCTGCTCGGCGCAGTCGAGGCCGCCGATACCGCCGATGACCAGCAGGTCTATGCAGAGGATCGCCGCCGGTTCATCATCAGTGCCGCCGCGGTCGCTGTCGCCGCTGTAGTGGCCGCCGTGGCCGGCCGGGTGCTCGGGGCCCGCAGCATCGTTGAAGCGGCTCGCTCAAGTGTGGAGCTGGCATCGGGTGCAGAGGTCACGGAGACGGTGACGGCTGGGCTCTCTACCGCCAGCTATCCCGGGCTGTCACCGCTGTACACACCGAATGAGATCTTCTACCGGATCGATACCGCGCTCATGACGCCCCAGGTCGACCCGGCGAACTGGAAGCTCCGTTTCACCGGGATGGTGGATAACCCGTTCGAGCTGACCTTCGACGAGCTCCTCGCCATGCCCATGGTCGAACAGACCATCACCATCGCCTGCGTCTCCAACAAGGTCGGGGGCCGGCTCATCGGCAACGCCCGCTGGCTCGGGGTACCGCTCCGGAATCTGCTCGACGAGGCCGGCGTGCAGCCAGGAGCCACCCAGATCGTGGGGCGATCCGTCGACGACTTCACGGTTGGCTTCCCGACGAGCACGCTCGATGGTGATCGACCCGCTCTGGTGGCGGTGGGGATGAACGGAGAGCCCCTTCCGGCCGACCACGGCTTTCCTGCCCGCCTCGTCGTCTCCGGCCTCTACGGCTACGTCTCTGCAACGAAATGGCTCACCGAGGTCGAGATGAACACGCTCGAGGGCTACGACGCCTACTGGATCCCGCGGGGGTGGGCCAAGGAGGCACCGATCAAGACCCAGTCCAGAATCGACACCCCGCGCCGCCCCGTCGCCCAGGGAATCATCCCCATCGCCGGCGTGGCCTGGGCGCAGAGCCGGGACATCGTCAGGGTCGAAGTCCAGGTCGGCGACCTCGGGTGGGTCGACGCAACACTGAGCGAGCGCATCTCCGAACATGCCTGGCGGCAGTGGGTGTACCTGTGGGAAGCGAAACCCGGAGCACACCGGCTGCGGGTTCGCGCCACCGACGGGACCGGGGAGACCCAGACCGAGCAGGAGCAGCCACCGCGTCCCGATGGAGCCACCGGCTACCACACCGTCACATTGGAAGTCACCGCCGCCTGACCGCATAAAACCAGCAAACAGTCCGCCTGCGCCGTAAATTGGAATGTCGAATGGTTCCACGGGAGTCCACGGGAGGTCGATGTGGCTGAGTCTGATGCAACGCGCGGTCTTCTTCCGGCAAGCGAGGACGCGACCGCACCGGTCGTCACCTTCCAGATCAGCCGGCGGTCAATCTGGGCGCTGATCGGGGCCGTCATCATTGCTCTTCTCGGCATTCTGGTGATTCGCGACGCACGCAGCCTCATCTCGATGCTGTTCATCTCGTTCTTCTTCAGCCTGGCTCTCGAGCCGGCGGTCTCGTATCTCCACCAGAAACGAGGCTGGAAGCGCGGTTCGGCCGTGGGATTGATCTACCTTGCCGGGTTTCTCGGGCTGTTCGTCCTGATCCTGTTCCTGCTCCCGGCAACGGTCGAGGTTGCCCGTGAGATCGGTGCGAGTCTCGATGATTGGCTTGCCAGCACCAGCGAGTGGCTCAGCGACACCTTCGGCCGCGACGTCAATCTGTCTCTGGCCGGTGATTCGGCTGTGGCCGGCTCGGAGGCGGCAGGAGACTGGTCGTCCGACGCGTTCGGCCGGGTGCTCGGGATCGCGACCTCAGGGTTGGGTCTGCTGTTCAACGCGGCGACGATCGCCATGTTCACCTTCTACTTCACCGCAGACGCCCCCCGCCTGCGCCGCGCCGTCCTCTCGACGATGTCCGCCGAACGGCAGATGAAGCTTGGCTGGACCTGGGATCAGGCCGTCAAGCAGACCGGGGGTTACTTCTACTCGCGGTTCCTGTTGATGATTATCAATGGCTTTGGCTTCTTCTTCACGATGATCATCGTCGGGATGCCGGTGGCGATCGCTATACCCCTTGCCGTCTTCGCCGGGTTTGTGTCCGAATTCATCCCGGCCATCGGCACCTACATCGGGGCTGCCATCCCGATTCTGCTCGCACTGGTGTTCCAGGGAGTTGTCGCGGCGCTGGTGATCCTCGGCTACGCACTGATCTATCAGCAGATCGAGAACTACTGGCTGAGCCCGAAGCTGAGCGCCAAAACGATGGAGTTGAACGGCGCCCTCGCCTTCGGATCCGCTCTAGCCGGTGGGGCCATTGCCGGCCCGATGGGGGCGTTCATGGCGCTACCCATCGCCGCCCTGATCACCGCATTCATCTCCAACTACCGCACCCCACACGAAGTCGTCTACCAGTCGGTATTCGACGACCCGGAGGCGGGCGCCGACACGGACGAGGTCGCCGCCGACGACGGCGAGGGGTCATCGAGCTGAGCGCCTAGGAGGCTGTTGAACAATCCACAAGCGGGCAGTTGCACCCGGGAGATTTCGGGTCGCCCACCACCAGGCCCTGCGGCTGCCCGTGGCACTTGTCATTGTTCAACGCCTCCCTAGGGTGCTCGCACATGAAGATCTCTTTCAAGACCTCGCAGCAGGAGACGACCTGGGAAAACCTCGCCGAGATCTGGCGGACAGCCGACGACATCGACGTATACGAGGGCGGATGGCTTTTCGACCACTTCTACCCGCTGTTCACCGACAACTCGCTCGACTGCTTCGAGGCTTGGAGCCTGGCCGGGGCGCTCGGCAGCATCACCAATCGGCTTCGCATCGGTCACATGGTGACCTCGAATACCTACCGCCATCCTGCGGTGACGGCGAACATGGTGGCGACGCTCGACCATGTCACCGGCGGCCGATTCGACTTCGGCTTCGGCGCCGGCTGGTTCGAGGCCGAGCACGACGCCTACGGCATCCCGCTGCCCCCGTTGACCGAGCGTTTTGACCGCTTCGAGGAGGCGCTCGAGGTGATCGACATGCTGCTCACCGTTCCCGTCGCCAACTACGACGGTGAGTATTACCAACTGAAGGAGGCCTTCTGTGAGCCAAAGCCGGTCCAGAGTCCCCGGCCTCCGTTCGTAATAGGGGGCAAAGGCGAGAGGCGGCTGCTTCCGGCAACGGCACGCTGGGCCGACCACTACAACTACCCGGGCGACGATCCGGTCGACTTTCGCTACCGCCTCGAGGTGCTTCACGGCCTGTGCGCGGACATCGGGCGCGACCCGGCCGAGATCGAGACCTCGCTGCAGATCAGGGTATTCGACGTCCCGGAGGCAGTGGACAAGGCGGCACAGGGCCGCGAGGCCGGCGCCGACCACGTGATCTTCATGCTGCCTCCGCCGTCGGACATCAAACTCCTCGAGCCAATCGCAGAGGAAGCCACGCGCATCCTCGTGTAGCGGACACCGGATCTACCGGTTTCACTGCCCTAAGTTTGTCGCACGCCATGAACACCTCGAACCGCGCCGAGCCCGAGGGCACAGAGCCGACGACACGGTGGCGCCGTCTCCGGCACCGTGCCGGTCACCTGCTGAGCCACAACCACGACCAGGAGTCCGCCGCCGGGGAGATCATCGACGCCGGTGCAGCCGGCATCCGCGCCACAAAGGTCTCTCTCGTGGCGCTCGGCATCACCGCCGCCGTTCAGGCGGTGATCGTCGTCTTCAGCGGCTCGGTAGCCCTGCTCTCCGACACGTTGCACAACCTCACCGATGCACTGACGGCCATCCCGCTGTGGATCGCCTTTGCACTGGGGCGCCGGGCGGCAACCCGCCGTTACACCTACGGGTTCAACCGTGCCGAGGACATCGCAGGTCTGTTCATCGTCCTCGCCATCGGCGCCTCGGCGATCCTGGTGATCTGGGAATCGCTCCAGCGATTCGTCGAACCCCGGCTGATCGACCACATACCGTGGGTCATTGCGGCCGGAATCGTCGGCGCTCTCGGCAACGAGCTGGTAGCGCGGTATCGGATGCGGGTCGGTCACTCGATCAGCTCGGAAGCGCTCATCACCGATGGCCGCCACGCCCGCACCGACGCGCTGACCTCGCTGGCGGTGGTACTCGCAGGCATCGGCGCCGCCTTTGGCGCTGCATGGGTCGATCCGGCGGTTGGGCTTGTCGTCGCCGCTGCCATCCTGGTGCTGTTCGCCCGCGCCGGGCGCCGCATGACCCGCCGAGTCCTCGACGGGATCGATCCAGAGATCGTTGACGACGTAGCAGGGGTGATCCGTGGAGTTGAAGGTGTTCGCGATGTGACCGATCTCCGGGTGCGGTGGCACGGCCACCAGCTGCGCATCGCGGCATCGGTCGCCGTCGACGCCGATCTGTCGGTGAAGGAGGGCCACGACACCGCCCACGATGTTGAGCATGCCCTCCTCCATCACTTCTCGTTCCCGGTGACGGCGGTCATTCACGTGAGCCCGCACGGTGTGCCGGGGGCACACGACGCCACGGCACACCACGAGCGATAACCGAGGGAAGCCGGCCTAGGAGGGTGCTGAGCAATCCCCCGGTGCGCCGTTGCGGCCGGAAGAAACCGAGTCACCGCAACACTCGAGCGAGCGGCGGCCGGTAGCACCCGTCATTGGTCAGCCCCTCCTAACCGCCGCTCCCCCACACATCGTTGGCAATGGCGACGGTCTGCTCGAGCTTGCGCCACTGGTCGTCGTGGCTCAGTTCATTGCCGTCGGAAGTCGAGGCAAACCCGCACTGGTGGCTGAGGCCGATCTGGCCCTGGTCGATGAAGGCGAACGCCTCGTCGAGCCGGTGCTTGACCTCGTCGGCGTCGTCGACCTCCGGCTTTTTCGAGCTCATCAGGCCGAGGACGACCTGCTTGTCGGTCGGGACATGGCGCAGTGGTGCGAAATCGCCGGAACGATCGTCGTCGTATTCGAGGAAGAAGGCATCGACGTCCATCTCGTTGAACAAGATCTCGCCAACCGGCTCGTAGCCGCCCTGAGACACCCAGGCGCTCCGGTAGTTGCCCCGGCACAGATGAATCGCCGCGGTCACACCCTCCGGGCGATCCCGGATCGAGTCGTTGACCAGCCGGGCGTAGAGGTGAACGAGCTCGTCGGGGTCGTCGCCCCGTGCCGCCGTCCGCTCCCGGATCTCCGGATCGCACAGGTAGGCCAGGTTGGTGTCGTCGAGCTGGATATAGGTGGCGCCCCGCGCCGCCAGGTCGGCGATCTCATCGCGATAGGCGGCCGTCAGATCGTCGAAGAACGCGTCGAGGTCTGGATACACGGTCTCATCGATCGCTTTCCTGCCGCCGCGGAAGTGCAACATCGATGGCGAAGGGATCGACACCTTGGGAGTGCGGCTGACGACCGAGGCAAGGTAGTCGTAATCGTCCCCCTGAATCGACCTGGCATGTCGGATCGGTGCGGTGACGCGCATCGTCGGCGGTGTGAACCCGACTTCGCTTCCGTCGTCTTTGCGAAAGGTGGCTAGGAAACTGCCTTCGGTGACGGTTACCCCGTCGAGCTGCTCCAGGAAGTCGGTGTGGAAGAACCGTCTCCGGTACTCGCCATCAGTGATCCCCTTCAGGCCGATTGCCTCCTCGTGGGCGACCAGCTCGGCGATTGCGGCGTCTTCCAACGTACGCAGACCTTCGGCCGAGAGATCAC
>PVMS01104041.1_pt1 | contig 10390 bp, 11 predicted proteins | sample 1853461 | NCBI WGS metagenome assembly PVMS01 (sample SAMN08582032, study PRJNA380276) | Marine sediment metagenome, whole genome shotgun sequencing project. | isolation source: ocean sediment barecode stripped | collected 2017
AGTATTGCTCATATCTTGCTGTTATTTAATGGTTTTTACAGGTCAGAAATCAATGCAACGACCGGCCTTTTCCCAGTCTCCATAGCGCGTCGGATCTGGGCCCTGGCGACCGCCAATTTCCTTCGGTTGCTCGACCTCAGGAGCGTCTTTAGGCTCGTCAGCGCTGTCTTTTTCGGTATCCTCTGCAGACATCGCGAGAGTATGCCAGACACAGGATTCAGATGTCAGAGTTACCATTAAAAACGATCTCGGTTGTCGGAACAGATGCGTTCGACTTCCTGCAGAACCAGTTAACGAACGACCTCAAACTCCTCGAGACCGAAGCGGAGATTCTGGCCGCGTGGTGCAGTCCGAAAGGCAGGGTCATCTGGTTCGGCACAGTGCAGGCGATCGAGTCCGGGTACGCATTGTCGGTCGCGGCAGATATTGCTGAGGACGTCGTCCGTCGACTGACGGTTTTTCGATTTCGCGCCAAAGTGGAATTCAGCATTGACGAGGGCGGCAGCGTTGATGCTGAATTCCTTATCAAGAACGGATATGCGTTCATCGGCCGCGCACAGTCGGAACAATTTACGCCGCACATGCTCAACCTCGACGTGCTGGGCGCGGTCAGTGCCGATAAGGGTTGCTACCCAGGACAAGAGATTGTCGCGCGCACGCATTTTCGGGGTGCCACCAAGCGCAGGCTGATGCGCTTTGAAAGTACAGAGCCCGTCTCGCCGGGTGACAAGGTGTCCGACGGTGAGCGCGACGTCGGAGAGGTCCTGAACGCCGTTGGCACCGCTTGCTCGCGGTGGTGCCGACAGAAAAGGCCGGAGGGGCGTTGACCGTTCGCGATATTCCGCTGGTAAACTTGCCGCTGCCCTACCTTTAGAAAAGCAACAATGAACTGGGGAAAAACATGATTCGATATATCAAGATACTCATGAGCGCGTCTGTTGCACTCTTTTGCCGATGTACGCGTTGCAGAACATCTGGAACCTCGATGCGGCTGGCTGGTTTGTCTCTTATACGACCGGCATGGAAGGTCATGAAGCCTATCCGAACCATTTCGGGCCGGCCGTTACAGCTCCGGCCCTTCACAGCATTATGCTGTGGATCATCATTGCGCTGGAAATTACAGCCGGACTTCTTGCTGCCAGGGGTGCATTTGATCTCTTTAAGGCGCGCAACGGCTCTGCCGACGAATTTAACGGCGCCAAGACCTACGCAATCGCCGGCTGTGGTGTCGGTATCCTCGTCTGGTTCGGCCTTTTTTCTGCTATTGCCGGCACGTATTTCCAGATATGGCAAACCGAGGCCGGCGGTGGAGCACTCGCGAATGCGAGCATGTTCTCCGTACAACTTGGCGTTATTTGGCTGCTAATTAGTCAGAAAGACAACTAATCGAACACCTCAGGTCGCATGTGCGGGAACAACAGCACGTCGCGGATCGAAGCTGAGTCAGTCAGCAGCATCACGAGGCGGTCGATGCCTATGCCGATGCCTGCCGTCGGCGGCATGCCGTATTCGAGCGCACGAATGTAGTCATGGTCAAAGGCCATGGCTTCGTCGTCGCCTGCCTCACGATTCGCCACCTGCGCACGGAAGCGCTCTGCCTGGTCCTCTGGATCGTTGAGCTCCGAAAAGCCATTGGCGATCTCGCGACCGGCAATGAAAAACTCGAATCGATCGGTCACGAATGGGTCATCGTCATTGCAACGGGATAGTGGCGAGACCTCGGTCGGATATTGCATGACAAAGGTCGGTTGGCGCAGATTGTCCTCGCCCGTCTTCTCGAAGATCTCGATCTGCAGCTTGCCCGGCCCGTAACCGTCCTTGACCGGAACACCAAGCTTCTCGCAGACGCCAACGAGATAATCACGATCACGGAGCCTGGTCTTGTCCAGATCAGGGTTGAACTTCAGAATAATTTCTTCGACCGTAGTTCGTTCGAATTTCGCACCGAAATCGAAGGTCTCTCCCTGGTACTCAACAGACGACCCGCCAAGAATCGCATCGGCCATGCCGTGCATGAGCGCTTCAACCATGTCGATCAGGTCTTCGTAGTCCGCGTACGCGCGATAGAGTTCGAGCATTGTGAATTCGGGATTGTGCTGCGTCGATACGCCTTCGTTGCGGAAATTGCGGTTGATCTCGTAAACGCGTTCAAAACCGCCGACGATAAGACGTTTGAGGTTCAGCTCCGGCACAATACGCAAATACAACTCCATATCCAGCGCATTGTGATGCGTTGTAAACGGACGCGCGATGGCCCCACCCGGTGTCGTCTGCATCATCGGTGTTTCGACTTCGAGATAGTCCTGCGCATCGAGGAACGCACGAATGTAGGCAACTACGGCCGACCGCGTTCTAAATACAGCGGCACTGTCGGCATTCATGATCAGGTCGACGTAGCGCTGCCGGTAACGTGTTTCCTGATTGGCGAGCCCGTGGAATTTTTCCGGTAGCGGACGCAATGACTTGGTTAACAGGCGAATTTCATCCGCGAGAACCGTGAGTTCACCGGTCTTGGTGCGAAACAAAGCACCCTTCGCCGCGACGATATCGCCAACGTCCCACTTCTTAAAATCCTGATATACGCCTTCGGGGAGGTGATCACGTTCGAGTCGAATCTGAATTTGCGCCGAACGATCCTGTAATTTGATAAAGCTGGCCTTGCCCATGACGCGCTTGACCATCATGCGACCGACAACGGCTACGTTGACGTTTTCCTCTCGTAGCGTCTCGTCATCATGCTCGGCAAATGTCTGCTGCAATTCATCGGCAATGGCATTGCGGCGAAAATCATTCGGGTACGCGTTGCCCTGCTCCCGTAGAGCATTGAGCTTGCCGCGCCGCTCTGCAATAAGTTTGCCCTCGTCCTGTTTCTTTTCGTCCGTCACTTACAGTCCCTGCTTGAGGCTGGCCTCGATGAAATTATCCAGGCCGCCGTCCAGTACGGCCTGAGTGTTACCGGTTTCGATGCCGGTACGCAAATCCTTGATACGACTCTGATCCAACACATAGTTGCGAATCTGGCTGCCCCAACCGACGTTGGCCTTGCCTTCTTCGACGACGGAGGCTTCCGCACGACGCTTCTGCAACTCGAATTCGTACAACTTTGCTTTCAGCTGATTCATCGCCTGGGCCTTGTTCTTGTGCTGCGCACGATCGTTCTGGCATTGCACGACGATGTTCGTCGGCAAGTGCGTGATGCGTACCGCAGATTCTGTTCGGTTGACGTGCTGCCCGCCCGCACCGCTTGCCCGATACACATCAATGCGAAGATCGGATGGATCGATTTCAATATCGATGTTGTCATCGACCTCGGGTGAAACGAATACCGAAGCAAAAGAGGTATGTCGACGATTGCCTGAGTCAAAAGGCGATTTGCGCACAAGACGATGCACGCCGGTTTCTGTCCTCAACCAACCGTACACATACTCGCCCGTGACATGAATCGTGGCGCTCTTGATGCCCGCGACTTCACCTGCAGATGCCTCGATGACCTCCGCTTTGAAATCGTGTGTTTCGGCCCAGCGCAGATACATGCGCAGAATCATCTCCGCCCAATCCTGCGCTTCGGTGCCGCCCGCGCCGGACTGAATATCGAGATAGGCGTTATTGACGTCCATGTCGCCAGAAAACATGCGGCGAAATTCGAGAGCGGCGAGCTTGGTCTCAAATGCCGCGATGTCGCGCTCGATCTCGCCAACCGTATCGGCATCGTCTTCTTCGACGGCGAGCGCCAACAACTCGCCGGCGTCATTGAGGCCGCCTGACAATTCCTCCAGCACGACAACGACCTGTTCGAGTTGCGAGCGCTCCTGGCCGAGGGCCTGGGCGCGCTCCGGTTCGTTCCAGACATCGGGTTGTTCAAGTTCGCGCTGAACTTCGGTCAGGCGTTCCGCCTTGCCGTCATAGTCAAAGATACCCCCTCAACGCAGCAGTGCGTTCAGCGAGATCGGCTATGGTTTGTTTGATCTGACTCGTTTCCATCGTGTCATCCAGCGCTAACAGCGCGCGATCTTATCACGCACCGCCCGCCTGCAATGCAGCGATTTGCTCAACAATCAGCTGTGGCGTTTCCACGCCGCGAAATTCGTTCACGTCCAGGCGGTAAGCCAGCTGCACAACACCGCGGTAGGCTGCTCCCGCCTGATTGAATGCAATGGCATCGATGACCTGACCTCCGTCTGCCGGGCGCAGCCGCATCTTGAGGTGATTCTCGCCGACGGTGCGTTGTTCAACGAGTTCGAAGTCGCCATTCCAGGTGGGTTCGGGGAATGCGGAACCCCACGGACCGGCGTCGCGCAGATTCTTCGCAAACTGCAAATTGAATGCTGCTCCGGGCAAGACTCCGTCGCTAATGATCGCACCGGAAAAATCGGCATCAGGATAGAGTCGATCGAGTTGTTCGGCGACCGCAATTTCAAAAGCTGAATACTCAGCTTCGGGAATCGTCAGTCCGGCAGCCATCGCATGGCCACCAAATTTCGTGATCATGCCCTGGTGGGTGCTCGATACTGCTTCCAGCAGGTCGCGGGCGTGTACACCGGTGATCGATCGCGCCGAGCCTTTCAGAAAGCCCTCTGACTCCCTGGCAAATGCGATGACCGGCCGATGGCAGCGTTCTTTTACACGTGCCGCAATAAGACCGACGACACCCTGATGCCAATCCTCCTCGTAAACACACACGCAGGAGGGCCACTTTCGCGAATCCATCGAATTGACATAGGCAAATGCCTGCTCGCGCATCGTCGCTTCTATTTGACGACGATCCTTGTTGATCTGATCAAGCAGTCGCGCATGTTTCTCGGCAACCGCTGCATCGTCTGTCAGCAGGCACTCGATGCCAATACTGATGTCATCGAGTCGTCCCGATGCGTTGATTCGCGGTCCGGCGATAAAGCCGAGATCGGTGCTAACCGTTCGTGACAACTGGCGTCCGGTCAGAGTCAGCAAGGCTCGTATTCCGGCAACCGTCTTGCCCGCACGAATCCGGTTGAGCCCCTGTTGCACGAGAATGCGATTGTTGTGGTCAAGTGGCACGACATCGGCAACGGTGCCCAACGCAACGAGATCCAGAAATTGCGCCGGGATCTTCGCGGCATCAGCAACGCCCTGCTGCTCTAAAACACGGCCCAATGCCGCCATCAGATAGAAAGCAACACCCACTCCTGCCAGGTTGCGGCTGGCAAATGTGCTGTCGTTGAGGTTCGGGTTGACGATGACATCAGCATCGGGCAATTCGTCCGCGGGCAGATGGTGATCCGTCACGAGCACCGCAATACCTGCTGCCTTCGCTGCTTGCACTCCATCGATACTGGAAATGCCGTTATCGACAGTAATAATCAGATCCGGCGAGTTCTTCGCCGCAACTTCAACAATTTCCGGTGACAGGCCATAGCCGAACTCAAAGCGATTGGGCACCAGGTAACTGACATCGGTGAATCCAAATGCGCGCAGGCCGCGAATCATCAATGCGGTGCTGGTCGCCCCGTCGACGTCGAAGTCGCCAATGATTACTATGCGCTTCGCGCGCATCGTCAATAGCAATTCGACACCGGCATCGATATTGTCGAGTGAACCGACCGGCGCGAGATTGCCAAGACTGTAGTCGAGTTGTGCTGCCGCGGTTACGCCGCGCAGAGAGTAGAGCCGCGCAAGCAACGGATCGATAGAATCGACGTTCGCGGTTGCGCTAGCGTTCGGCGCACTGCGCGACACGATGGGTCTTTGCGATTGCATATTAATCAGTCCAACAATGGCGAACTGCGACGCCACATTCGCCAGCGATGTGATCGTTCGACGTTGGCAACAATGCCATCCCGGAACATGAGCGTCAGTCGACTGAGCCGTTGCGACCGCAGCAGGTCACGCAGTTCGTGCAGGCACCGCTCGAGAACCTCGGCATCGTCTTTCTCCGGGATTACGGCGATAAACCCGTTCAGGGACGCCTCGACACAGGAAGCGATGTCACCGGGCCAACTCGCAACGACACCTGTTCTGCTTAGCCAATGGCCGATCAGCAACGGGTCATTGGCAAACAATGGTGGGTGCGGCACCGTCTCCTGCTCCGGCGCAAACCCACCGCCCCAGAACCACAGACAGTTAATGGGTTGTAATCCCTGCTCTTGTCGCCGCAGGTTAACCTCATGGTCGTGCAACGCCATTTCCACTTCTGATACCAGACTGCGATAGCTGTCCGCGGCGTCTCCGGAGGGCATGAATTCGTTCGGCATGTCGCGATGCACGACGTTGGGTGGTACGTCAGCAGTTGCTATTTCTGTACTCGCTCTGAGATAGCCACAACTACCCAGTCGCGCGAATCCAAAATTCTCGCTGTCCACAAGCGTCGCCTGCAGATGGTCAATCAATGTGCGCAGATCGGCCGCCGGAGCTGTTTCGGCATCCTGAGCATGCAGACAAAGATGGTCGAGACGCGGCTCGAGATAAACCGGATCAGCGGCGGCGATCCAGACCGTGGGACGGTCTCCCGTCTGCCCCCACATTCGTAATGCGCCCAGGCCTGATTCGGGATATGGCAGGTTCAACGCCCCCAGAATGCTGGCCAACAGCTCCTGAGGCCCGTCCAGTTGGCGGATATCGGAACGCGCGAGCCAGCGTTTGAGCGACGGGTCCGTGAGCCGGCTGCCACTGACGGCTGGCAGGACAACGACTGCGCCGTATTTGTCGTAAGAGGTAGTCAAACTATGCTCAATAGTCAGGGCTTTGTAAGATATCGTTCAACGAGACACGATGGTAACGGAAAGCCCGCTTGAAGTTCACACGCGAAAACTCGACGTCATTGATGATCCGCAGTATTTCCTCGGAAGACATCCGCATTGGCGACGATGTATTTGATCAGACGATTGCACTGACGAATGATGCTGTCATCGAAGACTGGCCGCAGAAAACCGTCGCAGAATTGACCGAAGCTGATTTCTCTTTGCTACTGGACAGCAATCCGGAAATCATCGTTCTCGGCACGGGAGAGAACAACATCTTTGCACCACGCGAGCTCGTGTTCGCAATGGCCCGTCGTGGAGTTGGATTCGAAGTAATGAACTCGGCCGCCGCGGCACGTACTTTCAATGTGCTGACCGGCGAAGGCCGCCAGGTAGCCGCAGTTTTTTACTTGTAATTTTGTGTTACTTACAGGTCGGGGGCAGGTAAATGTCAAGAATCGCGCCGCCGCTCGCACAATCCCAGGTCAAACTACCCTGAGTGCCCACAGCGGTAAGCGTAATCGTCCTACCACTAATTTTGGCGTTCGCGGAGTTGCCGTAGCGCACTGAAATTACGGCACCGTTGACAGAAATATCGCTTACGTACTTGCCGGCATAGCTCGCCGCAGCCTCTAATGCCGCATCGTTATTATCGATAGGAAAAAACCCGTGGTCATTGTGGTATTCGACAACACCACTTTGCAGCGGACCTGTCAGGTTCAGTCCCTCGGCGATCTGCGCGCGAATTAAATAGCTTTGATAGGCAGGTAACGCGATCGAAGCGAGAAGCCCTATTATCGCGACTACGATCATCAACTCGATCAGAGTGAAACCTCTTTGAATTCTGTTCATGTCCTGCCCTTTGCAATCATCACCTGAACCGATAAACGCATTAACGCGGCATGATCGACGATATTCACACTATTATCGTTGAGCCAATTCACACTTATGTGCCGCGGTCAGTCATTGAACGGCGATTCCTCGCCCAACCGCAGCCTTTTTACTCAATCGAGAATAATGTCGCGTGATATCCCTTGGCTCTCAATCATGGCGCGCAGATTTTTTAGCGCATCGAGCTGAATTTGTCTAACGCGTTCCCGAGTTACGCCAATTTCGTCACCGATTTGTTCGAGGGTCCGGCGCCGGTGTCCGTGCAGGCCAAAGCGCCGCTCTACGACAGCACGTTGCTTTTCATTCAGCTCACACACCCAGTGATCGACGAGGTCGTTCACACAGGCTTTTTGGGCGCAACGCGACGGTTCTGCTTCTCGCCTTGCTTTAAGCCGGTCAACCGGTCCGCTGTCTTCTCCTGAGCCGCTCGCACGAATAGTCACGCGATTGTGTAATGACAGCAGCCGCTCGACATCGGCCACATCGCGATCGAGCTCGTCCGCAATTTCTGCAGCAGTAGGCTCCACATCCTGTCCTTGTCGGAGCCGCCTCGCGGCACGAAGACAAGAGTTGATGTCTTTGATGATATGGATCGGCAGTCGAACAGTGCCGGACTGATTCATGATGGCACGTTCAATTGTCTGGCGTATCCACCACGTCGCGTAAGTCGAGAATCGGAAACCGCGTTCCGGATCGAATTTTTTCACGGCGTGAATCAAACCGAGATTGCCCTCTTCGATCAGGTCCAGAAGCGGCAAGCCACGATTCAGATAACGTCTCGCGATTTTTACAACCAAACGCAAATTGCTCTCGATCATGCGCTGACGTGCAGACTCGTCGCCCTTAAGTGCACGCCTCGAAAAGTATTTTTCTTCGTCCGCAGTCAGGAGAGGCGAGATACCGATCTCGCTGAGATAGATTCGCGTCGGGTCGTGCGCATGTGCGCTACCCTTACTCTTGTGTAACTGGCCCACAGTTTCCCCCCTGTGTCACAAGGAGCAAATGCTGTTATCTCGCAGGCAGATACTGTCGCGGGTTAACTGGCTTGCCGTTGCGTCTGATTTCGAAGTGCAATCGCGCCTTGCGTTCCGGCCCCTCACCCATGGCCGCTATGCGCTGGCCTTTCTTTATTGTTTCGCCTTCTTTCACCAGCAGCGACGCGTTGTACCCGTAGGCACTAAGGTAGGTGTCGTTATGTTTAAGGATAATAAGCTGGCCATAACCGATCAGTCCACTGCCGGCATAGACCACGCGACCCGAAGCCGCAGCGATTATGGCCTGCCCTGCTTTGCCATTGATCAACACGCCGGTCCCTGTACCGGGTTTTCCGCCAAAATCGACGTCAATCTTGCCCCGGGTTGGCCAGTTCCATGGTGGCGGCGGCTGCGTAGGCACCTTCGGCAGTGACTTCGGCGGTGGGCGACTGGTCGTTTGCGTCGCTCGAGATGCTGTTCCGGCACGCGGTGCCAGGTAAATCACCTGGCCGGGATGGATCAGCGAGCCATCACCGAGTCTGTTCCAGCGCGCCACGTCGGCAGGGTCCTTGCCGTAACGCCAGGCAATCGAAAACAGAGTTTCGCCGCGGCGGACGATGTGGGTATCAGGGTCGGGAACGTAACGCGGCGTGCCGCAGGCGGCCAGTGTGAGTACAACGCACAGAATGACAAGACGCGCTGCCCGCATCAGCCACGAACCATCAACCAGCCAATGGCCACCGCCACGACGATTGCACCGACCCAGCCGATCCACTCGACGTGTTTTCTAAGTGATGTCTCCAATTTGTCGCCGCCCAGCACGACAAGGCCCGCAACCAGGAAAAAGCGAGCGCCGCGACCAATTACCGAAGCAATGAAGAATGCCGGCAGGTTCAGCGCTGCCACACCCGCCGCAATCGTGAACACTTTGTAGGGTATTGGTGAAAAACCGGCGATGAAAATAACCCATACGCCGTATCGGTCAAACCACTCGCGGCTAGTCTCATACGCCGCCCAGTAATGCGACTCGGCCAGCCAGGGTTCGATGAGATCAAAGGCGCCAAGTCCGATTGCATAACCAGCGAGCCCACCGAGCACGGAAAAAATTGCGGCGATTGCGGCGTAGCGCCATGATTGTGATCTCTTGGCCAGACACATCGGCGCGAGCATGACGTCGACCGGAATCGGAAAAAACGACGATTCCGCAAAACTCATAGCCGCAAGATACCGCTCGGCATGCCGGTGGCGCGACCAGGTGAGAACGAGCTCATACAACGGGCCGAATAGTTTCACTTGCCCGGCACTAACGGCACGAAACTCACGGCCCCTAGCGACACCTCTTCGAAATGGTCATTGCGCCGCGTTACCTGCAACAGATCCTGGCAGCCGGAGGGACCGACCGGAATGATCATTCGCCCACCCGGAGCGAGTTGTTGCAGCAGCTTTTCGGGTAACTCAGAGGCGGCGGCCGTTACGATGATCCCATCGTAAGGCGCGTATTTCGGCCAACCTTCCCAGCCATCGCCAGGCCTGAACTGTACGTTGTAGATGTCGAGTTCGCGCAGCCGTTGCCGTGTCTTGATCATCAACTCGCGAATTCGTTCAACGGTGTAGATCTTCTTGACCAGCGGTGCCATGACGGCCGTCTGATAGCCACAGCCCGTGCCTATCTCCAGCACAGTCTCGCCTTCAAAACCTTCGAGTAGCGCCTCTGTCATGCGCGCGACCACCCATGGTTGGCTGATCGTCTGCCCCAAACCAATCGGCAACGCCGTATCTTCGTAAGCGCGACTGGCGAGCGCCTCATCGACG
>PVMS01140841.1_pt1 | contig 10390 bp, 7 predicted proteins | sample 1853461 | NCBI WGS metagenome assembly PVMS01 (sample SAMN08582032, study PRJNA380276) | Marine sediment metagenome, whole genome shotgun sequencing project. | isolation source: ocean sediment barecode stripped | collected 2017
GGGCACTAACATTGGCTAATGGTAGAATTGATATTCTGATCGGAACCCACAAGTTATTGTCCGACGCGATTAAATACAGGGATCTAGGCCTTGTCATTATCGATGAGGAGCACCGATTCGGCGTGCGCCATAAAGAAAAATTAAAAGCACTGCGAGCCCAGGTCGATCTTTTAACCATGACTGCAACACCGATACCGCGAACCCTGAATATGTCGTTATCCGGTATGCGCGATTTATCCATTATCGCAACGCCACCGATGGCGAGGCTTGCAATCAAAACATTCGTAGCGCAATGGAACAACGAGACAATTATTGAAGGTTGCCAGCGCGAACTGAAACGTGGCGGACAGGTCTATTTTCTACACAATGAAGTCAGGACCATAGAGCGTATGGCGACTGATTTACAGGCCCTTATCCCCTATGCACGAATCGGTATCGTACACGGGCAAATGAAGGAAAAAGACCTTGAACAGGTAATGATGGATTTTTATCATCATCGCTGCAACCTGCTGGTGTGTACCACGATTATCGAGAGCGGCATCGACGTACCAACTGCTAATACCATTTTCATCAATCGTGCCGATAAGCTCGGGCTTGCACAATTACATCAGATCAGGGGACGGGTTGGCCGCTCGCACCATCGCGCCTACGCTTATTTGATCGTTCCCCATGAACGCTCGATGACGGCAGATGCGCACAAACGTCTGCAGGCGATAGAATCCCTGGAAGAACTGGGCGTCGGGTTTACCCTGGCGACTCATGACCTGGAGATTCGCGGCGCTGGGGAAATTCTGGGTGACGAACAAAGCGGACAGATAACAGAGATAGGTTTCACTTTATACGCGGAATTACTTGAACGCGCAGTTCAATCGTTAAAATCTAATCTGCCGATCGAATTCGAGGCGCCGCTAATGCGAGCCTCGGAAGTTGATTTTCACATTCCTGCCCTGATTCCGGAAACCTATATCGCCGATATTCATAACCGTCTGATCGAATATAAACGGATCTCGGCTGCCAAAAGTGACGAGGCATTGAGCGAACTGAAGATCGAGCTGGTGGACCGATTCGGCAGTCTTCCCAAACCGTTGAAGCATTTACTGCGTATTACCCATATCAAACTTCTGACGCTGGAACTGGGGATCGAAAAAATTGATATAGGTGAGCAAAACGGCAAAATCGTATTTAACCCGAATCCGAATATTGATCCGATGAAAATTATCGGACTGATCCAGTCAAGCCCCGAGATTTATCGCTTTGACGGCAAACAAACCTTGCGTATTATCTGCCAAAGTGATGAACTTGAACGACGATTCAAGCAAACAGAAGTGTTACTAAAGGAGTTATCAACGCCCTGATTATGAAAAATACAAGTTACCTGCTAGCCTTCTTACTGGTCGCCAGTTTTGATGCCTATGCCGCAACTACCGATGAATTGCGATTTTACGATGTTGAGGTAGTTATCTTTAAAAATAATCTGGGCCCGAAGGGCCAGGAAATTATCCTGCCCGACAGCTCTCCACGGATAGATGGCGATATTCTTGATATGTCGTCTTCAGCCAGTATCGAGGCCGCCAGGGAGAAATCTTACGAAATTATCCCACTCGAAAAAATGCGATTAACAGAGGCAGTGATAAAGATCGTTAATTCAACACGTTATAGCCTGCTGGCACATGTGGCCTGGCGCCAACCCGGTGTCAAAAAAGATCAGGCACTGCCGATCTGGATAAAAGGTGGTCGAATTTTCGGTGAAGAATTCATATCGATCGACAACCAGGTAGACTTTGAATTGCTGGCAAAAACTGAATATCTAAATTCGCAGGATATTTCGACGTTTCCCACAATCGAACCGTCGAGTACGCAGGATCCCGGGCTTCGACCAGACGCTGATTTATATGAGCTTGAAGGCAAAATCACCATCAGCCTGACCCGCTATCTGCACACCTATGCCGATCTTGTGCTGCGCAAGCCTCGTTTGACAATAGATCCCTCGATAGAAGTACCGGGCCTGGATGCATCGGTGATCGAAAATCTGCCGGATACCCGAATTTTAAACAATCACAGTCTCAAGGAGCGTCGCCGTATGCGAAGCAATAAGCTCCACTACCTCGATAATCCGGAGTATTCAATGCTGATCTTGATCACGCCTTACGAGGCTCCTGAGGTTGATCTAACTACCTGATTATAGCGTCCCGAAATGGTGTTTGCCTGGCGCGAAATGAGTAAAAAACAACCCCGAGTATTGAAGGGCGGGTGTTGTGCCTGTCGGGCCTGTAGTACCAGATGATTTCGACTCGACACGCTTCAATATTTTATTCTACGATTCTGGATGAATGTATTTTGTGAAAAATTACACTGTTGGTGTAGTTTTTGCGCCAGATATGAAAAATACATTTGATTTTTCGAATCATTGGCGTGAAGATGAATTCTACTCGGACCAATCATTTCGAAAAATACCTTTTCCCGGATAAAATTCTACCGATTTTTTACTATGAAACTACATATAGTCAAATTAGGCCTTTTCTACGCAGTGGCAATTACGGTTTCAGGTAATACGCTTGCCGCCACGCAAAAATATATCACCGATGAATTCGAAGTAACCATGCGCAGCGGTACCAGTACCGCCAACGATATTTTACGCTTGCTGAAAAGTGGTGAGGCGGTATCCGTTCTTGAAGAAGATCTGGATACTCAGTATTCGTTCGTTGAGCTCGATGATGGTAAAAAGGGGTATATTCTTAACCGCTACCTGGTCAGCAACCGGCCGTCAAAATACATGCTCGAACAATTGGAGATAAAAGCAGCCGAGCAGCAGGAAGCAAATGCGATTTTGCAGTTTGAAATTAAAAATTTACAAACTGACCTTGAAAAGGAACAATCAGATAGTGGTAGCGCAAAGGCTGCCTTGATCGCTACTGAAAACGAGCTGACGAGGGTGAAAAATGTCTCCCAGAATACGCTCAGTATCGTTGACGAAAATAACGAGTTAAAATCTATAGTAGACAACCTGGTGAAAAATAACGCAATATTGAACAAGAAAAATACAGCCCTGAAGGACAGTAGTAATATGGACTGGTTTATCCGGGGTGCCGGGGTGGCGTTGGCCGCGTTCGTACTGGGTATATTAATCACCCGGATACGTTGGCGGAAACGGGAATCCTGGGGTTCCTACTAACTTAACATCTGAACTGCTTAATAGCTCCGAGAACTAACATGTCCCGCACCCCTTCTACAATGCTCGAACTGGGTACCGAAGCCCCCGATTTTGACCTGCCCGACCCGACAGGCGGTGGATCGGTTTCGCTTTCAGACTTTCGGGCTAAGCCCCTGTTGATAGTCTTCTCCTGTAATCATTGCCCCTATGTATTACACCTGTTGCAGTCATTTTCCGAATTCGCCAAAGAAGTCCGGAAATCGGGCCTGTCAGTGGTGATGATTAACTCGAACGATATAGAAAATTACCCTGCGGACAGTCCACAGAAAATGATTGACCTGGTAAGTGAATATAAACTGGATTTTCCCTACCTGTATGACGAGTCGCAGCAGGTAGCAACGGCCTACCAGGCAGCCTGTACACCCGATTTTTTTCTGTTTGATAGTCAACATCGACTGGTTTACAGGGGGCAGTACGATGCCTCTAGACCTGGGAATGACGAGGAAATAACCGGTGTGGATTTAAAGTTCGCCTGCCAGGCCTTGCTCGAAGATAAAGCTATTTCTACCCAGCAGCTACCCAGCATGGGTTGTAATATTAAGTGGCGGGATGGCAACGAACCCCAATATTTCTAGGGGCATCCTGAGATTGTTAACTGAATAATAATATTCAGAGGTTCCTTAAGCCAGGTTTGGCGATTTCCTGGTTAATCGCTGGAAGATTTAACCTTCCCCCTGATTCTTTTTATTATCGAACAATGGTTGCTCTTTCCCTTTCGGCCTGGTGAGTTTGCTATCACTACTTCGATCCGATCTGGCGTAAAAACTGGCCATATTCGCCATCTTTTCCTTGGTAATCTTCAACTCGTGTTCAAACCTCTCTTTTTGAGCTTTCAGGGTTTCGAGTTGCATCAAGGCGCTTTGTTCACCCTCTGAAACAGTCGGTACCGGAATTTTTGGTCTTAATTTTTTATAGGGGCCGATCAATTCATTTAGGGCCGAATTTATTGTAGTCAAAAGAACAATTTCACCGCGCAGAAAAATATCGATGATTTTTTGAATGAATTCCCGCTCCCGGGTGTCGATCTGTTTTACTGTTAGCCTTAGTTCCGATTCCTCTAACTCATAGACATTGTGTAAAAAAGTGCCGGTATCCTTCATCCTGACTTCGGCATAGTAATTGATCTGTGATACCAGTTTCTTGATAGCACTTCGATGTTGCCGATTTTTGCGCACCTGCAACACAACCATCAGTATTAAGATCGCCAGCAGGATGACTACTCCTTCGGCCAGCAAAATTAACAATAACGCATTGACTTCAAGCATTTTCGGCCACCTCGATCAGTGCCAGTCCGGTTTCATATTTTTCGTTACGCAAAAATAACCAGACACCTGCAGCCAGGATGATGAAGAAAATATTTATCACAGCCAGTTTTATTGCAATTCGGGTCCAGTCGGGCTGCTGACGGGTTTCCGGTTTTTCCGGCACCACAGCGGTCTCGAGTTTTAAACTTGATTCTGAAATATTATCCAGCTGAAATACCGCACCTGGGACTGGCTCTGAAGGGGGGACCGATTCTGGTTCCAGTTCTGGAGGTATTGGTGGCCTGAACTCTCCGATCATTGGAAATCCGCCTAAATCGAGAAATAGTGATTCGTTTTCAACTGTTGTGGCCTCAATTTTAATGAATGCCTGGTAGACACCATCCTGACTGGTTTCTATCTCTACGCGCCAGGCATCATCAGCCTGTGTTAGCGCGAGGTCCGTCCTGGTGCCATCGGGTGCCTGGAGAATGACGTTTGGTCGCAACCTCGCCTGGCTAGAATACTCTTCACGAGGTTTAATTGATAACTGGTAAATGCCAGAATTGTTGCCTGGATCGATCTTGACCATAACCGGCCACTGCACTTCAATATCAATGCGACTACTGCGGCTAAATATTCCACTGTCGGCAGAAACAATAAAACTATGGCTACCCTCTTCAAGGCCGTTCTCCCGCTTAAAAAAATACTGGCCCTTACCTGCTGCGGTACTGACAGATTCGAGTTTTGATATCTCTTCCAGGCCGTCAGTTCCGGTATGTGTGACACTGAAGTCAACATATTGCAGCAGGCTGGATTCTATGACCTTGTTATCCAGATTATGCAGTTCGACATTTATCACAAATGATTGACCCGGCATCATATACGGAACAAATCCGGCCAGGTTCAGTTTGAGATCAGACTCCACCATCAAGCGGTTGTCCGGATCTATTTCAGCATCGATAGTCCACACTCCGGTTGGCGGATTTTTGATCGTAATAAGGTCGTACCCAGAGTCACTGCGCCATTCTGAAATTCCACGTTTTTTCAGACTCATGGGGCTGCTACCCGGCGCATACAGGAGGGTCGGCGCGCTATGTTTCTGACGAAACACCAATAAGGTCATTTCCCTGACATTCTTATCGATCGAAAACTGATTTTCGGTTAGTTTAATAACATTCGGCTGGGTTATTCGTTCAAATGCCCGGAATAATTTCCTCTGCAAATCCTGTGCGAATTCGGCTATTTGATAGGAACCGCCGGTTTCCAGGGCCAGCTTTTTCAAAAGCGTTTCGTCCGCATTACGCGACAGGGCAATCGTATGTATCACAACACCCGACTGCTTTAAAGCCTGAATACTCTTGGTAAATATATTTCGGCGCGAAATTTCGTTGATAGTTGCGTCACTGGAAATATTGATTCGCCCGTCAGTGAGTAAAATAATGCTACGGCGGGTATCGGCATCCGGTATTTCCCAGCCACCCCTTGCCCGCGACAGACCACTTTCAATATTTGTGTATATTCCATCTGAAGGTATAGTTGATGCACCGGAATCGGCCGCCTGGCGCCACTCATCATTCACCGTACCAAGATTCACAGCCATATCGACATAACGGTCAATGGCCCAGACCCCCGCTTTCGATCCATCCGCAACTAGTCCGTTGAATAACTTTAAGGCCGCTATACGATAGTCTGAGGGGTCAAATTTTTTCATACTCGCCGACACATCGATCAGAATTCTGATATCGTCTGTTTTAGCTGCGGCAGACAGGTTTGAGTAAAACCCGAAGAAATAAACAATAATCAGGATGCGGCTGCACTTCTGCATGGCTAAAGTATTTCCACTATGATTGACCAACTTATCACCAATATTGGGGTCTTTAAAATATTCATGGCGTGTTACGATAACTAAATAATTGTCTATCAACCTGCCAGTATTCGTGCGAATAAAACGGCGTTATCATTGAGTATAGGAGTAAAATCGGAAAAAATTCTGTTATGCCTGATCATTCTTTTGTCCCTGACGATCTATCCATCAACACGACTACCTATAACTGGTGCGTGAAAGCTTTTAGAACGACCAGGAAGCTCCTGAAGCTGAACATCAAGCTGCATCAGCAGGAAGAAGAAAACAATGACCCGGTGGAACAGGGCGATATCTTTCTATTCAACCATTTCGCCCGATTCGAAACCTTCATTCCACAGTACCTGATCCACGAAGCCACCGGTGATATTTGTCGTTCTGTGGCTTCCAGCGAATTTTTCGACGAGGACGACCGTTTCAGTCAGTTTCTTTATTCCATCGGTGTGGTTCCCAACGATTTACCCAATCTTTTTCCATTTCTTGCGCGCGAGATATTGCACGGCAGAAAACTGGTAATTTTTCCCGAAGGGGGAATGGTGAAAGATAAGCGCGTGGTCAATCAAAAAGGCCAGTTCAGTATTTATTCCAGGACTGCCGATAGAAGACGCAAACACCATCGCGGCGCTGCTGTCATTGCGCTCGCGCTCGACGCTTTTAAAACCGCATTACTGCGGGATTTTTCCAAGGGTTCTTACACCAGGGTCGATCACTGGGCCGAACAGCTTGAATTTGACTCGTCAGAAGAGTTAATGGTCAGGGCCTTAAAACCCACGGTCATAGTACCCAGCCACATTACCTTTTACCCGATTCGCGTCAATGACAATATACTCAACAAGGCTGTAGGCCTGTTCTCCAAAGGCATTAATAAACGCCTTGCCGAGGAACTAATCATAGAAGGTAATCTACTTTTCAAGAATACCGATATGGATATCCGCTTTTCCAAACCCATTGTTGCGGGTGAATACTGGCGTTGGTGGGAAAAGCTACTGCTGCCTAATGTCGTCCATAGCTTCAATTCGCTGGACGAGTTGTTTAACCTGAAAGCCAGTAAGGGCCACATGGGTGGACGTCTGCATGCCTTCGGTATGCAGGCAAAAAGCTCCCGCGTTCGAGACGACTACATGCGTTCGATGTACGACGCAGTCACGATTAATCTAAGCCATATCGCCTCCTATTTGATCCTGTGCCTGTACCAGAAAGGTCTAAGGCAGCTACGCTGCGTACGCTTCCATAAAATGCTTTATTTCGCCATCAAGAAGCTGCAAGCGACAGACTATCACCTGCACCGCAGTTTGCTCAACCCGGAAGAATATGGCGTCATTGTTAATGAAGGTAGCGGTCGGCTCGACCAGTTCCTGCGCACAGTACAGTCCATAGATCTGGTGAAAATTGAAAACGGAAATTATGTTCTGCAGGAAAAATTGATCAAGGATTTTGAAATTGATGAAATTCGTACTGAAAACCTGATCAGTGTTTACGCCAACGAAATTGCACCCCTGAAAAAAGTCACCTCGATCATCGATGTGGCGATGAACGAGGTTCAGGACCTGGGTACCCGAGAATTTGCCCTGAATCGACTGGACGATCAATCCCGCGCTTTACAGTGGGATCTCAGGCAGTTTAACAAGGACAAGCACAGTGAGATTAATGATCAACAAACAGCCAGTGCCGATGCTAACTGGTTTTTCCTGGAGTCGACGAATAAGTCGGCGTCAGCGGTATTACTGATCCATGGCTTCCTTGCCGGTCCCGCTGAGATGCGCAGTTTGGGTGAACGTTTACATGCGCAGGGCCATCATGTGCTGGGGGTCCGACTCAAAGGCCACAGTACCTCACCCTGGGATCTTCGCAGCCGCAACTGGCAGGACTGGCTCGCATCGGTAACGCGTGGATTCAATATAATCAAGGCATTTAGCCAGTCCATACATATTGTCGGATTTTCGACTGGCGGGCTGCTGGCACTTTTGCAGGCCTCAAATCACCCCGGACATAAAATTAAGTCGGTTAGTAGCATCTCGGCGCCAATCGATTTTAAAAATAAAAATATGATATTTGTGCCGTTGCTGCATCATGCCAACAGAATTGTCCGCTGGGTAACCTCCGAAGGCCTGGTTCCATTTCGACCTAATTCGCCGGAACATCCTGAGATCAATTATCAACACATTCCAATACGGGCCCTGTATCAATTACAACTGATGATCGAACATATTGAATCGAATCCAGTCGAAATCGATGCCGAGGTATATCTATACCAGAGCAATCAGGATCCAATTGTCGATCCGACCAGTGTGGAAAAACTGAATCAGGTTGTTACCGCTACTGATAAGTCCGTAGTCACCATCGACGCAGACAGGCACGGAGTAGTCTACGAAAATCTGGACGAAATACAGCAAAAAATTTGCGCCACTATCCAATAGTGGTATAAGTACGGCAGGGGGATAATTCGTGCCACATATAGGTGAATTATTCTCGTTGGTAAAATTCTTGATCGATTTTAAACCAAATTCTGGTGGATGTTTTTATGTTGATAGGTGTACCTAAAGAAATCAAAAATAATGAGTTCCGTGTGGGTATGACGCCCGCCGGTGTACGCGAGCTGGTAGCCAATGACCACCAGGTTTTGATTGAAAATAACGGTGGTGCTGGTGTAGGTTTCGACAATGAGCAGTATTCCGCGGTTGGTGCGAGTATTGAAAACAGCGCCGGAGATATATTTGCCAATGCGGAAATGATCGTCAAGGTTAAGGAACCACAACCCGATGAATGTAAAATGCTGCGTAGCGGTCAGATATTATTTACCTATCTACATCTCGCACCAGACCCGCTACAAACCGAACTATTAATTGCCTCAGGTGCTACCTGCGTCGCTTATGAAACAGTGACCGACGAACGCGGCGGATTGCCACTGTTGGCGCCGATGTCTGAAGTTGCAGGACGCATGTCGGTCCAGGCCGGGGCGCATCACCTGGAAAAGGCGCAGGGTGGCCTGGGTTCATTACTGGGCGGGGTTCCAGGCGTATTGCCGGCAAAGGTATTGATAATTGGCGGCGGTGTCGTGGGCACACAGGCGGCTACCATGGCAATCGGTATGGGTGCAGATGTTACTATTGTCGACCGTTCGCTACCACGTTTACGCCAACTGGATAGCGATTTCAAAGGCCGCTTAAAATGCCTGTATTCAACTTCGGAGGCGATTGAAAATCATGCGGTTGAGTCAGACCTGGTGATTGGTGCCGTGCTTGTCCCGGGCGCAGCTGCGCCAAAATTACTCACCCGCGAAATTCTCAAAAAGATGAAACCCGGCGCAGTGGTGGTCGATGTAGCCATCGATCAGGGCGGCTGTTTTGAAACATCGAGGCCGACCACCCACCAGGAACCGACCTATATAGAAGAAGGCATTATTCACTACTGTGTCGCCAATATGCCAGGTGGAGTAGCCAGAACTTCAACCATTGCCTTGACGAATGCTACCCTGCCATTCATCGTATCGCTGGCGAACCTGGGCGCTGCAAATGCGATGTGGGGTGACGATCATTTGCTCCACGGGCTCAATATCCATGCAGGTAAGGTTACTTACAAGGCAGTCGCTGAAGCACTTGGGTACGACTATGCCGATCCACGCGAGGCCCTGCGCGCCTAATAGCCGCAATGCACAGGATCGCGGATATAGACGCGATTACCAGGAAAGCCTATAAATCGGGGCTTCCGTCAACCAGATCCTGTTGCATGACTTCAATTAGCGTCGGCAGATTTTGTCCTGCCGCTGTAATCAACTCTGACTCCAGATCGACAAGATTGCTCACTTTCACCGCATGGCAACCGAAAGCTTTACCCAGTGCGACGAAATCAGGTGTATATAAATCAACGCCTATCTGTGGAATGTTGGCATCTACCATGAACCGCTTAATCTCACCATATCCGTTATTATTCCATATCAGGAATATGACAGGTAGCTTTGCCTCTACAGCACTGGCTAGCTCGCCGATGGTAAACATTGCCGCGCCATCGCCTATGAGAGAGATTACGGGGTGCCCCGGCACGGCCAGTTTGGCTCCAACGGCTGCTGGAATGGCA
>PVMS01033515.1_pt1 | contig 10387 bp, 9 predicted proteins | sample 1853461 | NCBI WGS metagenome assembly PVMS01 (sample SAMN08582032, study PRJNA380276) | Marine sediment metagenome, whole genome shotgun sequencing project. | isolation source: ocean sediment barecode stripped | collected 2017
GTCTGATATCCGGCTACTAACCCCACATATTCTTCTTTTATATCCTCACCTTCTTCTTGGTAGCTCTCTTTAACTTTTGGTTCATTACCTGTAATCTTAGTTCCCTTAGGAACTTCATGACCAAGACGAGAGAAACGTTCAGAATCATATCTATCAACTGTAGCACTGTCACGAATCTCAGGCCCGATCGTCAAACGATTTCCGGCCACCCCTGTGATGTCTGTAACTATACCGTAAAAACTGCCTGGCTTTTTGGCTTATCCGAAGTATGAAAACCAGCCCGGAGTAAGTATACCCCGGCAAAGCTGGGGGCTTTATTTTGTGCGCCGCTCAAAGCGGCATCACGGCAGCGCTACGCGCTCCCCTACACCCAGCGAGCGATTGATACTCAATCCTTGAGCTTGCTTCGCGATTGGCGGGCGCCTGTCGTTTCGGGCAGCAACTGTGCCGATTTTGACGCGTGTCCTGAATCTGCTGAATTTGTTATCGCGCCAGCCAGCGATCGATTTTACCCCACAAGCGTTCTTTCCAGCGTTGCAACCAGGACCGTTGCAACCAGGCGCCGTAGTGAATTTCGGCGCTGCATTCGAAATCATTCAGCAACATTTCTCGCACATCACGGGCCAGAATCGGGCCTTCCACTTCCTGGTTGGCTTCAAGGTTCCAGCGGAAATTCCAGCGATCCATGTTGCTCGAACCAATGGTGCACCAATCGTCGACCAGCACGACCTTGGCGTGCATGAATTTTTCCTGGTATTCGAAAATTCTGACGCCGTGTCTTAGCAACCTGGCATAGTAACGACGGCTCGCATAACGCACCGCCGGATGATCCGTAACGGGCCCGGGCAATAAAAGTCGCACATCCTTTCCCTGAGATGCTGTACGACGCAGGGCACGGCGTATTTTCGCTGACGGAATGAAATACGCCGAAGCAAACCAGGTGCGACTCTCGCTGCGCCTGATCCGGTTGAGCAGTATCCTTTTTAACGGTAATTTCACACCACCGCTGGTATAAACCAGTCGGCCGGACTCGCCTTTTTTGCAAGCAGCTACCTTTACGGATGGAGGAGCGGCAAAATCAGCCCAACGTCGCATATTGCTGCCGAACAGTCTTTGCCAATCCGCAGCACCTGGCCCACGTATCTCCAACATACAATCATGCCAGGCATACTCGCCGGAGAAGACATCCGATATCGCTGTACCACCGACATAAGCGACCTGACCGTCCACGACCAGGAACTTTCGATGAGTACGAAACAGGTTTTCCCTGAACTTGTTGCTAAAAGGCATAAATCGGAGCGGGTTATAGAAAGCCAGTTGCACGCCGCCCTCCACCAGCCGCTCACGATCCCGATTCGAAAGGCCTCGCGAGCCAAATCCATCCAGCAAAAGCTGAACATTGATTTCACGTCTTGTTGCACGCAGGAGTGCGTCGATAAAGCGGTTGGCGACCTTGCCGGACTCCATGATGTACATTTCCATCAACACGTGGCTGTCCGCGTCATCAATTGCCTGCAGCATGGCAGGAAAGAACTGCGGGGAATCAATCAACAATTGAAATCGCTGGCCATCACGCCAGGGGAAAACTTCATCAGAACCGGGGAAGCGTCTATCCATCCGGGCGCTCAGTCTGGCAAGGCAGGGTTCTCGCGCGGCCTGTTGCGAATGCTATTTTTCAAGCCGCGCAATCAGGCTGGACGTATCCCAACGATTGCCGCCAAGTTCCTGCACCTCTGCGTAGTAATTATCCACGAGCCTGGTCATTTCCAGCGTGGCCCCATTGCGTCCGGCTTCATCCAGGGCGATTTTCAGATCCTTGCGCATCCACTCGACTGCAAAGCCGAATTCGAATTCATCATCGACCATGGTTTTCCAGCGATTTTCCATCTGCCACGACTGGGCAGCGCCTTTGGATATTGCACCGATTACCATGGCAGGATCGAGTCCGGCCCGTTTCGCAAAATGCAGACCTTCGGACAGTCCCTGCACTATGCCGGCAATGCAAATCTGGTTGACCATCTTCGCAAGTTGACCGGAACCAACCGGACCGATCAGCGTACAGGCTTTTGCATACGCGTCCATAACTGGTAATACGCGTTTATAGATGTCGTCATCTCCACCAACCATAATGGTTAGCTGGCCGCTCTCGGCGCCAGCCTGCCCGCCTGACAATGGCGCATCGAGAAAGCCAACTTCCTTTTCTTTGGCGGCGGCGTAGATTTCGCGGGCAACAACGGCAGAAGCCGTAGTGTGATCAACGATGACCGCACCGTTTGCGATACCTTGCAGAATTCCGTCATCAGCCGAAATAACGGCGCGGACGTCGTCATCATTGCCAACGCAGGAAAAGACTATTTCCGCACTCTGTGCGGCTTCAGCGGGCGTCGCAGCTTGTGCGCCACCATACTGTTCCTGCCATGCGTCCGCCCTGGCAGGATTTCGATTGAATACGGTAACTTCATGGCCTGCCTGCACCCGGTATCCCGCCATCGGATAGCCCATTACACCGAGGCCGACAAACGCGACTCGCATATGCTTAGCTCCAATAATGTTGATTGCCGGGCAAGGGTACGTTGTAGCAGGTTTAGCCGCAACGCTTCGTATTCACGACCGACAGTGACTTTTGGTGACTTTTGGCGACCTGGCGGCAAAAGTGAAATCGGCGCGTCAGGCGGCCTGATCCTTACTGATCGACGCAGATTTTTTTCTTGCGCGGGTCGAGACCAATTGAGCGAGCGATTATCTCGCGCATCACCTCAGAGCTGCCTGCATAAATGCGCGATATTCTGGCGTTCAGGAACATGCGACAAATCGGATATTCATCCATGTAACCGGCGCCGCCATGCAATTGCACGCAAGCATCTACTACACGACCTTCCATTTCGCTGGTAAACAGTTTTGCCTTCGCCGCATCATCGGCACTCAACTTACCTTCATTGTGTGCGAGGACGCATTGATCGACAAATGTCTGAGCAACGTCGATTTCCGTGCGCATGCTCGCCATTTGAAAACGAGTATTCTGAAAATCCGCAATGGTTTTGCCGAACGCCTTACGATCCTTAATATAGTCCATCGTAATATCGAATGCCGCGTTCGAGGTGGCGACGTAACCAACTGCACCCAGCAGCCGTTCTTCGGCCAGAAAGTGCATCAGGTGATAGAAGCCCCGATTCAACTCGCCCAGCAAATTTTCTTTTGGCACCTTGACGTTGTTAAAGAACAGTTCTGCAGTGTCCTGGCTCTTCAAGCCCATTTTTTTAAGATTTCGACCGCGTTCGAATCCTTCCATGCCACGCTCAACGACAAACAGGCTCATCCCATGCCGGCTGTCCTGGTCGGTCCGTGCGACCACCACCACCAGGTCCGCCAGTATGCCGTTGGAGATATAAGTCTTGGAACCGTTCAACAGGTAATGATCACCCTTGTCCTCGGCCTTGGTTCGAATACCGGCTACGTCGCTGCCGGCACCAGGTTCGGTTATACCAACAGCCAGAATATGCTCTCCGGATACGCATTTTGGCAGCCAGCGCGCTTTTTGCTCTTCAGTACCAAGCTCACCTATGTATGGGCCTACCAGCCGATTGTGCAGCGACAGGAAAAATCCGGCGTCGCCGTGCTGAGCATTCTCCTCGATCAGTACCTGCTCATAGCGAAAGTCCGGGACACCCGCCCCGCCATACTTTTCGTCGGCCCACATGAGCAGCAAACCCTGTTTTCCAGCCTTTAAAAAGGCATCACGATCGACGATGCCCTGCTCGTGCCACCTGTCGCTGTGTGGTTGAATTTCATTTTGCATGAAATTACGCACAGCATCGCGAAACATCTCGTGTTCTCCGTCAAATAGTTTTCTCTTCATCTCGATTACCTGGACTCGAATGACTTTTCGGCAAGGACTACTTGCCTTTGAATTTTGCTTTACGTTTTTCCAGAAAGGCGGCTACACCTTCAGCGCTGTCCTCGCTTTGCCGCAGTTTCTGTTGCAGTGGCGCTTCGATATCGAATGTGCTCGCCCACGAACCGCTGGTCGCGTGGCGCATTGCCGTCTTGGTCGCCGCTATTGATAGTGGCGCTCGCTCAGCAATAGATTTTGCCCAACTCAAAGCATCAGTCATTAACGACTCGGCCGGCACCGCCTTGTTAGCCAGGCCCAGTTCGACACATTGCTGTGCACTGATACGTTCTGATTCGATGCTCAACTGAAAGGCGCGCCGATAACCGATCTGATTGACGAGCAACCAGTTGAGGCCACCGTCCGGCACCAGCGAGATGGTTGTAAACGGCGACAAGAGAAACGCGTTGTCGGCCATGATGAGCAAATCACACGACAGCGCCAGCGACATGCCGATACCGGCGGCAGATCCTCCGACGGCAGCAATTACCGGTTTTTGCATGGTGCCGATACTTTCGAAAACGGGGCGATACTCCGTCTGCAACATATTCTCGCCACTTTGCTCTACGTTCAGACCACCTTTCAGGTCGGCCCCGGCGCTAAACGATCTGCCCTCGCCGGTCAGCAGCACGACCCGCGCTGATTCGTCTTTTGCAGCCCGTTCACAGGCGGCAAACAAGTCACGCCGCAACTCGTCGTTGAATGAATTCATCGCATCCGGTCGATCGATCGTAATAATTGCGACCGCATCGTCTTGCGCGTACCTGACAGTTTCGTAATCAGTCATCTCTGTGTCCTTAGCTGCGAGGCACAAGTGTGCTTCTGATATTTGCTCTCATATCATCGTTGGCTCTGCGAAAATCCATCGCCTCGGGGTTGATGAGCCAGAGATAGGTCATGCCTGATACGTAGGCGATGTACTGGGCAGCAACACTCTTTGGATCGGCGTCACGGCGAACAGATCCTTCGCGTTGCCCTGCCCGGACCCACTCGGCAACGTCATCTTGCTGTCGCTGGTGAATATCCACCGACGTTTGTCGGTACTCCGACTTCGGGCTACCGGCACTGCAATAGAGAATTTGCAGCACGCGGGCATCATGTGGCGAGTCCGAGACGAACTGGAAAAATGAGTCCAGGGCCGCGCACATTGCGTCGATGCCGATCTTGTCACCAACATCCTCGGCAAGGTAATCGAGCCAGCGACGGGATATCGACTTACAGAGCTCATCGAACAAGCCGGCTTTGGAACCGAAACGATAGGTCGCCAGGCCACGACTGTAACCCGCCCTTTCACCAATGGCCTGCAACGTGGTCTTGTCAGTACCACGCTCCAGGATGAGTTCAATAGCCGCAGCCAGCATCGCCTTGTCGGATATGGCGGTGCGCTCTGCCTGGGTACGGGGGAGGATCGGATCAGTAGACAATGTGAATACTCAGGGACTTAATAACTAACAAAAACAATGAGATATGCAATTAACATATACTTGTTGTTGACAAGCAAGTGATTATACGCTGCCTGTAAGACGCGGGCAAGACGTAACCGCTGCCGTGTGCACGACTAACGCCGAAGATCAGAAAGAACCCGTTAGTGGCTGGCGGTGTTAGCGATCTCAAGCCGTGCTTTCACTTTCCCAACGTAGCGGAATCCTGCAACTCGGCAATCTCCACATCCGTCAAACCCCAGTCACCCAAAGCTTCCCGCAGTCGCTTGCCGGACTCCGCCGGCGGCATGCTTATCTGCGAGGGCGTTCGTGAAAATCGAGGTGCTGGTGCCGGCTGCAACACACCATCTACCGATACGAATGTCGCGCGCGATTTCATGTGTGGATGTTGTGGCGACTCGGCAAGCGACAAGACCGGCGCAAAACATGCGTCAGTGCCCGCAAACAAGTCACACCACTCCTGCCTGCTCTTTCCTGCAAAGACACTTTCAAGGCGTGCGATCTGCTCAGGCCATTTACTTTGATCAAACTGCTCACGTAAATCAATATCATCAATATCGAGAATCTTCAGCAACTCCTGGAAGAACTGCTGCTCGATCGCACATACGATCAAGTACTTTCCGTCGCTGGCCTGGTAGATCCTGTAAAACGGCGCACCGCCATCCAGAATATTGCTTTCTCTTTCATCCTTCCACATTCCCGCAGCGCACATACCATAGACCAGTGTCATCAACGATGCGGCACCGTCAATCATCGCAGCATCGACGACTTGTCCTGCGCCAGACCGGCTTGCCTCCAGCAATGCTGCCAGCATGCCCAACGCGAGAAACGTACCACCACCGCCAAAATCAGCGACGAGATTCAGTGGAATTGAAGGCGGGCCACCCTGTGCGCCAATGGTCGACAAGACGCCGGCCAGCGCGCTGTAATTTCCATCGTGCCCGGCGGTGCTTGCCAGCGGACCGCTCTGGCCCCAGCCAGTCATGCGACCGTAAACCAGGCGCTTGTTTTGTGCGCTGCAATCATCAGGCCCGAGGCCAAGACGCTCCATCACACCCGGACGAAAGCCCTCGAACAGGGCATCCGCATCCGCGCAAAGTCTGAGCACGAGTTCGACACCTTGCTTTTTCTTGAGATCGACAGTAATCGAGGGCCGACTACGGTTCATCAGGTTGTATTGCGCAGGAATTCCGGCATCGTTGTACGCATCGTTTATGCGTTCTACTCGAATGATCTGTGCGCCCATGTCCGCCAGCAGCATTCCGCAAAACTGCCCGGGACCGATGCCAGCTATCTCGATGATTTTGAAACCGGTTAGTGCTCCCATGACTCTATCGTCCGGCTGGCGTGCTTATAAAGATCTACAGAGTTGTCCGCCGTCTGCAGTAAGCGTACTGCCGGTCATGTAACTGCCTGCATCGGACGCGAGCAGCAGCAAAGGACCGCTCAACTCCTCAAGTTTTCCGATGCGTTTCATCGGGATTCTGCTTCTCAGGAATTCACCCGCTTCCGAATTCAGCTGATGCTCATTCATCTCTGTTATGAAGTAACCCGGCGCAATGGCATTGACGCGAATACCGTGGCGTACCCACTCCAGCGCCATCGTTTTCGTCAGGCTGATAACGCCGGTCTTCGCAGCACTGTAGGCACCGAGTGTTTTCGCAATATGCAGGCCCAGAATAGAAGAGATATTGATGATGCTGCCGGGCTTGTTCGCATCAATCATTGCCTGGGCCGCGGCCTGGCCGACCAGGAAAACGCCCTTCAGGTCCGTATCGAGTACGGCATCCCACTCTTCTTCTTTGGTGTCCAGCAAATATCGATCGATCGCGACGCCGGCATTGTTAACCACGATATCCGGCGTACCCAATTCGCTGATGATTTCTGCAAAACAATCGCGAATGGATTCAGTGCTGGTCACATCAAGGCTCACACATAGCGCCGTACCGCCGGCGTCGCGAACGGAATTTGCAGTCTCCTCAAGTTTTTCCCTGCGTCTTGCCGCCACCACAACCGCTGCACCTGCATCGGCGAGTGTCTCTGCAAAATGACGGCCCAAGCCGGAGCCCGCTCCTGTAACCAACGCAATCTTGCCATCCAGATCAAAGACGTTCATTTTGTTTCCCGTGTATAGGTTCAGTCGATCGGTACTTATCAGTCTGTTGAAAAACCCTGTTTTTCAACAGACTGCTAGGTGTTGCGCGCTCTTTGCTTATAGGTTGCCGTTGCAGTCGCGCACAGCCGATTATTGTCAGGGTCAAACAGCTTGGCTTGCGCGAAAAAAAGCGAGCTGGTGGCCCTGATGAGTTCTCCCTCGGCGATGACGGTGTCCGCACGATGCGGTGCCATGTAATTACAGTTCAGATTGATCGTGACAGAGACGAATTCCTGCGACGTGCCGAAGCTACCGGATACCGCTCCGGCGATGTCTAGTAGTGACGCTATTATTCCACCATGCAAATAACAGACCGTGTTTCGATGTTCCGCGCGCACCGGCATTTCGATCCGGGCGAAACCCTCTTTCCAGGTGGCAAGTCGAAAGCCAAGAAACTCAAGATAGGTTCCTTCATAGAGCGTAGGGTTGTCGAGAAAACTCTTCGAATCGTTGTCTGTCACTTGCGGACGACTCCCGCACGACGCAAGATGGCAAGAAAGGTGTCCGGTTCAGGCCGCACGCGATAATTGTCGGTTTGATCAGAATACACGATGGTGCCGGCGGCGTTGGTCACAACCAGCGTCGGCATCACGGTGTCCGGGGAATACCCGCCAGGAATGCCGATCGGCACGCCGTGTTTGACGGCGATACCCAGCGCTTCAGCAACCTTGTTATCGCTGTCGACCAGGAAGCGAAACGGCACCTTGTAACTTCCCGCGAGTTTTCGGCTCAACAAATCAGGTTGCGGGCTTACCAGGACGACCTTAATTCCCAATTCGTCCATCTCCTGATAGCGATCGGCGATTTCCCTGATCTGCGCCATGCAAAGCGGGCACCAGTTGCCGCGGTAAAACAACAGGACGGCCGGTGATCCCGACAATGACCCGGAATCAAACTGCTCGCCGTCCGAGTCCAGCAGCTCGAAATGCGGCAGTTTGCTGCCCACAGAAAGATGCGCGCTTTCCAGCCGGCCAAACCTCGAATACCAAAAAATATAGACTAACAATATGATCAGGCTGACCAGGGCCACCAAAAGCGGCGCCCAACCAGTCGTCCCTTCCAGAAACTGCTCCCAAATCGTCACCAGGACTCCGGCGGCGGATAGCATTACGAGAATTGGCAGATTATCGCTGGTACGCTCGACCCGCGTTAGCATCAGGCGCATCATTAACAGTGGCAATGGCGATGCTGCAATGGCAGCGCCAAGCCACGCCGTCCGTTCATGCCCGCCAAGGAACGCGAACCATAACGAGGCACCCAGCAAAATCATGCATATTGTGACAGCGGGAAATACGAAAAAGGATTTGAGTCTGGCGTTAACTGACACGTTTTGGTCCTGTATAAATTGGGGCACTCAACAATTGTAGCAAGACATCGCGGAATGATCGTCCCGGCAGGCGGCAAACCAGCAACTCACCACACCCGCTAAAACACTTCCCCGCTACATATTTCGACGATACTCGCCGCCGACCTCATACAGTGCAGCGGAAATCTGTCCCAGGGAATTGGACTTGACCGTATTCATAAGTTCCGCGAATACGTTGCCCCGGGCCCTGGCAACTTCCTGTAGTTGCAGTATCGCCTTGGCGCTTTCGTTGCCGTGAGTTTCCTGGAACGCCGTTACGTGACTGATCTGGTCTTGTTTTTCGGAATCGCTCGAACGGATCAGCTCAAGTTTATGCACTTCGTCCTCCTGTCCCTTCTTCGGCAGGAAAGTATTCACACCCACCAGGGGGAATGAGCCATCGTGTTTCTTGCTTTCGTAATACAGGCTTTCGTCCTGAATTTTGCCCCGTTGATACATGGTGTCCATTGCGCCGAGTACGCCGCCACGCTCGGAAATTCGATCGAACTCCTTGAATACAGCTTCTTCGACCAGGTCGGTTAGCTCGTCGACCACAAAAGAGCCTTGCCAGGGATTTTCGCAGTAATTCAGGCCAAGCTCTCTCGAGATAATCAGCTGAATCGCGACGGCACGCCGCACTGACTGCTCAGTTGGCGTGGTTAATGCTTCATCAAAAGCGTTGGTGTGCAGGCTGTTGCAATTGTCGAACATTGCATAGAGCGCCTGCAGCGTCGTTCGTATATCGTTAAAGCTGATTTCCTGCGCGTGCAGGCTGCGTCCGGAGGTTTGAATGTGATATTTGAGCATCTGGCTGCGGGCGCTCGCACCGTAGCGCTCACGCATCGCGCGTGCCCAGATACGTCGGGCGACCCTGCCGATGACCGTATATTCGGGATCCATGCCATTGGAGAAAAAGAAACTTAAGTTTGGTGCAAATTCATCGATGTTCATGCCGCGCGCGAGATAATACTCGACGATTGTGAAGCCGTTTGACAGCGTAAACGCCAGCTGGCTGATCGGGTTCGCACCAGCTTCGGCAATATGATATCCACTGATCGATACGCTGTAATAATTGCGTACTTTGTTGTCAATGAAATACTGCTGTACGTCACCCATCATCTTCAGGGCAAATTCGGTGGAGAATATGCAGGTGTTCTGTGCCTGGTCTTCTTTGAGTATGTCCGCCTGAACCGTACCGCGGGTCGCGGCCAGTGTGCGTTGCCGGATTTCTTCGTACAGCTCGGGAGACACCAGTTTGTCACCCGAGATTCCCAATAATCCCAGTCCGAGTCCGTCGTTTCCGGGCGGCAATTCGCCAACATAGCCGGGTCTGATTTTGCCTGCGAAGTAATTCTCAATTTTTTTCTGCGCCGCTTCCCACTCACCGCTTTCTTTCAAGTGTTTCTCTACTTGTTGATCAATCGCGGTGTTCATGAAAAACGCCAGTATCATCGGCGCCGGACCATTGATGGTCATAGACACCGAGGTCGTCGGTGCACATAAGTCGAATCCGAAGTAGAGCTTCTTCATGTCATCTACGGATGCGATGGAGACAC
>PVMS01028040.1_pt1 | contig 10386 bp, 10 predicted proteins | sample 1853461 | NCBI WGS metagenome assembly PVMS01 (sample SAMN08582032, study PRJNA380276) | Marine sediment metagenome, whole genome shotgun sequencing project. | isolation source: ocean sediment barecode stripped | collected 2017
TGCAGTGAAGCGATAAGTTTTATCAAAGTTGGATTTCCATATTCCAGGAATCTCACAGCGGAGCGGTTCAGGATTTGGTCGAGGTGGGCTGTAAACGGACTTATTCAGTCCATTATAAATAACGCCATTGCTGCATTGGTGATCGGCGGCTGCGAAGAACCATTGGCTCTTGTCAAGCTTGCTAAGGTCTCCTTCTATATCAGTTGAAACATAGTCGCCCTGAGGAAAGTCGGCCTTTTTATCGGAGAGATCGCCTTTGATTGGCACGAGGCGATAGCTCTTGAAATTGGCTCCGTCTATGGCCAGCATCTGGGGACCCAAATTGTGATTTCCGTCTCGGATGGTCATTTGCACTCGAAAGAGACCAGGACCTCTCTTTTCGAATCTAATGTCGGACAATCGAGGGTCATCTTTGGTAGTGCCGTCCACAGGCAGGACCACTGGCACCTCGTTGTCCCCATTATCTTTTATGCTTACTTGCATCGGGAAATAAAGATAGCCCTCGCTGTAAACGTGGAGGCCCCAGGGTCCTCCGGCAGGCAAGGGAATCTTGAACTTGCCATCAGGCCCTATCACACCCCCGGTCTCGAACTCGTTGTTGTGCAATTCCCCCCGTTCAAGTGCGACCACTCCGCTTGCCACCACCATCCCGTCGGAAGTGATAACCGTCCCGGAAATGAATGTTTCAGCTTGAGCTGCAGAATTGGCAAATAAGAAGAACACCGAGCACAACAACAGGAAGCAAAACAATAATCGATTCATACTGTTCTCCTCATTTCCAAATCCGCAATCCAAAATCTACAATCTCCAATCATAAACTCCACCAAATCCCACAGCCCTGACAACATTTTGGCGGTGTGGCGGTTTGATGTCTTTTTCTGAAGTCTTGATATTTTTCTCCCAACCAGATCTCCTCCAGTGGCCGCTCAAATATGTTGCCGAGAATTATGGACGAATAGTCTACCGTCGAGAAAGGAGAGATGCAGCAGGGAAGAGCATTTCCTTGGGCAGTGATGTAAACAACCTCCCAGGGACGGAAGCACCTTCTCCAGGGTGCAGCATCAGGGGGGCTCCCTCGGACGCTGTGCACTGGGTCGGTGAGACCTGAGGCACTGAAGAAGATACCAAGCTCTCGGGCCCGTTCCAGACACCGATGAATCAGTTGGGATAGCTCCATATCAGGATTGGTAAGGGAACTCTGAGAATTTGCCAGACCGTAGCCCTCATCGTCCAAAAAATAAACAAGTCTTTGCAGATGTAATTCCCGAATGCCCATGAGAGCTGTAAGCTCGATGAGTTTTGGGAGTTCAGCGATATTTTCCTGGTTACCCAAGAACCAGAGAGATAGCTTAGGTTGTGACAATTTCCTGGATTGCAAGCGTTTTGTCATGGTGCGGAGATTGTTGACAATCAGATCGAACTTATCGCTGTCACGCACAGCTTTGTAGCCATTCGATGATGCCGCATCCAGAGAAATTCTAATCTCATCCACCTGCGAATCGATGAGTTTCTCTTGCTGTTGTTTATTAAGGAGGATACCGTTGGTGTTGAAAAGAACTGTCACATTCTTGTTCTTGAGGTGGCGGATCATCTCTGGCAGGTCACGGTTGAGCAAAGGTTCGCCGATGCCATGGAGTACGGCCCGCTCCAGATCGGGTAGCTGCTCAGATATCATAATCAATTCTTCGAGCGAAATATCGCGCTCCGGCTCCCAGCCGCCTCTGTAAATAATGCAAGTCCTACATCTCAGATTGCAGCGATTTGTCGTCTCCACATAGAGACATTTCGGCAGATCTACGGCTCGTGCTGTTTCAGCCATACGATCATGCTCCCCTGACAATGGTAGTACAGATGCTTCCTGTTCGGAGTGGTCTTTCGGCAGAAGAAAGTTGAGAATGCAGGTGTGTCTTTTTCCCGCGTACTACAGGACAGTATTCATCTGGTTCATTGGGGCGCCCGCGCAACACCCGACGAGCAGCGCATCCTCCACCACAACTGCTCACGTGTTCACAACTCAGGCAGAACCGCGGCGTTTGGTGGGTAGCTTTGAAGAGAGGAGCTTGAAACACTGTCTCTTTTCTTTCAACAAGATCTTCGATGGTCAGGTCCGATGTCGGCCAGTACACACATGGTTTCAAGCGTCGGTCGGGAGTTATACGGATGCTGCTGCCTCCACAGGGAGTCCCATTGCCGTTACCTAGTCCTAGGAAGGTATTCACCAGGGGCTCGGTCACAGAGATGATTTCACTCTGTTCAAACAGAATTTGATACGCTTTCCAGTACTGGTCGTAGCTCAGCATGAACTTATCAGTGTACATGGGCTGATAGACGTTGACCCTGAAGTCAGCCCCTAAAGATGCTGCCAGTTTGGCGATTCGTCCCTGATCTTTGAAATTGACGTTCATCAAGACCGCCAGAATTGAGACCTTGATTCCCAAGCGGGCACATCTATCTATCGCATCCATAATAGTCCGCCAATTGCCCTCACCCCGGAATTCGTCCTGTCTTTTCTGGTCTGGAAAATCAATGGAAAATTCCACGTCCCGAAAATAGCTGAGCATTTCGTCGGGGGTTATGGCCAGGGTATAACCATTTGAGGCCAGGGTGAGCTTGATTCCTCTCGCTTTGAGGTAGGTAACAATGTCAAGGTAGTGCGGATTCAAGCCATTTTCACCAGTGCCGAAACCCATGGAATCGATTTCCAAACTGTCGCACACTTTTTCGATGTCATCCAGAGTAAGATTGTAGATGCGATCCTGGTCTCTATAACAGTGGGCACAGTGCAGATTGCAGTTATTGGTCAGGCCGATTCCAACTGAGGCCATGGTGACACCTCCTGTTCAATCCTTCCACAAATAAATAAGGGGAACCAAAAACATATAATAAGCTGCCATGATGGAGCCCCGAACCGTACCGGACACCTTGGATTTGCCGAGACGCCGCCGGTATGGAACGGGAACGCTCTGGATTCGCCATCCTTTCTTGGCAGCTTTGACTATCATCTCCACCGGCCAACCATAGGTCAGCTGTTCCATGTGTAGATCAAAGAGAGTGGTCCGCTTAATTGCACGGAAGGAGCCTAGGTCTGTAATATCAGCCCCGTACAACAATCGAAGTAACAAAACGGTTATTCTGTTGCCCAGGCGACCGTGCCAGGGCATGGAACCCTTTTCTAATCTTCCCTTAAGACGGCTGCCCACCACCAAGTCAGCTTTGTCTTCCATCACCGGCCCCGCCACAACCGACAATTGCGTCGGATCATCACTGTGGTCTCCGTCCAAAAAGACAATGATCTCTGAGTTACGCGTTGCCTTGGCTCCTGCCAGGCAAGCAGCGCCGTAGCCGCGACGAGGTTCGTGGACGACCCTGGCGCCAGCAGCTGCCGCCCGTGCCGCGGTGTCGTCGGTGGAACCGTTGTCGGCTACGATGATTTCTTCTACCAGATCCCTGGGCACATCCTGGACGACGCCGCCGATAGCTTGCTCTTCGTCGAGAGCAGGGATGACAACAGAAATTCTCATGGTGAAACCAAGATTGTAGGTTTCAGGTTTCAGTGTTCAGGTTTCAGCTTCTATTTTTCTTTTTCCTGACACCTGACACCTGACACCTGCCACCTGAATAACATCCGATACCCTGAAATTTGGTGGACGGCCCAAAGCCAGGTTCTCCATTCTTTACTCCAAAGGTGCCTGGGCATTGAGGGCCCAGTTATATTCCAGGTAAGAGATCTTCGGGTCCCGCTCTAAAAAGGATAGAGTCTCCTCATTCAAGTAAGGCCGCATGAATGCCAAAGTCGAACCGGACTTCTGGATGAAATCGGTGGCAAACCAGTCGAAGAGTTTTGACACATGGAGCGTATTTTCAGCCCGATCTGTCCGCGTTCCCCTTGGAGAATTAAGATATTTTCGTGTCTCCTCCTCCAGCCTGGCCTGGACATTCCCTTCCGTATAGGCAATCCTCGGCAGCAGCGGACAACCCATGGAAGCACAGATAATGGCAAAATGTATCCTGGGGTCTTTGAACTGTTTGCGCAGGATCTCATGTTCGATATCATCTTGGCTTACACGTTTGCCGGCCACGATATTTTCCCGGCTGGTAAAAAATTTGGTGGAAGTCCAGACTCCTGGAACAAAGGTTTCACGCACGGACTTTTTCGGCTTCTTTTTGATGACTTTATCAATTGTAACCGCGTTGTAAGCGTTAATCCAGAAGGCAAGTTGACCGTCTCGGGAAAACTCCCCTACTCTTGGCCCCGCCAGTGATTCCACGTACTCTGCGAAGCGTCTGTCTTTAGCGATGGAGTTGTAATCCACCAACCCTTTGTCATCCACATACTCTTTAAGAATCTGGTCAAATTTGGAATGATCAAAGGTGGAGGCTGATACCCCCGGAATCATCCACAACAATATCCAGATTAACAGTACTGATGTACTTATTATTCTACGCATATTCTTACCTCACTCACACTTAGCCGTTCCAAACAGGGCTCTCCAAATCAAGTATTGAGTCGCAGAGATACCTATAATTTTACACAGCTTTGCTGGCGCTGGCACCCTTGGCAAAAGAGATTTAAGGCAAAAGGCGCAAGGTATAAGGAGAGAATAAGTTTTCTTTTGTTTTTTTCCTTGTCCCTGTGCCCTATGCCTTAAGCCTGGTGCCGTTCCCTTTGGGGCACAACGCTTAAAGCACGGTGGAACGCTTTGGGCGCCAAGGGAACCAGTCTGGTGATATCCGTTGTCGCACCAGGTAATCTGCCAAAAGAAGGAGAAATAAAGGGATGTACTCTAGATACAAAATCCAAGGCTCCATCATGCCTTCAGTCGACCCATATTTCAGATAAGAGAATACCACCGTACAGGAAAAGAGCAGCCAGGCTGGTGACGGGTAAAAGGCCAAGAGTGGAATCAACCAAACAACATACCACGGATGAAGGGCAGCCGGCATGAAAATGAGCTGCAGGCTGATCAGAATAAATGAGTATTTGAGTACCTCCTCTTTTTCCTTGTTCTTGAGAAAAACGATGAGTCCAGTTGCAATAACAATTCCCACGAGGATCTTGGTCAGGAGAAAATAGTCCAGTCGAGGAAACATGTGCATGAGGAAATACTTGAGACCGAGGTTGAAGCTTTCGTAGGGATCCCTAAAGTAGATGGGCAGAAAGCCAAGCATTTTCTTGCCGGCTGACACATAAGGGAGGTAGAAAACCAAAAGACAAGAAAAGAAAATTGACAAACTTTTTATCCTTTCTCCCCTGTTGATGAAGGCAGGCAGCAGCAGAGCCGGATAGATCTTGGTGGCACTTGCACAGGCAAGGCTCAACACCCCCAAGGTTTTCTTGTCTATGGAGTGAAGATAAAAGGCCAGGACCACCAGAAAGACGAAGAATCCCTCCAGATGCCCGCTGTGGGAGACTTCAAGTATTACCAGTGGATTCCAAGCATAGACAACGAATCTGGTCTCCTGCAATCCATAGGTCCTCAGCAGCGCCATAAGAACGATCATGGTAAGAACATCGAAAAAGACGAAAACAGCCTTGAGACCACGAATACTATCTCCGACAAGCTTGTGAGTGGCCAGGAAGAATATCTGGGCTCCTGCCGGATAGATGGTTGGGAAACTCTTGCGATTGATATGGGGATAGATCGCTTTATCTCTCAAGGAGGCAAGCGAATCTGAGGAAGGAGGGTGCACGTATGGATTGATGCCTTGTGATTGGACGCGTCCGTCCCACACGTAGCGGTACATATCAGAAGAGAGCTGCGGGGTAGCGCCAACGAGGCAAAGCCTAAAGAAAACTGCAAAGAGGAAAAGCACTAGGAGCAAGCCTCGGCTACGGCCAGGCTGGTGCGGTCTTTTGAATATTACGTAGACCACGAAAAAATAGAGTGCATTCAAAAGGAGGAACTGAAAAAAGAAGAGATGGGTGGAGGTAATATCAGTCCGGTGTGGAAAAATAAACTTGGCAAGCCGTCCCAGATCGAAATGAAAGAAATAAGCGGTGCTGGAGACAGCTCCCAACAGAACGGTGACTAAAATAATGGAGTTGAGTCGAGAGAACATTACTCTAGCTTTTTTTGGCGTGTGCGTATCCGTGCAGCACCGATAGGGAGAAGACGTAAAGAAATCCGGCTGTATAGATGAGTAAGAAAGGACTGATGAAGTATTTGCTGAAAAGAAGAAAAAGGATCAAGCCGGCCAGGGAGTAAAGACCCAATATCAACTCAATGATAGATATGGCACTGAAAGGAATTGAATAGAGTTTCCCATACCAGGTGTCTTCCTTTCCCTCTATTCCATACTTGGGAGTGCGGACAAAACCAGTTTTAAGCCCGAGAAGGGCCTGCAGAATTGCCTTGGTATTGTTCACCGAGATTCCGGTTCCCAAACACATCAGAAAAGGCAAGTACTTGATGCTTTTTTTCCAGTCTGGATAAAGAATCCTTTGCGAGAAGATGTACATGTTTGATGGACCAAAGGTGGCCAGACAAAAGAGGGTGAAGAACAAGAGAGGATAAGAGAGGCTCACAAAGAACCACTTGGTGTAAAGCATGGGTATGGAAGTTAAAACCACGATGATCATCAGTGGGTGAACCATGTAATGAGTCAGGTGCAGGAGTGACTGGATTTTAACCAGAAGGGGCAGCTTGGCCTTGAATAGTTTCCCCAAATTTTTCTTGGCCGTTTCGATGGAGCCCTTGGCCCAACGGTGTTGCTGTGATTTGAAACCGTTAATGGTCACTGGGAGTTCCGCCGGACAGACCACTTCTGGCGCGAATTCCAATTTCCAACCTTTGAGTTGGGCCCGATAGCTAAGGTCAAGGTCCTCAGTCAAGGTGTCCGACTGCCATCCTCCGGCATCGTCGATTGTCTTCTTGCGCCAGATGCCGGCCGTGCCGTTAAAATTCATAAACAAGCCGCCCCAGGCTCGAGCGGCCTGCTCTACCCCGAAGTGGCCGTCAATGCCCATGGACTGCGCCCTGGTAAGCATTGAGTATTCAGAGTTGAGATGCCCCCAGCGGGTCTGAACCATGCCTACCTGAGGATCAACGAAATACGGGATCGTCTTCCTGAGAAAATCTTGGCTGGGGACAAAATCGGCATCAAAGATACCAGTAAACTCCCCCTTGGCCGATTTCAGTCCCTCCTTCAGGGCTCCTGCCTTATAGCCAGTACGGACTGTGCGGTGTAAGTGATTGACATCAAAGCCTTGCTCTCTCATCTCTTGAACGACAGCCCCGGCGATCTCAACAGTGTCATCGGTGGAATCGTCGAGAACTTGGATTTCCAGCAGTTCCTTAGGGTAGTCAATTTTACAAGCCGCTTTTACTAACCTTTCTGCTACGTAACGCTCATTAAAGATAGGGAGCTGAATGGTCACGCGGGGCCAGCCTGTCAAGGGGAGTGTGTTATAAAATTTATCTTGCAGGTTCTGCTGCCTTAGGCGGGCTTTCGGAAGACTCATTCGATAGTAAATCATCAAGAAGTAGCAATTAATCCCGTAGACAAAGAGGAAGAATAAGGCAAGTAGGTAGAATGTCAGCAATATATCTTCAAATACGCTCATGAGTTATCTTTACCATTGGAAGTTCTAGGAGAAAGTGTAGCTCAGCGCTGTCGCTCTCCCAATGTGAATCGGTGGGAAATAGATACGAATCTGCAATTCATGAAATATCCGGGCTCAACGGGATTAAACTATCTGCAAAAGAGTACACGCCTGGTTGGCCATAATCTATCGATATTATCTATACTAACCCCAATATAGTATAAAGTCATCAAATTGCCCTTCTGAAGGCAACCGGATCGAAGGGATTTGATAGCATTCAGCAATCCATTGACAGGGACAAAATCCCCCAGGCAGCTCGACGGCGCAGTTAAAATTCCAAATCACAATGATTAAGGTGTCAGGTGTCGGGTGTCAGGAAAAAGAAAAATGGAAGCTGACACCTGAAACCCTGAGAAGCGGTACGGTCAGATTTTGTTTACTTGCTGCAAGAAGGCGAGGGTGTGAGGTGCAGCAGCTGGGTTTTGCTTCAAGTCATGGCGAAGCCGGTCTAGGTCGGTTGCGACGTCGACGTCATACCACTCGGGGACTTTGTGCACTTGCAAACCGAGGCTACGGCAGGCCGCAATCGTCTGGGGAATAACCCTCTCAGTGCTCCAAGCTATACCTTCGAACAAGGCCGGTTGGAGTCGCTTCATGCCGATCAAATAATAGCCGCCATCGTGACCCATTCCCAGGGTGATGTCGGCATGGTCCAAGCCCGAAAAGGCTTCTGACAGATAAGTAAGCGGTAGGGTTGGGCCGTCGCTGTTCATAATGACCACCCGTCGATAGCCTGATTCAAAATGATGGGCCAATGCATTGGCCAGCCGCTCGCCAAGATCGGCGCCAGATTGGCGCATTAATCTGAAGCCGTCAGGTATCAGGCTGTGAAAATAGGAATGGGCATCCGGCGGCGTGTAGGCCAGGGTGTGGTCGACATTTTCTAGTCGGCTGGCAAGCGCCAGTGTGTCCAGCATCAAGCAGCGATAGAATTTAGCTGCATCTTGAGGTGTGAAGGGTGGGCAAAGGCGGGTTTTTGTAAATCCGGGTTCGGGCTTTTTGGCGACAACAATCAAGGCAGCGTCCATGTAAGCCTCATCTGTATCTTCTACGACTTGATGCTCTTGACAGGGGCCGACAGAATGTGATCATACTACCTTACTAAACTCCAAGGGTGGAGACAAGGTGGCATCAGTTAGGAAACATTACGACAATTTTCTCGCAGAACATTACTCCTGGATGTTCGGGGACTTTAATGCCAAAGTCCAGGAGAACAAAGATTTCTTTATACTGACCGGCATTGAGCCTCGATCTGGAGGGAAAGCTCTTGATCTTGGTTGTGGCTCAGGTTTTCAATCAATTGCCTTGGCGAAGCTGGGATTCAAGGTCTTAGGCGTTGACATCTGCGAGACTTTACTAAATGAATTGCGAAATCGAAGCGCTGGGCGAGATATAAATGCTGTTCAGGGAGATCTTCTAGATTACAGCATTTATGCTGATAAGGGTCCTTTTGAAGTGGCAGTATGTATGGGAGATACCCTTACCCACCTTCAGAAGACCCGCGAGATATCGGCTTTGTTTGCCAATATCTATTCACTCCTAGAACAAGGAGGCAGATTCGCTCTCTCCTTCAGGGACCTCACTGCCGAACTTAAGGGTATAGATCGTATTATTCCGGTAAGAAGTGACGATGATAAGATAATGGCAACATTTCTGGAATATGAAGCAACCCAGGTGAATGTCCACGATATTGTTTTTGTTAAGGGAGATTCTGGCTGGGAACTTAGAAAAAGCACATACCGAAAGCTTCGTATTGGCATGCACCAAGTTCAAGATTTTCTCCAGCACCTTGGTTTCAGGGTCATCTCCAGTGAGGTGCAAGAAGGGTTTTCTGTTATTGTGGCCCAGAAGTAGAGGTGGTTATTTAGTCCTAGATTGTGGGTTTCAGTGTTCAGCTTCTATGTTTCTTTTTCCTGACACCTGACACCCGACACCTGAAACCCTGAGATTTGGTGCTTGGAATTTGATATTTTGCATTTTTGACCTTGCTGCGGTATGAAGGATATCATTTGCTGACGAAGCAAGGTGGTTGTGCCTTTCCCAGCGCCAATCCATTTCCAGCCAGGCCAAGCTAATATACGAGTGGCAAATGGGGCAGAATCAGATTATAGATCCGGAGACCTGGGTAGACGAGCATGGCGATTCTCTTTTTCGCTATGCGCTGTTCCGTATCCAAGATGGTCAGGTCGCCGAGGATCTGGTCCAGGAGACCTTTCTGGCCGCCCTCCGGGGGAAAGACAGTTTCGCTGGCCGTTCTTCTGTACGAACCTGGCTGTTTGGCATACTCAAACACAAAATAATCGATCACATCAGAAAAATCAGCAGAGAGAGGCCGGAGGAAGACATCGAGACCGTGGCAAATCTGGCTGACAAGACCTTTGATGAACAAGGGGTATGGAAGTCCCAGCCGGCAAAGTGGACTACCGATCCCGGCCTGCTTTTTCAACAACAAGAATTTTGGGAGATGTTACAGCATTGCTTGTCTGAGCTGCCACCCCGGTTGAACCAGGTATTCACCTTGCGTGAGCTCGATGAACTCAGTGCGGAGGAGGTTCGTAAGATTCTGCAGGTCTCCCCGACTAATGGGGGAGTCATGCTTCACCGAGCCCGCATGCGTTTGAGAGAATGCCTCGAAATAAACTGGTTTGACAACAAGGATTGATGATCTCGTAAAAAGTCATTAATGAGACGGCACAGTAAAAAGCTCCAGATGCAAGGCGCGCAAATCTTTAGGAATGAGGCGTACTTTCAGGTACGCCGCAATGACTAAAGATGAAGCGCAA
>PVMS01004392.1_pt1 | contig 10385 bp, 10 predicted proteins | sample 1853461 | NCBI WGS metagenome assembly PVMS01 (sample SAMN08582032, study PRJNA380276) | Marine sediment metagenome, whole genome shotgun sequencing project. | isolation source: ocean sediment barecode stripped | collected 2017
GTGTTGAGGTGTAAGTTGAGCGTAGTAAGCATCGTTGTTGCGGGCCGGGTCCGGGTGGCCGCCTGTGGAATGATGTCTTCTGCGCGGTAAATTTCCTAAGTGGTGTCCATACGAGCATCATATGCACCGCCATTGCGTTGATTGTCGATGAGCACAAACCAGCGCAAGCGCCCGCCGGATGCGGGGAGCTTCCAGATCACCCGATCATTTGCGTGAGAAACATCACCATCGCCACTTACAGCACTGAATTTCTCCGCCGGCGCACGCATATCGACTTCGCGAAGCTGTGCGTTTGCCTGGCGAACTATCATTTCAACAACAGCGCCACCTGCCTGAGGATCCGGGGTAACCACGTACTCGATTGCATAGCTCAGCTCAGAATCCTGGAGCGACTGGCCAGCTTCGTCGGATACTTCAGGTCTGGCATCCATGGCGGGGGCAGCGGCTTCGACAGATTCGGCCGCAGGAGTGCCGCATGCCACAATCGACATGCTGGCAATGGTTACCAGGGTCAGGCGCGCGAATTGCCCCGCCAGCGAAATTTTCGCGCGATGTTGCCTGGCCTGGAATCCTGGGATGTAGTTCATTTTCTATTCAGTTGTCACAGTGTAATTTCGGGGGATTGTCGACCAGCGAGCAGCATATGTCATCTCTGCCTAACAAAACGCTTCGATTTTTGGCGCCACGGCTGGCCTGGCTGGGCATGGCAGCAGCGGTGTTGTTGGCCGGATGCGGTCATGAGCAGGTCCGGCGCGTATCTGACTCCGGGAGCAACGGCACGGTTGCGGATATTGCCACGACCAAAGAACGTCGGCCGGGACAGCAGGCGGCCGTCATTGCGGTACGACAGATTGGTGTCCCGTACCGCTATGGTGGCTCGACCACGCAGGGCTTCGATTGCAGTGGTCTGGTGCAATATGCCTACGCGAAGTCAGGGACGCGCATTCCGCGCACTACGGCACAACAGTGGCAACAGTTAAATCCGGTCAGCAAAGACAATTTGCGGGTTGGTGACCTGCTGTTTTTTAATATTGACGGCAAGATAGCGCACGTGGGGTTGTACCTTGGCAGCCGTCGGTTCGTGCATGCTCCCGCGACTGGTCGCGAAGTATCGATAGCTGAACTCGATTCCGGCTTTTACCGACAAGCATTTGTCCGTGGTGGGCGACCTGACTAGTAAAAATGGGAGACCCCCAGGCTTTGCCTGGGGATACTTACTGTCAGACGGACTCGTCTGAAACGATAAATAACTTCAGCTGATCTGCCAGACCTTTGCAGGCTTTTGCCTGGGTGCGCGCGATCAATGGAATAGGAATTATAATTGCGGGCAAAAACGATGTGCCGCTCACATCTGCACTGACAGTGCCAGCATCCTCAAGCCCGGTTAAGTCCCAGACAGTAGCGTCGTAGTTGGCGTCTTTCTGCCACCATGCGAAACCGAAGCAACCGCCACCGCCCGGACCGGCTGCGCAGGACATGCTGCCGCCGCCAGCTACTTTATCCGTGTCGCCGTCCAGCCAGATGATATAGCGAACACCCTTTTCCCGTATGGTTTCGGCAACGCCCGGTCGCGCCATAAGTGCTGGTAAGCCCTTGGTTTCCGCAGGCGCTGTTCTTGGCTCGAACCAGGGGAACAGCGCATCAACAAATTCGCGGTTCGGGATGACGCGAAGTCCGGTTGAGCCACGCCCGATCGAGTCGCCGATGCAGGAAATGAAGTTGGCCTCGGTTTCATTGCCGAGGTGATAACTCTTGGCCATGATCACGACGCCTTCGCCCTCGGCGATACCGGTCGCTTCCTGGCGAACATTTTCCATACGCGACGTTATACAGGCACCCAGGGTCGATCCGAGCAATGCGATTACCGCCAGCTGGCTCAGCCTGCGCAGGTTAGAGCGAATCATCAGGTGGCTCCTCTGCTGCAGTGCTTTGTAAATTGTCTTCCGCAGGCAGTGTCGTTGGTGGCGCCTCTTCCTGCCGCGCTCTCGCAGCACCTAGTTCGCTAATGCCGGTTGCCTTGTCCATTTGCATGATGATCAATGCGGCAGCGTCTCGCATGGCCAGCACCGCAGCCCGCCGCAACGCATTATCGCCGCCAAACGTCGTGGTCTGGCTCTTGCCGTAAGCGGCGATGGGCCAGTTGGCAATCTGCACACCTTCATGGTCAAAAATCTTGATGCGGTAACGAATCCAGACTGCGAATTCATCCGTCTGGCTCTGATTTGGCACAGAAAATTCGAAGGCATCGATGCTGGGTTCAATTAATGCATCGATCGGCATACTGCGGGCGTCTACATCATCCGCAATGACGGAAAAATCGCTGAACATGGAGCCGAACAGTTGCGTGAACAGTAACTTGTTTGCCTGCCCCAGGTCGATGGTCCATTTTTCTTTGCCAATGACCTGTTCTTCGTGAACGAAGTTATCGAATTCTTCCGGGAAGCGGGCGACCACTGTTATCGGCATCTGATCGATCAATGGCTTGGGTATGGTTGGATCGTGCAGCGTGACTCTCGAGCCAGCACAGCCGCTCACGGTCGCGAATAAAATCGTGACAAATATTGTTTTCAGCCATCGTGACATCAAGTTACCGGGTTCCCAGGTTGGTATTGATGCGGTTGCCAATCCATTAGTCAGAGCCATTGCAGGAGTCTTAGTTCCACCAAATACCATCGAACTTACTGGTTCTGACTGTAGACCGGGTGGCAATGTAGTGCAACCGAAGGGGCTGCCGCGCTGCGATTCACTCGCAATCCGTAAGCTGTGCTTACTTCGCTGATAACACAGTGGTTTTCTTGCCAGGGACGGGTGTTTGCCATAATAGCGCCACTGCCAGGCATTACACCGCTGTTCTTATACCTCGCGATTCCACTCCAGCGGTGGTTCTTCCATGAGTGCGGCCTGCTCACGCAGTGCGAGGATGTGCTCATCCCAATAGCGGGGAGAGTCGAACCATGGAAACGCAATCTTGAAGGCAGGATCTTCCCAGCGTCGTGCAAGCCAGGCGGAATAATGCATTATTCTTAAAGTTCTGAGCGCCTCGATAAGATGCAGTTCGCGTGCGTCGAAGTCACGAAACTCAGTATAACCCTGCAACAGTGTAGTCAGTTGCGGCGTCTGCTCCTGCCGGTCGCCCGACAAAAACATCCATAAATCCTGGATTGCGGGCCCACTGCGTGCGTCATCCAGATCGACAATATGTACCTGCTCTCCGGCGACCAGGACGTTGCCCGGGTGAAAATCGCCGTGCAAGCGAAGCTCGCCAACATTGCCCGCCCGATCGAAACAGGCCTCAATATTGCGGAACAGGTGGTCGCAAATGCCGCAATACGTTTCGTCGAGCTCGGCGGGAATAAATTCATTATCAAGCAAATAATCGACTGACTGGTAGCCGAACGATTCGATGTCGAAGCGTGGCCTGTGCGCAAAAGGCTTGATTTCGCCTTGCAGATGAATACGGGCGATCAATCTGCCAATCTGCCTCTGCAAGGTCTTGTCATCCAGGTCAGGTGCCCGACCGCCACGACAAGGACTTACGGACAAGCGGAAATGGCCGCTGTGATGCAAGGTTGTTCCATTGCATACCAACGGGGCAACAACCGGGATATCTGCGGCAGCTAACTCGGCACTGAATTCGTGCTCTTCGAGGATTGCCGCATCGCTCCAGCGGCCTGGACGATAGAATTTGGCGACCACTGGCGGCCCGTCTTCGATGCCAAGCTGGTAGACACGATTTTCGTAGCTGTTTAGCGTCAGGAAGCGGCCATCGCAGTGAAACCCCAGTTCCTCCAGCGCCGTAAGAATATTGTCCGGGCGAAGATCGTTGTAGGCAAGCGTTGATTCGTCGGTTTTGGCCAAAGACTCGTTCTCATTGCGACTGGTGCAGTTGTCGGGTGGTGGCGGATTATAAGTTCCGCTGGCAGCTATTGATATGCTCGCGGTAGCAGCGGTGGCCTGCGGATGGCTTAAAAATACACTTCGGCCTGATTCGTTTTAAGTTAATAGAAACAGCAGGATATCGAATTGTTCGTTTTGCTGGCGCGTAGTCTGCTGGATACATCAAGGAAAGCTGCCATAGCTCCTGCCATAATCGGCCAGGGCAGCTGCGCAGACCCGTGGCTGTCGTTTTCATACCGGGGAATAATCAACGTCATGAAGCGAACACGACTGAACAAAACTATGTCAGGGCTGACTGCCGGAGCGCTTGTTCTCGGCTGCACGCTGGCCACTACCGGTAACGCTGACGTTACGACGATTAGTCATTGCAAACAGGATTACGAGCTATGCCTGGATGCGTGGAAGGATGATCGCCTGGCGTTTTTGAAGAGCGACGTTGGCTACCTGAACCTGGCCGGACTGTACTGGCTTAAAGAAGGGGCAAATTCTTTTGGTGGCGGCGCAGGTAACGACATTGTATTTCCGGGCAAGGCGGATTCGTCCATCGGCTCATTTACTCTTGGCGACCTTGAGGTCAGTTTGATCGTAAATCCGGGAGTCGATGTGCGGCATATGGATCGGCCGGTAAACCATCTGCTAATGGCAGGAGAATCAGTTAAGGACGGTATCGTCGTAACGCATGGCGATCTGGCCTGGACCGTCATAAATCGAGACAATCGCTTCGCCGTAAGGCTGCGTGACTTTGACAGCCCTGTGGTGAAAAACTTTGCGCCGATTGAATACTTTCCTGTGAGCCCAACGAATCGGGTTCGCGCGAAATTGCATCTTTACGAGAAGCCACGAATGATTCGTGTCGAGACCGTAATTGAGGGCCTCAATTACAATCCCTGGTCACCAGGTGTCGTGAAATTCGAGATAGACGGCGAAACGTTTGAACTTGAGGCCTATGATGCCGGCAGCGAGTTATTTTTTGTATTCGGCGACCAGACCAGCGGCAGAGGTTCCTATCCCGCCGGTAGATTCCTGTACGCGAAAAAACCGGATGCCAATGGCGTCACGGAACTTGATTTTAACACTGCGCATAGCCCGCCGTGCGCATACAATGAGTTTGCTACTTGTCCAATCGCATCGGCGCGAAATCGAATTGCGACGCGAATAACGGCTGGCGAGCGTTACGATCCGGCACACCACTAGACAACTATATTGCAGCGAAAACGAAACCAATGAGAATCCACGAAGAAGTAACACAGGAAGTCGATGACGCGCCGCGCGGCGCAGGAACTGTCGCGTTCTTCGACCTCGATGGCACCATTTTATTTGGTTATTCCATCGCATCCATATTTCGTGAACGTGTCATGAGTGGCGAGCTGGCGCCTCAGGATGTGTTCAGGCAATTTGTTTCGCTGCTGGGACACCAGGTAAATGGTGGTGAATTTCCGCAGCTACTGGATGAGGCAGCTGCAACACTTGCCGGTGTCGAGGAGAAACAGTTTGTCGAACTGGGGGAACGAGTATTCGACAAGCATCTGGCTGGCGACATTTATCCGGAATCCCGTGCGCTGATTCGTGCGCATCTTGGCCGCGGCCACACTGTCGTCATCGTAACGTCAGCAACACGCTACCAGGTTGACCCGATTGCAAGGGAACTCAATATCGACCACGTATTTTGCAATCGATTCGAAGTGGAAGACGGTGTATTCACCGGCAAAGTAGAGGATCCGATTTGTTACGCTCGTGGCAAACTCGATGTGGCGAAGCAATTTGTAAAAGACAGAAAAACAGATCTTGCAAAATGCTACTTCTACACCGACGGATTCGAAGACTTGTCACTGCTTGAAGCGGTGGGTTTTCCGCGTCCGTTAAATCCTGACCGGAGCCTTGAGGAAGTTGCACGAAGACACGATTGGCCGATCAGAAAATTCGACAGTCGCGGCTTTCCGGGCGTGCGTGAATTCGTGCGCACTGGCCTGGTGTACGGAGCATTCTTCTCTGCCGCATTGCAGATTATTCCAACCTGGTTGCTGAACCAGTCGAGGAGGGATGCAGTTAACCTGGCAGTTACCACCTGGGGCGAATTCGGCAGCGCTCTGGCGGGGATCGAAATTCGAATCAAGGGAGAGCATCATCTTTGGGAGCAGCGACCGGCGGTTTTTCTTTTCAATCACCAGAGCGCGATAGATGTATTGATCATCGCCAAACTTCTGCGTCGGGATTTCACAGCGATTGCCAAGGAGGAAATAGCACGAAACCCGTTGGTTGGTCCGGTTTTCCGCGTCGCGGATACGGTGTTTGTGGACCGCAGGAACCAGGAAAAAGCGATCGAGGCGTTAAAACCGGTCGTCAATACGTTGCGTGATGGACTTTCAATCGCTATCGCACCGGAGGGTACGCGCAGTAGCGGTGACCGGCTTGGAGCATTCAAGAAAGGGCCTTTTCATATAGCGATGCAGGCCGGCGTGCCGATGGTGCCAATTGTTATTCACAACGCGACCGACGTATTGCCTAAGGGCGGTTTTTTCATTCGGCCGTCCGTCGTTTACGTGGATGTGCTGGCTCCGGTTTCTACTGATGGCTGGTCAGCTGAAACCATCGTTAAACACGTTGCCGAGGTTCGAGGTCAGTATCTGCGACGGCTCGGTCAAACCAGCGAAGAAAAGGTGCAGCTCGCCAGCGTAAAGTAAACGATTAAGAAAAGTTTTTAGCCACTGCTGTGCCACAAACAATAGCCACGAAACAGCGAGATGATTTGCTGACCTGACGTTCGCGCCATTTGCGCCGGTTGGAAACATCAAATGTGTCTTAAGATATCGCCCGTCAGGACGGGCGATTCTATGCCAATGCGCCAAAGACCCACGGCGCGTTGGCGCCAATATTGAGTTTATGGGACAGCAGCGTTTTATAGCCTATTCCAGCTCGAAACTCAGCCCTGCATTTTTCCGCAGTCTTTCCAGCAATTGCGAGCCCATTGCCGAGGCCGGGGTCCAGAATCCGCCTGCAACATCGAGTTTGTTTTTTGCCAGGCAAACTGCACTTTCCGTCAGCATTTTGCTGGTTGATCCGTAACCCGGGTCGCGATCGCCCTTGACTCTCAGGCGTAACAATTTTCCATCCGCTAACTTGCCAATCAGTTGCAGATTAAAAAAACCGTTTTCACGTTGCACGGCGGTGGGTCCCTCACCAGGTTTTGGCACCAGCCTGGGGATGATCGTTTTGCGTGTGAATGCAAGGGAACTGGCGAGCATGAATGTGCCCAGGCCGGCGGTTAGCAACGCCGACTTACACCAGCCGCCGGCGCCGCTGCCGGTGATCGTCGCTTCGCGGTAACGGAAATCACGGCCGTATGGATAACCGCGCAGGGCATTGCTGCGACGCACGATGCGTGTATTGACCGCTGCCATGATGAACGGACCTGTCCACACACCAGCATCTGCATTGAATTCGACACTGGACTGGTCGGGGCCATCCGGCCCGTCTCTTTCTCCTTCCGGATTCAGTGCATAAGGGTCGAACAGGATTTTCGCGATATCACGATCCTGTTGTGCCTGATCGAGGGCAGTCAACATACTGGCGACTGTGCCGCCGCTGGCACCGCCTTTCATCGCTTTCACCAACAGGGTTATTTCATCGCACGGTTCACCATATTGCTCCATCGCATGATTCTGCAAACAGAACACGCCGAGATCGGATGGAATCGAATCAAAGCCGCAACTCGGCACGATGTGCGCGCCGCTTGCAACAGCGCCTTTCTGGTGCCGGTCAATCATGGCACGCATCCACTGCACCTCGCCGGCGAGATCGCAATAGTGTGTGCCGTTTCTGACGCAGGCTGCGACCAGCTCGCTGCCATAACTGGCGTACGGTCCGACGGTCGTCAAAATCACACGGGTGCCCCCGGTGAGTTTCTGCAACGACGCTTCATCGTGACTGTCAGCGATTATTATGGGCGGTTGCTGGTCGCTGCCGGGTACTTCAGCCAGAACGGATTCCAGTTTAGAACGATCACGGCCGGCGACCGCCCACCGCAAATCGCCACCCAGCGGATACTTTTTGACCAGGTACTCAACTACCAGCCGGCCAGTGAATCCCGATGCTCCCCAAACCACCAGGTCGTATTGTCGTTGTGTATTGACTGAGTCAGCGTGCATAGGTTGAGGGTAGACCCGCCGCTTCGTTGATTCAACTGAATTTAAGCTGGCACCGGACTGGGTGACGCGCAATAATTAGCGCGTTCGGTGTGAGGTCGGACACGGACATTCTTATGACAGCACTTTATGGTGCCTGTCCAAACAAACCGGGAACCAGAAAATGATCAGAATCAAACATCGATTCGTGCTTTTGAGTGCAATGACACTGCTCGCCTGTCTTACAGCTTGCGGCGATTCGTCCAAAACAAGCGCTCCGTCGTCCGCCCTGATTGATGAGGACGGGATTCTGAAATTTGTTCCCGCTGATACGCCATATCTTGTAGCGACGCCCGGTGATCTTCCGGATGATGTTGTTGAAATCCTGGAGCCTCAGCTGGACGTTGTGTTACATGCGTATCACAAGCTAATGCTCGGTATTATCGATGTCCAAATGGCTGAGGCCGCGGCAGATGAAAGCGAAACTGAAGATGAAAGTGAAGCTGAATCTGACGCAGGGAACATCGAAGAATTTAAGCCACTAATCGATGAGCTTGGCAGCCTGATGTCTGTCGAGGGATTGCGTGCGTCGGGAATCAATCGCGATTCCGACGTGGCATTTTACGGTATGGGGCTATTACCGGTTTTACGAGTATCGTTGGCAGATGGCGTCCTTTTTGAAGCCGCGCTGTCGCGACTTGAAGAAAAGGCCGACTCAGAAATGAGCGTCGCCGAAATTGACGGGCACTCGTATCGCTATGCCGAAGATGAAAAAGCGCGCTTCATTGTCGCGATCATTGACAATAATCTGATTATGACTGCGACGCCGGCGACCTTAGCCGATGCACAACTGAAGAAGGTGCTGGGAATAACGTTGCCGGAACAAAACATCGCTGCGGCCGGAACGTTGCAGAAGATAGCCGATAAACACGGATTCATCGACTACATGATCGGCTTTATGGATGTGGAACGACTTGTTGCAACGTTCATTGACGATCCTGCCGGGATCGATAGTGAATGGCTGTCACTTATGGAATATGACGCGGCCACGCTGTCCGATGTTTGCAAAAGCGAAATTCGCGCAATGTCCGGTGTGATGCCACGTGCACTAATGGGATATACAGCGCTAAACACTGAAGAGATGGCCACTAAAGCCGTCCTCGAATTGCGCAGTGACATTGCAGCGGGCGTCGCTTCACTGACTGGCGCGGTTCCGGGGCTGGGCACCGAGCAGGGCGGCTTGTTGTCGTTTGGCATTACCCTGGATTTGCTGGCCGCACGTGAATTTTATACGGCTCGATTGGACGCTCTCGAAGCGGAGCCATATCAGTGTGAATTTTTTGCGGATATGCAGGGAGGCGTCGCGCAGGGCCGGGAATTGCTCAATCAGCCGGTGCCACCGATTGTCTACGGCTTACAGGGATTTCTCGCCGTCATCGAGAACGTAGAAGGCCTGGACTTACAGAATAATCAGCCACCCACCTCAATCGATATGAGATTAATGCTGGCAACGGATAATGCGGAAGGACTGTTAGCAATGGGTTCGATGTTCAGTCCGGAACTTGCGGCGCTTGAAATCAAGCCCGACGGTGAGCCAGTGAAACTCGAGATAGCCCAGGTCGTCGCAACGACCGGGCAGGACGTTTATCTGGCGATGTCAGACACCGGGCTTGCCATATCCGTCGGGGAAGGAATGGAGCAGAAATTGAGTGCCATGTTGGCGGCCACGGTCGCAGATCCTGAGCCGTTCATATCGTTCGAGATGGATGCTGCGCGCTATTACAATTTTGTCGGCGCAACGATGGCATTAGGTCCCGATGGGCAAGATCCGGCACCGCCTGAAGTTCAGGAAGCGCTGCAGGAAATTCTCGGTGTCATGGAAGAAATGTTTGATCGCATGTACTTCGATGTGAATTACACGGAGCATGGAATCGAGATGTCCTCGAAGGTTACGCTAGCTGAATAAACTGTGTCAGTGACGCAAACAGATGTCCTCATTGTCGGCGGCGGCCTGGTGGGGCTTGCAACCGCGATGCATTTGCAGGAAATGCAGCCGCGATTAAAGATAAGTCTGTGCGAAAAAAATGATCACGTCGCGGCACAACAATCCGGGCACAATTCAGGTGTTCTGCATGCAGGCATCTACTATCAACCCGGATCACTTAAGGCCCGGTTATGTGTAGAGGGTAAGCAAGCCCTCATCGCTTTCTGTGAGCGCCATGCAATTGCCGTGATTCGTTGCGGCAAAGTTATCGTCGCTAATACTGCAGCGGAATGTAATCAACTTGAACTTCTACACAATCGCGGCACGGAAAACGGTGTAGCGGATCTCGCGATCCTGTCGCAACAGGAATTGCGCCAGGTTGA
>PVMS01163661.1_pt1 | contig 10385 bp, 8 predicted proteins | sample 1853461 | NCBI WGS metagenome assembly PVMS01 (sample SAMN08582032, study PRJNA380276) | Marine sediment metagenome, whole genome shotgun sequencing project. | isolation source: ocean sediment barecode stripped | collected 2017
AGTTGAGGCAGCTTGGCAAGGCCTGGTCCAGGGATAGCCCCGCCCGGGTACTGAGCTCCATAATCTTGGCAACAGAGAAAAGCCCGTCGAAGTGTGGTTGCAATCCCGGGAAGCCGAAGCGGTCGTCCATCGAGGCGACAAAGCGGGCCTGGCTATTGCTCGCTGCTTCGACGGGCTTTTCTCTGTTGCCAAGATTATGGAGCTCAGCACCCGGGCGGGGCTATCCCTGGACCAGGCCTTTGCCAAGCTGCCTCAACATACCTATCATCACCTGCAACTGCCCTGCCCCTGGGAGAGCAAAGGCGGATTGATGCGGCGCATGAGTGAAGATGCCGCCGATCAACAGGCTTCCTTTATCGATGGTGTCCGCATCGACACGGATCGGGGCTGGGTTCTGGTCCTGCCGGATCAGCACCGACCGATAGCTCACATTTATGTGGAAGCCGTCGAACAGAGCGATGCTGATTCCCTGCGTGACATCTATCGGGAGAAAGTTTCCGGCTGGCTTAAAGAGCTGGCAGAGGCTTAGGAAACTTACCCTAAATGTCCCAGTCTCTTGACAAAAAACTGCTCCTGAATCGATATGCATTTTATCAGCTTCACAAAGCTGGACGAAGAGAGCTGACAGAGGAGCTGCATGACATCAGTGCGGCGCGAAACTTTGCCCTCTGGCACCAGAGTTCCGGAGCCGAAGTCTACCTGTTCACCCTGCTGACTGCGGCGGCGAGACAGATGGCCCGGCACTACCTTGTCCAGCTGGATCTACAGCCTGGCCTCGACACAGTAGACCTCGCCGGGACAACACATGCTTTGCCGGAACTGCACACAGCGTATCGTGCTTTTCTTCACTGCTACCCCAGAAAGGAACTGGAAAACGCAAGCGCTCCCGTCGCAACGACAGCAGAAATCCTCTCTCGTCAGCGTTTACTTGCCGAGATTTTTATCCTTGATGCGCTGCTCGACAATCCGGCGACCCAAGCCTTTCAGGATCTCTTTGACGACACCGAGCTAAGTTCGCTCTGCGATTACCATGCCCTGATTGAACAGCTCACCACACTGCCGAAGCCATCAGCGAAGAACGAAATCTGGGAACAGAGTCTGCCGGAACTGCTGCGAGCACCGATGCGTGCAACTCCACATAGCCTGGCCGAGCAGGTCGCTTACATTGCCCTGCACTGGGCGCCCTGGCTGCCGGAGAGTATCATCATGGACATGCAGCTTGCCGGCGCGATCGCGGCTGAAGAGAACCGACCGCATCTCCCCGGACCGGGGCCATCACCCACCCCCCTGTTCGGTAAAGACGATGGCAGCGATGCTCCGGCAGCGTTTACTGCTGATATTGACTGGATGTCCAACTCTGTCCTGCTGGCCAAATCAATCTATGTCTGGCTCGATCAGCTGAGCAGCCGCTACCAGCGCGCCATCACCACCCTGGCTGACATCCCGGATGAAGAATTGGCTTGCCTGGCGAACTGGGGATTCAATGCTCTCTGGCTGATCGGTATCTGGGAGCGTTCCGGGGCATCAAAACGTATTAAGCAACTCAGCGGTAATCCGGAGGCGGAGGCCTCCGCCTACGCCCTGCATGCTCACCGGGTTGCTGCAGAACTGGGTGGCGAAAGCGCCTTACAGGATTTTGAGAAACGTTGCCACAATCACGGTATCCGTTTGGCCTGCGACGTCGTCCCCAACCACACCGGCATCGATTCCGAGTGGGTCAGACAACACCCTGACTGGTTCCTGCAGACCGATCAACCACCCTACCCGGCCTATCGCTTCAGCGGACCTGATCTTTGCGATGCCGCCGAGATCAGCATCCGCATCGAGGATGGCTACTGGGACCATAGCGACGCCGCGGTGGTCTGTGAACATTACAATCATCACACCGGAGAGCGCCGCTACCTCTACCACGGCAACGACGGCACCCACATGCCATGGAACGACACCGCCCAACTCAACTTCCTTCTCCCGGAAGTACGCCAGGCCATGAGTGATCTGATCGTCAGCATAGCCCAGCGCTTCAGCCTGATCCGTTTCGACGCCGCTATGACCCTGGCCCGCAAACATTTCCGCAGGCTCTGGTTCCCGCCGCCGGGCGGCAGCGCCGGAGTACCGTCACGCTCGGCCTTCTGGATGTCCGATGCCGACTTCGACAAGGCCTTCCCGGTCGAATTCTGGCGTGAGGTAGTTGATCGCATCAATCGCGAAGCCCCCGACACCCTGCTGATTGCCGAGGCTTTCTGGTTGATGGAGAGCTACTTCGTGCGCAACCTCGGCATGCACCGAGTCTACAACAGCGCTTTCATGAATATGCTCAAGCGCGAGGAGAATGCCAAATATCGTAAAATCCTTAAAGACACCCTGGCTTACAATCCAGAGATTATGAAGCGCTATGTCAATTTCATGAACAACCCGGATGAAGCAACCGCCGTTGAGCAGTTCGGCAAAGGCGATAAATATTTCGGCGTCGCCACCTTGCTTGCCACCTTCCCCGGATTGCCGATGTTCGGCCACGGCCAGATCGAAGGCTATCGCGAAAAATACGGCATGGAGTATCGCCGTGCCTACTGGGATGAAGCGCCGGATACCGGGTTTGTCGCTCATCATGAACGGCAGATTTTCCCGCTGTTGCGCATCAGGCAGCTTTTTTCCGGCGTCGAGAACTTTTCACTTTATGATTTTGCTGCCGCGCAGGGTGTCGATGAAAACGTCTACGCCTTCAGCAACGGTCCTGCCGGACAAAAAGTCCTGGTCATCTACAACAACAGCGAGCATCGTACGCAGGGCAGGTTGCATCATGCCGCCCCCAAAGCGACACCGGAACAGGAAGGCGTGGCACACCCCATGCCGCCTCTCTGGCAGGAACTGGGCCTGGTCCCGGAGAACGGAGGTTATTGCCGCTTTCGCAATCTGCAAGGGGCTGAATACCTGCGGCCAGTTGAGCCGTTGACCGATGGTCTTGAGCTGCAATTGGCAGCTTATGAACACCAGGTTTTTCACGACTTTCAGCTCCTCGACGATGCAAACGGCGACTGGGAGAATCTTCACCATAAATTGCAGGGGCGCGCGGTGGACAACCTCAACAGGGAGTTGCTGCAGATGCGTTATCAACCACTCTGGCAGGCATTTAGCCGACTGCTCGACCAGGGGCGTCTGCAGGTCCTGGCAGGGGGCTTGACCGCTTCGCCGCCACCGGAACCTATCAAAGAGTTGATTTCGGCATTGAGCGAGGAACTTCATGCCTTTGCCGTTGCTCTACACTCCTCAGCAGAATTTCACGGTAAAGAAGCTCCCACAGCTGACCACCTGGATGACGTTCTGGCAATTCTGCCGAACTGGTTGACCGAGCTTTCCGCTGAGGAGCTACCGGGAAAACTGCTGGCAAATGCGTGGCACGGCAACCGCACCCAAGCCGGATTGGGCGTCCCGATCCTCAGCTGGCTATTGCTGGATTGCCTGGGTAAAATAGTGGGGTTCTTTGACAACATAGGCGGCATGGAGTCTCTTCGCCGCTTCGGGCTCGACTTTGCCTGGCAGGAGAGCGCGACGACCACAGAGCAGGAAAGAAACATTTTCCTCGCCAACCTGCTGTTGCAGACAGTCACACTCACCCCTCACCCGGCGACTTGCGAAGCTGCGTTTACCGAACTCTGCAATGATCCTGGAAACGCAAGGTTGCTCAACATTAACAGGCATGCAGACGAAACCTGGTTTTCGCAGGAAGGCATGACTGCGCTGGCTGGTGGCGTCGCTCTGCAGGCTGGGATCATGCAACTTCTGAGGAAAAACGAAGGGAAAAGCACCGACAAACGGGCCGTCGTCATTGCCGATATCCTTCGCCAGCGTCTGGCGCGCGCCGCTGCCGTCGGCTACCGACTGGATAAATTTCTGCGTTTAGGTTAGAATGCGCGCCTGAAATGACCAATTCAACCCATGAAGAGAACCATGTCTGATCCGGCCTTGAAACTGCTCATGGTCGCCTCGGAAGCAGCGCCCTTTGCCAAGACCGGCGGACTTGCAGATGTCGTCGGCTCTTTGCCGCCGGCCTTGCATGCCCTCGGTCACGATGTGCGCTTGGTAATGCCCTGGTATCGTAACGTACGCAGCGTCACCGGCAGCCTCCGTTTAAGCAGGAGAAAGATATCAGTCCCCATGGGGGGGCGCGTTTACCAGGCAGGTTACCGCACTGGTGAGATTAAGGGCGTTCCAGTCTACTTTATTGACGTTCCGGAATTTTACGACCGACCGGAACTCTATGGTGAACAGGGTCAGGACTACCCGGACAATGCTGAACGCTTCGGACTGCTCAGCCGGGCCGCACTTGAGCTCGTTCGTCAGATCGGCTTTGCTCCAGACGTCATTCATGCCCACGACTGGCAAGCAGGCCTGGTTCCGGTGTACCTGCACCAGCAGCTCTGGCGCGATCCTTTTTTTGCCGGAACCGGCAGCCTTTTCAGCATTCACAACCTCGGCTACCAGGGGATCTTTCCGCTGGCAGCCAGGCGAGTCCTTGGCCTTGATGAGCCCTTGCTCGCCAACGAACGCCTTGAATACTATGGTCAAATTTCCCTGCTGAAAGGCGGGATCAGCTTTGCAGACCAGGTCAACACAGTCTCTCCAACCTATTGTCGGGAGATTCAAACGCCGGAGCAAGGCATGGGCCTGGACGGTCTGCTGCGTTCACGGACAGACCGACTGCATGGTCTCTTGAACGGACTTGACGGCAACCTGTGGTCACCGGCCGATGACCAGGCCTTGCCGCACACGTATACTGCAAAGGACTTATCCGGCAAGATGGCCTGCAAAAAAGCCTTGCAGCAGGAACTTGGCCTGCAGCTCTCAGCAGAGACACCAATTATCGCCATGGTCACACGGCTTGATTCCCAGAAAGGCATTGAGCTGGTCCTTGAGTGCTGGGACAAAATCATGCAACGTGACCTGCAGCTGGTTATCCTCGGCACAGGCAATCCCGGATTTGAACGTCGCCTTGCCGATGCTGCGGAGTATTATCCCGGGCAGGTGCGCGTTCTGCTGCGTTTTGATGATGCATTGTCGCGACGCATCTATGCCGGCAGCGACCTGTTTCTGATGCCGAGCCGCTATGAACCCTGCGGTTTGGGTCAATTGATCGCCCTGCGATACGGCTCGATTCCTCTGGTTCATGCGACCGGCGGCCTCGCCGATACAATTGTTGATCCGCAGGCATCGGCAAATCAGACCGACGGGGCAAATCAGGCCAACGGATTCGCGTTCCATGAATACCGGCACAGCAGTCTTTTAGAATGCCTGGACAGAGCCCTGGCGACTTATGCAAAAGCAAAGGATTGGCGAAAACTGATGTTGCAGGGCATGACTCAGGACATGACCTGGGCTCATGCGGCAGGACAATACGTAGACCTCTACCGATCGTGCATTGATGTGGGGTCAGGAATAAAGGATTGGCCATGACGGACCAGCAAGATAATGTGACTGAACCACTGCAACCGGGAACAGAGGCAAAGGAAGAACGTTTTCCAGCGCTTGCTGAACTGGAAGACAAAATTCAGCGTCGTCTGCGCAGCAACCAGCGCTTCCTGGAGCGGTTCATGGATGAAGACTACGATGATCTGGATGACGATGACGATAGCGACGACAGTGACGGCGGCGAGGATGAAGCGGAACAGATGGAGGAGCTATAAGCGGGAGTCTAGATACTCCTGCCACTCGACAGGCAACAGGTCGCGTTTGTGAGTATTGCACTCCTTGCAGGCCGGCACACAGTTGCCGCGCGTGCTCCGACCACCGCGCACCAGTGGCACGATATGGTCCAGTGTCAGTTCGCCCGGGGGAAAATGGGCAGCGCAATAATGACAGAGACCGGTGGCAATCCGGTTGCGCCACCATTGGGAACGACGTAACTCACGGGCTTTTTGCCGCTCGCGGCGCAATTGTTCTTCGGGGATATCGCAGAAAAGGTTCATGGGGGACAGAATACAGGAGACAGGAGACAGGAGACAGGAGAAAACCCTGCTACTAGATTTTTTCTGTATTCTACCTCCCCGCTTTTCACGCAATCAAGCAAGGAACGCTAAATGAATATACTCGTTGTCGGGGCAGGACAGGTCGGTTACTTCCTCTGCGAACGACTCTCCATGGAAGGCCACGAAGTCACCCTGATCGATCGTGACCAGGAGAACCTCAACGCCGCTCAGGATCGTCTCAACGTACTCGGCATTCTCGGCAACGGCGCCAGCGCCGAAATTATGGAGCAGGCCGGTATTAAGGAGACGGACATCGTCATGGCCGTCACTGATCTCGATGAGGTCAACATTCTGGTCTGCCTGCTGGCACGGGAATATGGCGTCGGCAAGCGTATTGCCCGCGTCAAGAGCATCGACTACCTGAGCCGAGGTGCCGTACTCTCCAAAGACAAGCTCGGCATCGACCTGATGATCAACCCTGATGAAGCGGTGGCCGACGAACTGGCCAACCTTGCCGCTCGCGCAGGGGCTTGTGATGTCGCCGAATTCGTCGGTGGTGATATTCAGTTTCTCGGCTATCGGATCACCAAAGACAGCCCGCTGTGTGACCTGACCCTGAAGGAGCTTGGTGAAATTCGCGGTATGTACCGCTTCGTTGTCGTTGCCCTCACGCGTCAGGGTCACACCATCATTCCCCGTGGCGACGATACCATCCAGGTAGGAGACAGCATCTTCATATTTGCCCACAAAGAAGAACTGCCAGCGATCCAATACCTGCTGCAGATCAAGGAAGAGAAACGACGGGGCTCCCAACGGGCCTTTATTCTCGGTGGCGGCCGTATAGGTCTGCGTGTCGCCCGCAACCTGGAGGAGCGTAATTTTATCGTCCGTCTGGTGGAACGTGATCAGGAGCGCTGCGAAAAGCTCTCGGCAAAGCTGAAGAAAACCATGATTATTCACGCCGAGGGCACCGATATCAGGGTTTTGCTCGACGAAGGTGTCGCTGATGCCGATGTTTTCATAGCTGCAACTGAAAACGACGAGACCAACATTCTCTGTTCTCTCCTCTGCAAACACCACGGCACCCAACGAACCCTCAGCCTGGTCAACCGTCCTGAATTTCTCGACCTGGCACCCTCTCTGGGTGTTGACGCCTGTGTCTCACCACGACTTTCGGCAGCAGGCGCTATCCTGAAGTTCGCCCGCCGCGGTAATGTCATTTCTCTGGCCACCATCGAAGGAAGCAACTCGGAAGTTCTGGAGATTGGAGTCAAAGCGGACAGTCCGATTATCGATACCCCGCTTAAAGATCTCAACTTCCCGCGCGGTGCCATTATCGGTGCAATTGTTCACCAGAAGAGCTACGAAATTCCGGATGGTGAGAACTGTCTCAAGGTTGGTGACCGGGTCCTGGTCTTTGCTTTACCGGAAGCTCTGGCCAAGGTTGAGAGGTTCTTCGAATAGATGAACATTACCCTGACCCTGCGCATACTGGGCGCCCTGCTGCTCTTTCTGGCCATAGCCCTGCTCGTTCCGGTGCCTTTTTCCTGGTTTTACGGCGACGGCGCTGCGAATTCTTTTATCCTCTCTGCAGTTATTTCGGCAGGGTGCGGCGGGGTGCTGTTCAGCAGGTTTCGCTCCGAAACTGACCTCTCTGTCCGCGAAGGCTTTGCCGTCGTCACTTTCGGCTGGACCTTTTTTGCCCTCTTCGGAGCGCTCCCCTTTGTGTTCAGCGGAGCAATCCCCTCATATCTCAACGCCTTTTTCGAGACCATGAGCGGTTTCACCACCACCGGCTCGACGATTCTCACCGATATTGAGGCGTTACCGCCAAGTCTGCTGCTCTGGCGTTCCCTGACACAATGGGTCGGCGGCATGGGGATCATTGTGCTTTCTCTTGCCATCCTGCCGATGCTCGGCGTCGGTGGCATGCAGCTTTTCAAAGCCGAAGTTCCCGGACCGACCGCCGACCGCCTGAAGCCGCGCATCCAGGACACCGCCAAACTGCTCTGGGGGGTTTACGTCCTGCTTACCGGCGCCGAAGTCGTGTTGCTGATGTCCGGCGGCATGAGTTTCTTCGATGGCATCAACCATGCTTTCACCACCATGGCCACTGGCGGTTTTTCCACCCGTAACGCTTCCGTGGCGGCTTACGGCAGTGCCTACATCGATTGGGTGATTACCTTTTTCATGTTTCTGGCCGGGGTTAATTTTTCTCTCCATTACCTCGCACTGCGCGGTCGGATAAGCGATTTTATCCGCAATGAGGAATTTTTATTCTACGCAGGACTGCTCATGGTCGGAACCATCCTGATTACCCTGCTCAACATGGGGAGCACCTATCCGGATTTTCTCGACAACCTGCGTTTCAGCGCCTTTCAGGTTGTCTCCATCATGACCACCACCGGGTTCGGCACTGCTGACTATGAGCTCTGGCCGGTTCTCAGCATCTATCTGCTGGTTTTTTTGATGTTCATCGGCGGCTGTGCAGGATCCACCGGAGGCGGCATGAAAGTCGCCCGTATCCTGCTGATTTTCAAACACGCACAGGTGCAGGTTTTCCGACTGATTCATCCTCGCGCTGTACGACTGGTTAAGCTCGGTGAGCGCCCGGTGGACAAGGAAGTCATGCAGTCGATCCTGGGCTTCTTTGCACTTTACATGGGGGTCTTCGTCGCTGCCTCCTTCATTATGGCCGGAACCGGCATGGACCTTCCCTCGGCTGGAGCCTCAGTCATCGCCACTCTGAGCAACATTGGCCCGGGGCTCGGTTCGGTCGGGCCAACCGACAACTTCGCTCATGTTCCGGCGTTCGGCAAGCTGGTGCTGTCCTTCTGCATGCTGTTGGGACGACTGGAACTCTTCACCGTACTCGTGCTGGTGTTCCCGAGCTTTTGGCGAAAATGATCACTCCATGGCCTTCAAACCCAAAGCAACCATCTTCAAAAAGCTGCGCTACCGACTTCTCGTCTACCTGGTTGCAGCACTGATCCTTGTCATGCCTCTGCGCACCGCTCTCGAACATCATTTTCTCTACTTTCCTGATCCTCACCACGAGGCAACACCGGCAACCGTGGGTCTGTCCTACGAAGAAGTTGCTTTCCAGGCAACCGACGGCACTCAACTCAACGGCTGGCTGGTTCCGGGTCAGCCAAGGGCTCCGGTTGTGCTCTTCTGCATGGGCAATGCCGGCAATATTTCCCATCGTCTGGAAACCATCCAACTGCTCCACGACCTGGGCGTTGCTGTTTTCATCATTAATTACCGGGGATACGGCTTGAGCGAAGGAAAAGCCAGCGAAGCAGGGACCTATCATGATGTCGCCGGCGCTATGGAGCTTCTGAACAGGCGTGGTTGGCCCGCAGAGCAGACCATTCTCTTCGGTCGCTCACTGGGTGCCGCGATCGGCCTGGAAGCCGCCCTGCACACTCCTCCTGCCGGCTTGATCATGGAATCAGCCTTCACTTCGGTCACCGCCATGGGCCGACAGCACTACCCGCTGCTCAATCTTCTGCTGGGCTGGCTGATCGACGCAAAATACAATAACCTGGGAAAAATCGCTGAATTGAAGAGTTCGCTACTGCTCATCCACGGTGAGGGTGACAGCATCTGCCCACCGCGTATGGCAGAGGAACTTTACGCTCGGGCATCAGGAGAGAAACAACTCTTCTGGATAGCTGATGCCGATCACAACAACGGCTTCATTGTCGGTGGAGAATCCTATCGGCAGGCATTGAGACAGGCTATTGCCCGGTGGACTGGCTTCACCATAAGTGCTGACTGATAACTTGGGAGTGTTGATTGATCAACCTGGCGGACCACATTCTGATATAAAAAAGAACAACGCCCGGATCTGATGAGCCGGGCGTTGTTCCTGTTTCGGAGGTAGGAAATTGTTCCTATCCGACTCTATGCCACACAACTACTCAAAAAACCTCACAGGCCATAATGTGGCAGGAGCGATTTCCCTGTTTAAAAAAGCAAAAAAATGTAAACCTTTCAACATTTGTTACGTCCAACGTTTCAGCATCAAGGAGACAGAGAATTTTATTAACACAAACAACGTAAGGAGTAATCTGATGAAAAACCGTAAAGCTTATACCCTTGTCGCTTTCACAGCACTTATGCTTCTCCTGGCGAGTCCTGAAGCTGTCCTGGCAAAAAGAGGAGGCGGTGGTGGCGGTGGCGGCGGTGGTGGCGGTGGGAACCAAGGTGCCAGCATGAATATGAATCAAACGGGCAATGCATACCAACATCAGAACAAGAACCAATACCAGTATAAGAACCAGAGTCAGAACCAAGGGCAAAACAAGAATCAAAACAAGAATCAAAACAAGAATCAAAACAAGAATCAAAACAAGAATCAAAACAAGAATCAAAACAAGAATCAAAACAAGAATCAAAACAAGAATCAAAACAAGGGTC
>PVMS01030517.1_pt1 | contig 10384 bp, 9 predicted proteins | sample 1853461 | NCBI WGS metagenome assembly PVMS01 (sample SAMN08582032, study PRJNA380276) | Marine sediment metagenome, whole genome shotgun sequencing project. | isolation source: ocean sediment barecode stripped | collected 2017
ACATCCTGAACGTTTTATAGGGTTACACTATTTTTTCCATGCAGCAAAGAATAGGTTGGTAGAAATTATACCTGGATCAAAAACATCAAAAGAAACTTATAAAGCAATGCAGGTTTTTTCTGTTCAATCTGGAAAAGATGCAATTACAACTAAAGATGTCAATGGATTTGCGGTAAATCGATTCTTTGTGCCTTGGTTAAATGAAGCATGTAAGATGTTGGATGAGGGTATTGGAAACATGGTTGAAATTGATACAGTATGTATGAAAACATTTGGAATTGGTATGGGACCATTTGCATTGATGAATGCTACAGGAGTGCCAATTGCATTGCATGCTCAAAGAACATTAGAGCATTTTGGAGCTTCCTATAAAATTTCTAATAAACTAAAAGAACAAGTAGAAACTGGGAACAACTGGGATTTATCTGGAATGGATAAAGTTGAAATTACTTCTAAAAAAACAAAAGTGATAAATGATAGAATCTTAGGTTGTACTTTTTTTGTTTGCTCTCAGATTTTAGCTGAAGAGGTTTGTACGGCAGTCGATTTAAATAGAGGTGCAAGGATTGGATTGAGATGGAGAAAAGGACCAGTTGATTTATTGCAACAATTTGGGGAGACAGAAGTGCAAAAAATTGTAAGCTATTATGCAAATCTATATGGTGAAAAGATTCCTGAGGGAATTGTTGGTGATAATTGGCAAATGGAATTTGTCACTTTAAATGTAAATAACAATATAGCGACTATTACCTTGACACGTCCAGAGGATATGAATGCTCTCAACGAAGAAATAATGACTCAATTGGATGCAAAATTCTCTAAAGCAGATGCTTTACCCAATATTGAGACTATTATTTTAACAGGATCGGGAAAAGCATTTATAGCCGGTGCAGATATTAATTTTTTTGTAAAAAATATAAAATCTAATACAATTGATAATATCCTAAATTTCTCTAAATATGGTCAGAAAGTATTTGAAAAAATTGATAAGTCTTCTAAAAAGATAGTTGCAATTATTAATGGTTTAGCATTAGGTGGCGGAATGGAACTAGCTCTTTGTGCAGATATTCTACTAGCCCTTCCAAAAACAAAAATTGCTTTTCCAGAAACGGGAATAGGAATATATCCCGGGCTAGGAGGAACACAACGTTCAGCATTAAGAGTAGGGAAAGGATTGGCCAAATATTTAGTTTTAACCGGACAAATGTTAGGGGCAAAACAAGCATTAGAAATAGGATTGGTAGATGGCATCATTCAACCATCAGAGGTATTTGATTTAATCTCAGGGGAAAAAGAGATTCCATCAAAAATTAAGGTTAAAATTTCAGAAAATTGGGAAGCCATTGCAACACTCTATTCCAAAAATAATTACAAAGCGATTATTGCTGGAGATTACACGAATGGAGGAATGCAACCTGAAGCAATTGCTAAACTAGCTAAGACAATGAGTTTTAAAGCTCCCATTGCTATGGATTTTTCAGAAGAATTAATAGATGCCGCTCAGGGACCTAAATCAGAATTAAAAAAATTGGAAGCAATATTTACTTCAAAGGATGCTTTGTTGGGTTTAACTTCTATAGGTAAAAGAGTTGAATATTCAGGAGAATAATTAGTTCTTTTGATGATACAATTTTCCTTGCCATAAATCTTTTTCTAGGAGTCTTTTATCAATTTTATTAACCATCTCAAAGTTTTTTAATCCCCATTTAGGAGCAATTAAGAGATGAGGAGGCGATTCGCTAATAAAACGTTCTATTATTATATCTGGTCGTAATAGGGAGATGAAATTTGTAATAAAATCGATATAATCTCCAATTTTAAAAAGTTGAAATAATTTCAGGTCTTGTTGAAATTGCAAAGCCATTACCGTATGTTTTACTATCTGTAACTGATGTATTTTTAAGGAATGAATAGGTAACTTAGAAATTTCTTTCGCATGGTTAAGCATTTCATGTTGGGTTTCTCCGGGAAGTCCTAAAATTATATGTGCCCCAAGATGTAACCCTTTATTTTTTGCCAAATCATAAGCTAATATTGTTTCTTCATAAGTATGACACCGATTAATTGACTCTAAGGTCTTGTTTAAAGTACTTTCAACACCAAATTCTAATGAAATATAATTTTGTTGAGCAATTTCAGATAAAAAATCAATTAGTTCTTCATCGATACAATCTGGACGTGTGCCTATTACTAAACCAATAATTTGGGGATGGTTAATGGCTTCGTTATATAATTCTTTTACTAATTCAATATCCGCATAGGTATTTGTATAGGCTTGAAAATAAGCTAAGTACTTTTGAGTTTTATACTTCTTGGAAAAAAAACCAATTCCTTCATCAAGTTGTTGTGTAATACTTTTTTTTGGTTTACAATAATAGGGACTAAAAGTATTGTTATTGCAATAGGTACAGCCACCAACTCCCTTGGTACCATCCCTGTTTGGACATGTAAAACCAGTATTTAAAGATACTTTTTGAACTCTTTCACCAAACTCTTTTCTGATAAAAGAAGAATAATCGTTATAACGTTTGTTATTGCTGAATTGCATTTTTGTAAAATAAAAATTCAAAAATAGTTCCTTCTATTTTTTATTAATTTTATCCTCGTCTTCTTTGAGTAGCTTTTTTGCTTTTATTATATCCAGCATTTCAAATGGTAATGACAAATAATAAGGTAATTCCGTTTTATCTTTTGTTAAAACTATCAAGCTACTATTAGCCATAAGTTGAACTACTGAATGGACAGTTTTTTGTAAATTTTCAGGTGGGGCACCATTATAATGTGTTTCCATATATTGTTGTAATTGCTCTATAGTATGCTGCCCATCGGCTAATTGTAGTATCATTCCAAACCAGGGATCAAGTGCTTCTTTATTGCTTTCTGGATTATGAATATCAATTAATGAAATTGTTTTTTCTTGCTTAGAAAAAATTACATTTCTGTAAAAATATTGTTTAGTGTTCATTTTCAAAAAAAAATAAAAAGTTAATCTATTATGATTTCTTCTATCGCTTTTCTTTTTCTTGGTGAAGGAGATTCTGAAGGATAACCAATTGGTAATAATGCTACGGGGTATATGTTTTCATCCCACCCAAATAATTCACGAATTTCTTTTTCATCTATTAACTTCATCCAACAAGTACCTAAACCAAAATCTAATGCTCTTAATACGATGTGTTCTACTGCTATAGCGACATTAAATGCAACAGATTTTCTTAATACTTCTAAACTCATTTCAGATTTTTGTTTTGTCTTTTTATGTAGAATATTACAAATTTCACTATCAAAAACCCCTATCTCTCCTAAATCCTGAATTCCTGAAGTTCTACCATCCAAATAACCCTGAACATCTGCACAAACAACTAAAACTACTGGAGCTTGGGATACAAATTTTTGATTGTAAGATATTTCTTGTAATTTTTTTTTGGTTTCTTCGTCCTTTACAATTTTAAAACGCCAGGGCTGGGCATTACAACCAGAAGGAGCTAATCTAGCCGATTCTAAAATAGCCATTATCATTTCATCAGAAATGCAGTCAGGTTTGAATTTTCTGATACTACGCCTGTTTTCAATTGCTTCTTTTGTACTTAGTAATATTTCCATCATTCCATTAATAAAAGATTTTAATGCGTTATGCTTACAATAATTTCTTCCAATTCTGCATTACGATCTTCACCCAATTCCATATCAATATCTTTAAACTTAAAATAAATCGTTTCTAAATATTCCTCATCTAATAATGTTTCTGCTAAAACAAAAAGTTCGTCATTTTCAACAGCAATATGATCCAATAAATCTTCTAAATAATTACTCAACTCTTTATAAGATCTCTCAAAATCTTTTTCTTTTAAAGCCGCTTCAATTTCCTGAGTGTATTCTCTAAAATCTTCATGGTGTTGTTCAAGTTCAACAATAATTTCATTTAAAATAAAGTCTGGGTGATTACTAATAGCAGGAAACAAGACTTCTTCTTCTTTACGGTGATGGTTTTCATCTGCATATTCTCTGAAAAAATTAATTAGTATTAAAACTGTTTCTTCATATTTTTCTGAATTAACTTCCCAAGTTCCATTAATGTTATTGATAATTTCTTCTACTTTGCAGATTGTTTCATGCTCATCTAGCAGGATTTGTATTGGATTGTTTTTCATAATTATTGTCCTAGGGAGTGGGTATCTTTTTAAGTTATCTTATTTAATGCTTAATTTCTTAAAACTCCTATTTAAATAAACAGTGATCATTTCTCTTCTGTATTTTCGGGAATACATATCATTATCTATAGCTCGAGCACCTTTTGTAGCTTTCTTAATTAAGTCTTCTTTATCACTATGATTTGTGCATTCAATCACAACAGCCTTAGGGTCAACACCTGATAGTGAAATTTTTAGCTTTCCGTTTTTATCTAGAGCAACAGCACTTGTTAATGATGTAAATTCTAGACTTTCCCTTTCTCTAAGTTTATAAAAAACGGTCTTAAATTCACGATTTAGAGGTAATAATATAGCGGTTAATATAGCTGTCACAGATAAGTTTCTGGGATAAACACCATCACCAGTATAAATATCTTCGAGTTTAACTTGTTTTGTTCCATCAATATCAATTAATTCAATTTTAGCATCCATTGCAATTAAAGCTGGAGCAGTATCAGAAACCAATTCGGAAAAACAAGCTTTTTTACCTTGGGTCGCAACACAAATATTTCCATCACATTTCAAGCAATAACCTACCGATTCTCTCCACCATTCAGATTGGTTATAAAACAAACAACGGTTTTCACATAAAATATTTCCGCCAATAGTGGCGGTTTTTCTTAATAGGGGAGCACCAACAGAAAGAGCTGCTTCAATTAACATCGGGAATTCATCAGCTATAACTTTATTGAACTTAAGTTCTTCTAAAATTTCTAATGACCCAATTCTAAGAAATTCACCATATTTAGTAATACCTTTTAAATCGTCAATTTTAGTAATGTCAATTAAGCAAGGAGATTCTTCGTTTTCTTGGAAACGATTTACCATTACATCTGTTCCTCCAGCTAAATATTTGAAAGAACCCATATTAGTTTTTGCCATATCTATAGCTTCTCTAACTGATGTTGGGATCAAATATGTTCTTTCAGTTACCATATTTTTAGTTAACTGTATCTAAATTTTTATTTTTTTCTTTAATCGCTTTCAATACTTCTTCCGAAGTAATTGGTAAAGAGGTCACACGGACACCTATTGCATCATAAATAGCATTTGCCACTGCCGGAATTACAGGATGAAGTGCTCCTTCACCACATTCTTTTGCTCCAAAAGGTCCTTCAGGGTCTATGCTTTCAATAATTTTAGTATGAATTGGTGGTGTATCTTTTGTAGTAGGAATTTTATAATCTATAAAGTTTCCGTTTAACAATAAACCATCCCTAAATTTCATTTGTTCGCTAATGGCTTGTCCTAATCCCATATGCCAAGATCCTTCCAGTTGACCTTCAACAGCCAGGGGATTTATTGCTTTACCCGCATCATGTGCTCCCCAAATATCTACAACTTTTACGTGTCCAGTTTCCAGATCTACTTTAACTTGGGTAATCACTGCACCAAAGCTATATGAAGGACTTAAACCTGCTCCAGCACCTTTAAAATCTCCTCCTAATTTTGGAGAATTATAAGAACCTGATGTATTCAACGCCCCTACTTTTCGCGTAGCATTTTCGATAGCTTCTACCCATGTTAAATCAACTTTACCATCATTGGTAAAAACTCTCTCATTTTGTATGTTTAATTCAACTTTGTCAACTTCATTCACTTTTGCAACAGCGTTCAACACTTTTTCTCGCAGTTTTTCAGCTGCTTGTTTTGCAGCATTACCCGCCATAAATGTGACTCGACTGGAATAACTTCCCAAATCAATAGGGGTTAAGGTAGTATCAGCAGCAACTACAAATATATTATCCATACTTAAGCCTAATACTTCAGCAACGATAATAGCAAGCATCGTATCACTTCCCTGCCCAATATCACTGGCACCAGAGGTGATTAAAACTCTACCGTCCAAATCTACTTTTAAGTGAACTACCGATTGAGGATATTGATTCCAGTGGATAGGTAAGGCACTTCCAGAAATAAAGAAACCACAAGCAACACCAACTCCCTGCCCTTCGGGTAATTTTTTAAATTTATCGCTCCATTGAGAGCTCTCCATTACAGCTTTCAAAGATTCAACACTTCCGTTAGAAGTAATTCTGTATTCTCCAACGGTCAGTGTTTTTTCGTCTAAAAAATTTTTTAAACGTAACTCACATGGATCCATTTTGATCTTTTCAGATAAACGGTCGATAATTGTTTCTACAGCAAAACGTGAATTTACTGCTCCGTGACCTCTCATAGCTCCACATTGAGGCTTATTAGTATAAACTCTTCGAGTTCTAAATCCGAAATTATCTATTTTGTAAGGAGCCTGTAAAAGAACCCCATTATAGTATGTTGTTACAACACCAAAACTTCCGTATGCACCACCATCAATAATGATGTCAGCATCTAACACATCAAATTTACCCTCATTACTCACACCCATTTCCATACTCATGGTAGTTGGGTGACGGCCATGGTTGGTCAAGAAAACCTCTTCTCTGTTAAAACGTATTTTAACTGGCTGACCTAAAATCCTGGAAAGATGAGCAACAATAATTTCGTGTGGAAACGGATCAGATTTACCTCCAAATCCACCACCAACCATTGGTTTAATAACACGTATTTGATTCATTGGAACTTCCAATACTTTTGCCAAATAACGGTGTAAATAATGAGGCACTTGTGTTGCTGTTACTAAGGTTAAACCATTTTCATCCCACCAGGCTGTTGCAGCGTGAGGTTCAGTAAACCCATGATTGAGTCCTTGGAAATTAAAATCTACTTTTACTTTATGATCTGCTTTGGCCAAACCATCTTGCTGATCTCCAAAACGCAACTCAGCTTTTTTATGAATGTTATTATTGAATTTACAATGGTCGTGAATTTGTTCATCATCACCCACATCTTCGCACGCTTCAATCATATCAAAAAACGAACGAATAGGGGAATAATCAATTTGAATCAGTTTACAAGCTTTTGCTGCAATTTCCTCTGTATCGGCAGCAATGGCTACTACGATCTCACCTATGTATCTTGTTTTTTTAATAGCCATAGCTGTTTCATCTTGTGAGATTGGCAATACACCAAACTTAACAGGTAATTCTTCTCCAGTAATTATGGCACGAACTCCTCCTAATGCTTCCGCTTTACTTTTATCAATAGATAAAATTTTTGCGTGAGCATGAGTACTTCTTACAAATTTAGTAAACAAGGTATTTTTTGTTTGAATATCATCTGCGTAATCTGCAATACCTTGTACTTTTTTAGTGGCTTCAATGTATGGTCTCCCTTTTCCAACCATTGTAAACTTAGCATCTTCTTTTTCTTGGGTTTGTTCACCGTTAACATACGATTCAACAGCATCAATAATCTTTACATATCCTGTACATCTGCAAAGATTTCCTGATAAAGCTTCTTTAATTTCATCAATAGTTGGTGATGGATTTTTTTCTAAAAAATCGAGTGTAGTCATTATCATTCCAGGGGTACAATAACCACATTGAATAGCTCCTTTTTCTACAAATTTCTCTTGGAGTCTATGTAATTTACTTTGGTTTGCAACACCTTCTATGGTTGTAATTACGCTTCCTGTAACTCGCATTGCTGGAGTAATACAACTTTGTACAGCTTTACCGTTTACAAGAACAGTGCAGGCACCACAACTAGCTTGTTCGCAACCAATTTTTGTTCCCGTTAATTGAATTTTCTCTCTCAACACCTTTGATAAAGTATCGTGAGGCTCTACTATTACTTGGTAATCCTTTTTGTTAACAATTAATTTTATTAATTCCATGCTTCAATAAGTTAAAAGACATCAGTCTTTTTCTATAATCCTGCACCAATGCTTTTCCCCCCATCTACATAAATGGTCTGCCCCGTAATGAACTGTGTTTTATCATCACTCAAAAATGCAACTACATTTGCAATATCTTTTGCCTGCCCCATAGACTTTGTAGGTTGTGCTAGAATTAATTTTTCTTTTATATTTTCTGGCAACTTTTGAGTTAAAGGAGTATCAATTAATCCAGGAGCAACAGCATTAACTAAAACACCATATTTACCCAACTCTAGTGCCAATACTCTTGTTAACCCAACCACGCCTGCTTTAGAAGCCGAATAATTTGATTGCCCAATATTTCCCAGCCAGGCTCGGGATGTAATATTAATTATTCTGCCTTTTTTTTGTTCTCGCATTAATGTTCCCACTGCTTTGCACATTAGCCAGGTACCTTTAAGGTTGACATCAATTACTTTTTCAAAATCTTCTACTGACATTTTCCAAATAACATTATCTCTAATAATTCCAGCATTATTGATAAGTACATCAACTTTTCCAAATTCATCTTTCACAGCTTTAAATAAAGAAGTTACTTGTTCTTCATTACTAATGTCGCAGGAAATAAATGTTGCAGATACTCCTAATTTTTTTGCTAAGGATTCGCCATTTTTAACATCTACATCTATTAAAATAGTTTTGTAGCCTTCATTTATCATACGTATTGCAATAGACTTTCCTATACCATTTGCAGCTCCAGTAATTATTGCTATTTGTTTACCCATTTTTAATTGCTATTAATTTAGCTAATATACTAATTGCTATTTCTTCTGGTCCATCAGCATTAATGTTAATTCCCATTGGCATATCTACTTTCTCCAATTCTTTTTTGGTTGCAATTTTCCCTTCCAAAAACATTTTTTTAGTTAATTCTATCTTGCGTTTACTACCTATCATACCAATATATGCATTGGGTTGTTTAATACAATATGCCAAAATATCTCTATCGTGAGAATGCTCATAGGTCATAATCACAACATAAGTGTTTTTATCAAAAGGAAGAGAAGGTAGAACTTCATTATAATTTAAATTCAATTTATTAATTTCTTTATTTTTTATATCTTCAAGATATTGTTTTCGGTCATCTATTACAAATACTTCGAAATTAATTGTATTGGCAAAAACTGAAAGGGAATTGCCTATATGACCAGCTCCAAATATGTATAGCCTATTCATTTTTTGTATGGGTTCTATATAAATTTCAACAATTCCACCACAGCACATATTGTGATGATGTAGCAAATCGTGCTTAAATAGTTTTGGTTCTTGTTTATTAATTTGACTAAGAGCATTTTCAATTACTTTTTTTTCAAGATTCCCTCCACCAATACTTCCAGTGATATTTCCGTCTTCATAAACAATCATTTTTGCACCAACTTTTCTGGGAGTAGAACCTTTTGTTCGGACAATTATGCAATAAGCAGCATTTAGATTATTCCGATTTGAAATCTCCAAATTATTATTAAAATATTGGTTTCTTATTTCCATTAATGGTTGCCATTTATTTTTAACTCAAAAATGCAACTTTTTTTGTTAAAAAAGATTAGAAGACTGTTTAATCTTTAAATTGAAAATAGACGTTAAATGTTGACAGATAACTTTTCTCTATAGTTATATTAATAGTTTCATTTTGTATTTTTACAGTTATAAATTGTTTATATGAAGAATAACAAAAATGAAATCTTGACTATATGTAATTCGAGATGCGATAATACTTTAATGGAAACTTTGGAAATTGAATTTGTAGATGTTACAGAAGATACATTAATTGCAAAAATGCCTGTAACCCCAAGGGTTCACCAACCTGATGGAGCATTGCATGGTGGTGCATCTGTAGCTTTGGCAGAGAGCGTTGGAAGTGCTGCTGCATTCGTATTTTTGAATTATGAAAATATTAGAGTTCGAGGGCTTGAAATTTCCGCAAACCATGTAAAAAGTGTAAAGGATGGTTTTGTATATGCAAAAGCATCTGCACTTCATAAAGGGAAAACCACTCAACTTTGGCAGATACGAATTGAAAATGAATTCGGTGATCTTATTTCGATGGTAAAACTAACTACTATATCATTTTATGATTAACTTTGAATATGGAATATGCCTCACTCCTCAATAAAGCCTTAAACCATTATAAAGAACAACTTCCTTTTGTACTGTTTTCCTTACCTGATAGCAATATTGTAAGCGCTTATCTTCAAATCGATTTAACTCTATATGATACAGATAATTATGTTGAAGAATGTTTTGTTTTTGCTCCATTTGACTATCATGAAAAAGCTTTTTGTATTCCATTTGGAAAAAGTGAAGTGATAGAAGCAAAATATGATATTAGAAATTTTATTTTAGATGAAATTATAATATCAGAAGATCTTCATAAAAAGAGACAATATTGTAATCAAATAATAGGCGCAATTAGAACTATTAAGTCTCGTATCGC
>PVMS01122791.1_pt1 | contig 10384 bp, 10 predicted proteins | sample 1853461 | NCBI WGS metagenome assembly PVMS01 (sample SAMN08582032, study PRJNA380276) | Marine sediment metagenome, whole genome shotgun sequencing project. | isolation source: ocean sediment barecode stripped | collected 2017
AGGATGGCGCTGCTCATGATCTTCTGGGCAATGCAGCTACCACGCACCTGGAGCGTCGGCTCGGCCTGGATTGTTGGCATTGTGCTCGACGTATCCTATGGCACGCTGCTTGGCCAGCATGCGCTGGCACTGTGCTTCATCGTCTTTGTCACCGTGCGCTTTCACCTGCTCATGCGCGTGTTCCCCCTGTCGCAGCTGTCGGCGACGGTTTTTGCATTGCTGGCGATGTACCAGTTCCTCCTGTTCTGGGTGAACGGCGTTGCGGGTGTCACGGCACCGTCGATCACGTACTGGGCACCCGTCATCACTGGCACGTTGCTTTGGCCATTCCTGTTCATGTTCTTGTCTGGAGTTGGATACCGGGCCCGGTCAGGAGGCTAGAAATGGTCTCGGCAACGTCCAAATGAGCGCTCTCCTGTCCTCGATCAAGGATGTCCATTCGGAACGCCGCCTGTTCATCTCCCGGGTAGTCCTTTCGATCGTGGTGTCGCTACTGTTGATCGGTACCGTCGTCGCGCGACTGGTGCAACTGCAGGTCGTTGACCACGAGCTGTTCTCCGAAAAATCGCAGGGCAACCGCGTGCGCATCGAACCGGTGCCACCGATTCGTGGCCTCGTATTCGACCGCAAGGGCCGGGTCATCGCCGAAAACCTCCCGGCCTACCAGCTCGAACTGATCCCTGAGCAGGTCGGCGACATTGATGACACGCTGAATCGGCTGGCTGCCATCAACCTGATTGAATTTGAGGATATCGAGCGCTTCAAGGAGCTGAGCCTAAGTGGTCCGCGATTCAAGCCCGTTACGCTCAAGTTCCGGCTCAGCGAAGAGGAAATCGCGAACTTCGCTATCCAGCGTCCCCGCTTCCCGGGTGTCGACTTTCGGCCGCGCCTCGTTCGTCACTACCCGAGCGGCACATCCGTGGCACATGCCGTCGGCTATGTCGGTGCCTTGAGTACGAATGACCTGCAGCGCCTCGACCCGGCCGCGTATGCGGGCACTTCACACACGGGCAAGACAGGCGTCGAAAGCAGCTACGAATCGGACCTGCATGGCGACACGGGCTACCGACACCTGATTGCCAATGCCAGGGGGCGCCAGGTGCCGAGCGATACGAGCGAGTTACTCGACACGCTCCCCGATGACCTGACCCCAGCGCCCGGTGCCAACGTTCACCTCAGCATCGATCTCGATCTGCAGATGATCGCGACCAAGGCGCTCGAAGGGCGTCGCGGCGCACTTGTCGCAATCGATCCCTGGACCGGCGAAATACTCGCGCTCGTCAGCGCACCGACCTTCGATCCGGACCTGTTCGCCGTCGGCATGACGACATCGCAGTATCGCGAGTTGCGGGACAACCCTGATCGCCCGCTATTCAACCGTGCCGTACAAGGAACCTATCCGCCTGGCTCGACAATCAAGCCGATGCTGGCACTTGCTGCGCTGGAAACCGGCGCAACAAATCTCACACGCAAGACCGTATGCCAGGGCTACTTCACGCTGCCCAACGACGATCATCGCTACCGCGACTGGAAGCGCGGGGGCCACGGGCCGGTCGACCTGCACGATGCGATCGAACAGTCATGCGATGTGTATTTCTATGAAATCAGCGTCAAAAAAGATTTTGGTATCGACGCGATGCACGAGTACCTGGACCGCTTCGGCCTGGGCACCAAGACCGGCGTGGACCTCGGCAGCGAAAGTTCAGGCCTGGTGCCTTCGCGCGAATGGAAGCGCGCGGCGTTTCGCAGTCGCGACGACAAGCGCTGGTATCACGGCGAGACCGTCATCGCGTCAATTGGCCAGGGCTACATGCTGGCGACGCCATTACAGCTTGCGGCCGCCGCGGCCGCGCTGGCCACGCGTGGCCAGCGATACCGCCCTCATATGGTTACTGCCGTTGAAGATGCATTGACCAATGAACGACGCAGAATTCGGCCCGAGCGCCTTCCGGATGTCGGGATCAGCAACGAGTTCTACTGGTCGACGGTGGTCAACGCGATGCACGACGTCATGCAGGGACCACGCGGCACGGCACGCGCCGTCGGTGTCGGAGCACCGTACGAGATGGCCGGCAAGAGTGGCACATCCCAGGTTGTGTCGATCGCTCAGGACGAGGAATACGACGACTTGGAACTCGAAGAACGGCAACGCGACCATGCCCTGTTTATCTCCTTTGCACCGTTCGATAATCCGCGTATTGCGGTCGCGCTGATCGTTGAGAACGGCGAAAGCGGCAGTGGTGTCGCGGCGCCTATCGCAAGATCCATTATGGACGCCTACCTCGGATACGCTGACGATGCGCCTTAGCGACACGCAACGACTGCTCATGCCGAAGGCCGCGCCGTTGTCGGACGTCGGCATGATCATGCGCCGCCTGCACATCGATGGCCCCTTGCTGGTTGCCCTGTTACTGATCTGCGGATTTGGCCTGTTCGTACTCTACAGCGCAGTTGGCGAAAGTAATCGCTTGCTGATGAACCAGGTAATTCGTCTCAGCGTCGCATTCGTCGCGATGCTGATCGTGGCACAACTGCCTCCCGATTTTCTCCGACGCTGGACACCATGGGGCTACCTGGTGGGCCTGTTGTTGCTGATCCTCGTCCTGACCAAGGGCGACGTTGGCCAGGGCGCACGGCGCTGGCTCGATCTCGGCGTTCGCTTTCAGCCTTCTGAGGCAATGAAGCTCGGCGTGCCGATGATGACCGCCTGGTACCTGTACGACCGCCAGATCCCACCCAGACTCCGGAACCTCGCGATTATCGCCATCATGATTGTGGTGCCGACCCTGCTCATTGCGAAACAGCCCGACCTCGGTACATCGCTGCTGATCGCCGCCTCGGGCGTGATCGTCATCGTGCTCGCCGGAATGTCCTTCCGGCTCATGATCGGCCTGGGAGTGCTCGCCGCGCCCGGGGCGGTGGTGCTCTGGAACTTCATGCAGGACTACCAAAAACAGCGCGTGCTTACGCTGCTCAATCCCGACAGCGACCCACTCGGCGCTGGCTACAACATCATCCAGTCGCAAATAGCGATCGGCTCAGGCGGCCTGTTCGGCAAGGGCTGGACCAACGGTTCACAAGCCCAGCTCGAGTTTCTTCCCGAACGCGATACCGATTTCATTTTCGCCGTACTTGGGGAAGAGTTCGGACTGTTGGGTGTACTGACCCTCCTGCTTCTTTACATGTTTGTTGTCGGTCGAGGGCTCTATATTGCCACCCAGGCACACGACACCTACTCCCGCTTGCTCGCGGGCTCCATCAGCCTGACATTCATGGTCTACGTTTTCGTTAACACCGCCATGGTCACGGGCCTCGTGCCCGTCGTCGGTGTGCCTCTACCGCTCGTTTCCTTTGGCGGCACCTCGATGGTGACGCTGATGGCCGGTTTCGGTATTCTGATGTCCATTCACTCGCACCATAAATTGTTGCCGCATTAATGAAAAAACGCCTTCTCGCCGTCGCGGCAATCATCCTAATCTCCGTTTCCTGCTCGCAGGCTGCCGATAAGACACTCGTCGACGTATCGCAACCCAACGTTGCCGCTTTCATCGACGAAATGGTCGAAACGCATGACTTTGACCGCGACGCGCTGGCCAATGTGCTCGCCGAAGCGGAAATCAGGCAGACGATTGTCGAGAAGATATCGACGCCGGCCGAGCGCAAGCTGGGCTGGGGCGAGTACCGCAAGATATTCATTACCAGGGCACGCATCGCAGCCGGCACAACGTTTTGGCTCGAGAATCGCGAGATGCTCGAACGCATTCAGAGAGAATCCGGCATCTCGGTCGAGATGATTGTCGGAATCATCGGTGTCGAGACCTACTATGGCCGCATTACCGGCAAGGATCGCGTTATTGATGCGCTCGCAACGCTCGCATTCGATTACCCGCCACGTTCGAAGTTCTTTCGCAATGAACTAATGCAATTCCTGATCCTGGCGCGGGAGGAAGAAATTGACGCGACCGAGCCGCTGGGCTCGTACGCTGGTGCCATGGGCCGGCCACAGTTCATGCCGTCGAGCTTTCGCGCCTACGCCGTCGACGCCTCCGGTGATGGCAAGCGTGATATCTGGAATAACTGGGCTGATGTTGCCGGGAGCGTTGCCAACTATTTTGTTGAGCATGGCTGGCGAACAGGCGAAGAAGTCGTGGCGCAGGCAACGCTCAGTAGTCGCTGGGACGGGCCCGCTCCGGAGCCTAAGAACACGCTCAAGGCGAAGGACACCGTTGAATCGCTGAGTAAGAAAGGCGTGGTGTTTGCGACGAACCTCTCCGCCGACAGCGCGAGCGAGTTGCTGGCATATGAAGGCGATGACGGAACGGAGTACTGGGTCGGCTTTCACAACCTCTTCGTCATCACCAAGTACAACCGCAGCGTCATGTACGCGCTCGCTGCGCATCAACTCGGCCAGGAAATCGCCCGCAAGGTAGCCGCTGATGCGGGCTAGTTTGCCGTTACTGGCGATCGTCATGTTGGGCATGCTTGCTGTCGCGGGTTGTGGCAGCAACAAAGCTAAGGGCGATGGCCCACCCTCCGGCAGCATGCGTATTCCCGATATCCCGGGAGATGCGGTGCCTCGACCCGAGGCACGCAGCAAATACGGAAACGGCCCGGTTTATGAGGTACTTGGGCAACGCTACACGGTGATGCCGTCGAGTTCCGATTACCAGGAACGCGGTGTCGCATCCTGGTACGGGAAGAAGTTCCACGGCAACCTGACCTCGAATCGCGAAGTCTATGACATGTACGAAATGACAGCAGCGCACAAGACGCTGCCATTGCCAACCTATGTACGCGTGCACAACCTGAGCAACAACAAATCGATCATCGTGCGCGTCAACGACCGTGGACCGTTTGTACACAACCGGATTATCGATCTCTCGTATTCGGCAGCGATGAAGCTCGACATGATCAAGGACGGCACGAGCCTCGTCGAGGTGACAGCCATCAATTTTGACCAGCCTTCCGGCGACCGGCCAACGAGCGTCAGCTCATCCTCTCCGCGGCCGCCAATCGACGCGGGGACCAAACTCTATGTGCAGGTCGGCGCCTTCGGCGATCGGTCCAATGCTGAACGCCGCCTGGGTGAGCTGTCGCTCGCCGGGATCAGCAGTGCATTTATCCACGAGGAGCGATCAACCGATCGTGTGCTTTACCGAGTCCGCATCGGGCCCGTTGCCGACGTCGTGCAATACGATGTCATCGTTGATGACCTTGAAGACATGGGAATCAGCGACCCATACTTAATCAGTGAATAGCCTAATTAGTAAATAGCCGCGTACAATACGCGCCCAATCTCTCCGCCACATTGTTCAGAGCCCACATGATCAAACGTCTGTCCTGCGCACTTCTCGCTCTTGTTTTCATATTTGCATCAAGCGCTTACGCCCAATCAGCCATGCCAGCCCCTGCGCCGCCAATTATCGGCGCCAAGAGCTACCTCATCATGGATGCAACAACCGGGAAGGAACTCGCGTCTCTGGATCCCGATACGCCGCTGGCACCGGCTAGCCTGACCAAGATCATGACGACGTACGTGGTCTTTACGGCGCTCAAGCAGGGCCAGATCAGCCTCGCTGACGAAGTCACTATCTCCGAGAAAGCCTGGCGCATACCTGGCTCGCGCATGTTCGTGGAAGTGGGCAAGCGCGTAGCCGTCGAGGACCTGTTGCTGGGGATGATCGTACAATCAGGCAACGATGCGAGCGTCGCGCTGGCCGAGCACATTGCCGGTACCGAAGGTGTGTTTGCACAGATGATGAACCAGTACGCACAAGCGCTGGGCATGTACTCGAGCAATTTCCTGAACGCGACCGGTATGCCGGCCGAAGGCCACCTCACGACAGCCCGAGACCTGGCCACAGTGGCGCGCGCCGTCATCGAGGAATTCCCCGACTACTACCCGTGGCATGCGGTGAAGGAATTCACATTCAATGACATCAAACAGAGCAATCGCAATTCGCTGTTGTGGCGTGATCCATCGGTCGACGGCCTCAAAACCGGCCATACCGACGGCGCCGGGTATTGCCTCGTTGCATCGGCAGTGCGCGACGACATGCGCGTCATCTCTGTCGTCATGGGTTCGTCGAGCACAAAAGCGCGTACGGATGGCAGCCAGGCTTTGCTCAACTACGGGTTCCGTTTCTTCGAGACACGCCTGCTTTTCAAGGCAGGCGAAGAAGTTACGACGGCGCGCGTGTGGAAATCGGCTAACGAGACATCGCGACTCGGCGTACTCGAAGACCTGTACATCACCGTTCGGCGTGGTACTTACGACCAGCTCGAGTCGACGCTCGATATTCCAGCCATCGTCGAGGCGCCTGTTGCGGCCGGCCAACCGGTTGCCGAACTCAGGATTTCTCTGGGCGAGCAGGTAGTATTGAGTACGCCATTGCGCGCGCTCGACGACAACCTCGAAGGTTCGTTCTGGCAGCGAACGAAGGACAGCGTCAGCCTCTGGTTCGAATAATCATGACTGAAGAATCTGTAATTGAATTTCCCACCGAGTTTCCGATCAAGTTGATGGGGCGCAACACGCCGGACTTCCCGATGATGGCACGTGCATTGGTGGAGAAACACTCCGGTGCGGTGAATGACGAGGCGGTGCGGACTGCGCCCAGCAGTAATGATCGCTTCATTTCTGTCACAGTGACGATCACTGCAACCCGCCAGGAACAGCTCGACGCGATCTATCAAGACGCAACCGATCACGAAGACGTCCTGATGGCGCTGTGAAAACCCGCTTCCGCGGTTGGCAGGAATACGTGCCTTTGTGGCAAGAGATGCAACACTTCACCGATACGCGTGACGAAAACACGCCCGATGAAATCTGGTTCTGCGAACACCCGCCTGTTTTTACTCTCGGCCTGAACGCGGCTAAAGAGCATCTGCTTGCACCGGGCGACATACCGGTTGTACAGATCGATCGCGGCGGGCAGGTTACGTTTCACGGGCCGGGTCAGCTAATGATCTACCCGTTGATTGACATTCGCCGCGCCAACATTGGAGTGCGCCGACTGGTAACAGCACTTGAACAGAGCGTCGTTGATCTGGTCGCCGAATACGACGTTGAAGCGGCGGCTCGAGCAGATGCACCTGGCGTCTATGTTGAAGGCAGGAAGCTGGCCAGCGTAGGACTCAGGATTCGGCGCGGTGCCAGTTTCCATGGCATGGCGTTGAATGTTGACGTCGACCTCGAGCCATTCTCGCGTATCAACCCCTGCGGCTACGAAGAGCTCGAAATGACGGACCTGCACAGGTTGGGAGTTGACCTGCAAATGAAGGCAACATCCGAAGATTTACTGCCTCACTTCCTGACGCACCTGGGCCTCACGCAGGACTAGCGGCCAGCTACCTCTCACGCGCCTCGGTAGTAGTCGAAAAAGACAGTCATCAGCACGCTGGCAATTATCAGCGTAACCAGCATGACCGGCGTACCCTTTTTCAGCCAGAACAAGGGCGTAATTCGGTAATCCGGATTGCGAGTCCGTTCCGCCTCGGCCACACAAATGATGTTCGCAGTGGAACCGATGTGGGAGCCATTGCCGCCGAGCCCGACGCCCGCGGCCAAAGCCCACCACAGGGGCATCACGTCCACGCCCTGGGTTTGCAGATGGGCGATGATAGGAATCATCGTGACCGTGAATGGGATGTTGTCCACGACGGCACTCATAATCGCGGCAACCCACATCACAACCAGTGCGGTGACCAGCAGGTTTTCCGGATTCTGGGCGACACTGGTCAATTTCTCGCCCAGGAGGTCGAGAAGACCGGATCCCTCTACGCCGCCCACGATGATGAACAACCCGGCGAAGAAGATCAGTAACGTCCAGTCGAGTCCCTTGAGAAGCTCTTCCGGATCCGGGCGCACCAGCGCCAGGGCCACCGCAACGCCGATCCAGGCCACGTAGCCAGGAAAGAGGTCAAAATGATGGTGAACGAAGAACAGCAGAATAACGACACCGATCGAAAACGATACTGCGAGCAGTGCTTTCGGATCCTTCAGTACTTTGGTCTCATCGAGGTCGATAACTTCGTCGAATTTTCCGGCCAGCTCTTTTCGGAATGAGACCAGCAGGAGAATCATGGTGGCCAGCCAGCAGACAAAGATTATGGGCCCCATATGAAACAAGAACTGGTTGAAGTCTATGTTGGCGGCACTACCGATCATCACGTTTGGAGGATCGCCGACCAGCGTGGCCACGCCACCGGTATCGGACAGCAAGGCCTCTGCCATCAGGTAGGGGACAGGGTTGATGCCGAGCAGCCTGGCGATGACGACCGTAAGCGGCGCAAACACCAGGATCGTAGTGACATTGTCCAGAAACAGGCTGAACACGGTCACCAGAGTCGATAAGTAGATCAGCAGGCGTACAGGGCTGCCCCTCGACGCCTTGGATAACCTGATCGCCAGGTACTCGAAGGCCCCCGTGGGCTTCAACATCACCACGAGTATCATCATTCCGGTAAGCAGGAACATGGTGTTGGCGTCGATGGCTGCGACCGCGTCGGCCTGGGAGTAGAAACCCCCAATCAGGCCGGCCAGAATCATCGCTACCGCGCCAATAACGCCCGCCAAAGTCCGATGAATCACTTCTGTGAAGATCAGAATATAGGCGCCAACGAGAATCGAACCCGCTATCCACATGGACTGGGTAACTGCCGAGGCAACACTATCCATTATAGGTTCTCTTTCATCGGTTTGGGTGGGGTGTCAGTGGGATGCGTTCAGGATTGCGGGAGGTTCCTGTCCTGCTCCAACTCCTTGTAGCAGTCCAGCATACGGTTCGCAATCACCATGCGTGTCACAACGCCCTTGTACTCCCCATTCTCAATGAGAAATATGTAGTGGGTGTTATGCGCCTCCATGATTGCGAGCGCTTTTACCATCGAAGACTGGGGGGATACATTGGCTATCTTGTCCAAGAGGTATCTCTCTACAGGTCTTGCGAATGCTCTCAAGACCCTCCTTTCGGAGAGGTCCAGTCTGTCAGTCTTATCGCCCATGGCGTCCGCCAGCCCAAGGATGTTGTCCGGAACCGCTATGCGTTTGTAGACATCGCGCACGGATATCCGGCCTGCCATCCGATCCTGATCGTCGACGTAGGGCAACCCGGGCACATTACAGCGTGCGGCTTCCTCGAAGAAGTCGCGCAAAGTCATGCCTTTTCGCATGACGTCTGTCATGACACCAAGATGTTCCAGCTTCATTGATCTTAAGCGTTTGCCAAGGGAGAAACTGGCTGGATTATAACAAGAGCAGTCAGCCCGTATAGTAGGCATAACTACCATGGTCGGATGGCCCTACAAGCTTGCCTTGAGCGCCACCAATCGATCGGGCGTACCCGCATCCGCCCATAATCCCTCGTAGAGCGACCCTGACAATTGCCCGCGGTCCGCGGCCTCGCGCAGCATAGGCGCGATAGAGAAGCGCCCTGCTTCGCACCCAGCGAAGAACTCGGGCCGATAGATCGCAACGCCACTGAATGTGTAGGCGGCGTTTGCATCGTTACGGACAAGTCCCGCATCGATATTAAAATCACCGCACTCGCGATAGTCAGGCGTAGACACCATGACGAGATGCCCGAGGCACGAATCTTCCAGGCTCATATCAGGCACCGGCATATCGGTGTAGATGTCGGCGTTTACAACCAGAAATGGCTGGCTACCCAGCATAGGCAGCGCCTTGTGAATTCCCCCGCCGGTTTCGAGGATGTCGTCGCCTTCCTGGCTGTAGACAACTTCGAGGCCGTACTGAGTTCCCGAACCCACGCGCTCGACGATCATGTCGCCCAGCCAGCCTAAATTGATAACGACCGTCTTGATCCCGGCGGACCTCACGTTGTCGAGATGACGCTCGAGCAGAGTTCGCCCGCCGACTTCGATTAGTGGCTTTGGAATCTCGTCCGTCAGTGGTCGCAGACGTTCACCGCGCCCGGCGGCAAGGATCATTGCCCTCATGGCTGGTCTTTCATCCCGGGCAGAACGCGTTCCTCGATCAGGTTGATCAGGAAGCCGATTTCCTCATAGCGTTCGCCAAGATCAACAATGTACGACAACGTGCGCGGAATATCGTTGAGATAGCCGGGCTTACCGTCACGATGATTGAGGCGCGCAAAAATCCCTGCGGCTTTCAGATGTCTCTGCACGCCCGTGAGTTCGAAGTAACGCCGGAACTGCTCTTCGTCAATACGCTCGCGCATTGACGGTTCGACGGCATTGTAAAAGTCGAGCGCCCACTGCCAAACCTGTTCCGCGGGCCATTTTACGTAGCAGTCCTTCAGCAACGACGCCAGGTCGTAAGTGAACGGGCCCTCGACCGCATCCTGAAAATCGAGGATTCCCGGATTCCCCTGCTCGGTCAGCATCAGGTTGCGCGAATGAT
>PVMS01119805.1_pt1 | contig 10383 bp, 10 predicted proteins | sample 1853461 | NCBI WGS metagenome assembly PVMS01 (sample SAMN08582032, study PRJNA380276) | Marine sediment metagenome, whole genome shotgun sequencing project. | isolation source: ocean sediment barecode stripped | collected 2017
TAAATAATTAAGGAGCATCACCATGGTAACTCGTGTAGGAATTAATGGATTTGGAAGAATTGGACGTCAGGTCTTGAAAATCTTAAAAGAGAAATATCCGAAAGAGTTCGATGTCGTCGCATTCAACGATCTCGGTGACCTGGAGACGATGGCGTACCTGTTTACGTATGACTCGAATTATGGGCGCTTTACGGGGGATTTGAAAGTCAAGAAAGATGGGTTCGAGATCGATGGGGATTTTGTAAAAGCGCTCTCAGTCCCCGATCCAGCGGAGCTTCCCTGGAAGGACTTGGGTGTGGATATTGTCATCGAAGGCACGGGCATATTCCGTGACCGTGCCGGCGCCAGGAAACATCTTGAAGCCGGGGCGAAGAAGGTGATCATCACTGCTCCTGCGAAAGAACCGGACTTCACTGTGGTACTGGGCGTCAATGATGGAGACTATGATCCCGGGCAACATCACATCATCTCAAATGCCTCCTGTACGACGAATTGTCTGGCGCCGGCGGCGAAGGTTGTGTTCGACAATTTCGGCATCGTCAAGGGGATCATGACCACGATCCACTCCTACACGAACGATCAAAAAATTCTGGATATGCCGCACAAGGATCTGCGTAGGGGAAGGGCGGCGGCGCTGAATATCATCCCCACGACGACAGGAGCGGCAAGGGCGCTTTCTCTCGTCATCCCAGAATTGGAAGGAAAATTCGATGGGTATTCGCTCCGTGTCCCAACACCCACAGTCTCTGTTGTGGATTTCGTGGCCACGCTTGAGAAATCAACGACCACAGAGGATCTGCATGCTGCTTTCAAGAAAGCAGCGGACGGTCCGATGAAGGGCATCCTCGGTTTCTCCGAAGTACCGCTTGTGAGCATGGACTATAAGATGGATCCCCGATCGAGCATCGTGGATGCGCAATTCACCTCTGTCATGGATGGGGATATGGCAAAGGTCGTCGCCTGGTACGATAACGAGTGGGGGTACTCTGTTCGGACTGCAGATCTTGCAGCCCTGATCGCGAAATCGCTTTAGGGCAGGAAGGAGCCACGCCGCAGCAAACCTTCGCTGCGGCGTTTTAGGTTATCAAACATGTTTACCAAGAAGACGATTAAGGATATCGATCCAAGAGGACGGAAAATACTTGTCCGGGTGGATTATAACGTCCCATTGAAAGATGGTGCCGTTGCGGACGACACACGCATTCAAGCTTCCATCCCAACACTAAATTACTTGCTGGATCGTGGTGGGATCTTGATTCTATGCTCTCATCTGGGACGCCCGAAGGGGGAGGTGGTACCAGAACTCTCACTCCGTCCGGTTGCAGAACAATTATCTAACTTACTGGGTCGACCTGTGGAGTTCCAACCTGATTGTGTGGGTATCGAGGTTCAGGGTGCGGTTTCTGCACTATCCGAAGGTGATGTTCTCTTGCTCGAGAATACCCGCTTTTACGCTGAAGAGAAGGCGAATGATCCGGATTTCGCGGCTCGATTGGCAGCGCCTGCTGAGTTGTTCGTAAATGACGCATTTGGGTCCGCACATCGGGCGCACGCTTCGACTTTTGGAGTCGCAGAAATTCTCCCGGCTGTGGCGGGATTTTTAATGGAGAAGGAACTTGAATACCTCGGGGATGCCCTCGAGGAACCGAGCCATCCCTTTATCGCCATTCTCGGCGGGGCAAAAATCAGCGACAAAATTGGAGTCGTCGAACATCTTCTCACCATGGCGGATCGTTTACTCATCGGGGGCGGAATGGCCAATACGTTCCTGGCTGCAAAGGGATATGCGCTTGGCGAATCCCTCGTGGAAGAAGATTCGATCGATACGGCAAAGAAGATACTACAGGAATCAGGGGATGAGATCCTCCTCCCCAGTGATGTTGTCGTTGGAAAGGCATTCGCAGCGAATACAGAACACAAAGTTGTCCCGGTCGATGAAGTGACGGAGGGTTGGCGAGCGATGGATATCGGTCCCGCGACGATACAAACCTTCTCCGAGGCGCTTGATGATGCGGCGCTTATCGTCTGGAATGGCCCCATGGGAGTCTTCGAGTTCCCCTCGTTTTCTGAAGGAACGAGAGCCCTTGCGCAAGCCGTAGCAGAATGCGAAGGTGTCTCCATCGTGGGCGGCGGCGATTCTGCTGCGGCTGTTCGACAGGCAGGTCTCTCCGATAAAATTAGCCACGTTTCCACAGGCGGGGGGGCTTCGTTGGAGTTCCTGGAAGGGAAGATGCTGCCTGGTGTCGCTGTTCTCCTAGACAAAGATGCCGAGATCGAACCATAAGGCGCTTTGACCCGGGAATAATGGGTGTTAAAGAAAAAGGTGTCGGGTGCACGGTCCGACACCTTTTTTTGTAAGCCCGTGCGCCAATCTCGTCCAAGGACCGTTGTTTTTCTCAACTGTGATTGATAAAACATTGTTTGATAAACAACGTAAAGACGCAGCATGCTGCGTCTTTACCTCGTGTCCACCTGGTGTAGGGGCACGACGTGTTGTACCTTTTCTCCACCTGAGAGTGTGCATGGCCAGGATGGGAAATCCATCGCGGACCCGCATGTCCGCTGGTGTGGGAGGGGTGGGGCCGTGAGGCCTCCTCCCATCCCGATTTGAAGCAACAATAAATACAAAGTCCTTGTATAGAGAGTAGGGCATCACATCACAATTTACTTACAATTAACAAGAATTTATTGCCCGCCTCACATGCCTCGTCTATAATGATTCCTATAATTCACAGGAGAAATGATGTATTTTGTGCTTGGAGAAAATGTTGGGCCATACCGGGTCACGGATCAACTGGGCCAGGGAGGTATGGCGACGGTTTTTAAGGCATACCACGCCGCACTCGATCGCTATGTTGCAATAAAAGTCCTGCATCCCGCTTTTAAAGAAGACCCCCACTTCACCTCGCGATTTCAGCGTGAAGCTCGTGTCGTTGCAATGCTTGAACATCCAAACATCGTTCCCATATATGACTACGCAGAGCACAACGGTCATCCCTATCTGGTGATGAAATTTATCGAGGGCCAAACTTTAAAAGCACGTCTGGATCAAGGACCGCTCACGAAATCGAAAGCCGGTGAAATTGTAGATTCAATCGGCAGCGCCCTGACATATGCCCATGAGCAAGGCGTCCTCCATCGAGATATCAAGCCCTCCAACATCCTGCTCAGTCCGGATGGTTCGATCTACCTGGCGGATTTCGGCCTCGCACGTATAGCAGAAGCAGGCGCGTCAACGCTTTCCCAGGACATGATGCTGGGTACACCACAATATATCTCACCCGAGCAAGCACAGGGTTCGCGTGATTTGAACGAAGGCACCGATATTTATTCATTCGGTGTGGTGCTTTATGAAATTGTTGTGGGGAAAGTTCCCTTCAACGCCGACACACCCTTCTCAATCATCCACGATCATATCTATACACCGCTCCCTATACCGAGGACTGTCAACCCGCACGTTCCCGAAGAGGTCGAGTTGGTCCTGCTGAAATCGCTCGCAAAAAACCGGGAGGATCGTTTTGATTCCGTCCAACATCAAGTTGATGCATTTGATGCAGCCGTGCGGGGGGAAGTTATTGATTTCCTCCCAGGTATGGACAAAGCGCAGCTTGTAGAGCAAACCGAGACTGCCGTGGACTCAGTTCGAGAGGGCTCTCTCTCGGGAGCAGACGAAGGCGGCTCGCCGCCCACCAAGAAGAAGCGCTGGCCGTGGATTATCGCGGGCATCATGCTCGCCTCGTTTTGTTTATTCGCTTTTCTGGTCATACTTGGCGGCTCAGAGGAAAGTGAACATCCACCGGAGGGACCGCCGCGCGAGGAATTAGCCCTTGAAGATTCTCCACTCTTAGAAGAGGTGGATAACAACCCTGAGACCTTCATGCGACGCGGCGAAGCGCTTTTAGAGAATGGCCGAAAAGCGCTTGCGGTCGCGGAATTCAGCAAAGCCGGGGAATTGTTCCTTGAGGATGAAAGGTATTTCGAGGCGGTCCTGGCATTTGAGATGGCTTTCGAAACGATGGATTTCTCGATCGATCGCAACGCGCGTATGGCAGACCGCATGGCACAGGCGATGTTCCTGGGGGCGGAGGATGAACGTCTGCTTGACCACCTTGAAGTGCTCTATGAGATTTTCCCTGAATGGCCGGCGCTTCCGGTGGTCGAGGCTCGTGCGCGTTTATTATCAGGATTTCCGGAAGAATCGCGTCAGCTTATCGAGGAAATTCTCGAATCGAATCCCGACGACCCCCTCGCATACGGCGTTCTCGCAGAGAACTTCCTGATGACTGGGAACATCGATGAAGCGGTCGCAATTCTCGACAGAGGGGAGGAAGTGAAAGATCAACTCCCCCGCTGGTTTTACAATCACATTAAATTTCTGAGATCACAACTATAGGTGGATCGAGGAGTTCTGGGTGGGGTTGCGTCCAGCGATCGAAGATGTCGCGACGCTTTTTTCTTTGCGACCACGTCTATTGACAATTCCAAGCTTATTCTTATTGCTGCAGTCCAGCGGACGTTCCGACCAGCTCCAATTGGGGTCGCATTGGAGTGAATCCTACGCGGTATGGGCAACAGCCTGGCTGGTATTATGCTGTGCCGAATTGCCGATCCCCTGCATCTCCCAGACCGGGAAGAATGAATCCTACATCATTCAATCCATCATCAATAGCGGCGAGATGGATGGGTACGTCAGGGTGGGAAGAGTGGAGTGCGCTGATCCCTTCGGGTGCGGCGATGACGCCAACAAACTTTATCTTTGAAACGCCCCATTTTTTTTAGAATGTCGATGGTGACTACTGCGGATCCTCCTGTTGCAAGCATAGGATCGAGTATCAAGCATATCGATACGGTGGGTTCGATAGGGAGTTTGTTGTAGTACTCGACCGGCTGGAGGGTATCCTCATCTCGATAGAGACCAATATGCCAGACTTCTGCAGATGGCATGAGTTCCCAGACGCCTTCTACCATGCCCAAACCTGATCGCAGGATAGGTACGAGACCTATTTTCTCCTTGAGTTGATAACCTGGAGCAGGCATGAGGGGTGTTGCAACTGTGATGGGATCATTTATGATGTCTTGGGTGGCTTCATACGTGAGCAGGGCGGATATTTCACGAATAAGCTCGCGGAACTTTTTTGGTTCGGTGTCTTTTGAGCGCAACTTGGTGAGCTTGTGTGCGACGAGCGGATGAGAAGATGGGTACACGTTCTCCATTTTAGGTCACCTCATAGGTGAGAATCGGGTTTTGTATAGTTTATGTGAGCGTCCGCCTAAGAGCAATTGCTGTGAAATCATCTGAGATTTCACTAATCCCTGAGAAATTCAATACTCGATCCCGTATTCGATCCGCCACAGTCTGCGCTTGCCAATTACGAGATCCTAAGACTAGGTTTTCGAGGCGATGTAATCCGAACATCTCCCCGGAACTATTAAAAGCCTCCGTGATCCCATCTGTGTACAAGACCAGCATCTGGTCTGTATCTAACGTTATAGAGTGATCAGAATATTTCGCATCATCCTTTACGCCGAGCACGATGCCGTGTTCGTCGATGAGCTTGCTTGCATAGCCGGGCGTTAGGACTAGAGGTGGATTATGACCCGCATTCGCATAGGTGATTCTGTCGATTTGTGGCTCCCAAACACAATAAAACATACTCACAAAAAGATCAGCACGAGTATCCCGTAGGAGCAGATGATTCACGCGTTCGAGTGAATCGGCTGGAGAAACATTATCACTGGCCACCGTTCTGATGAGGGTTCGACTGAGGGCCATATAAAGGGCTGCCGGAATGCCCTTATCAGAAACGTCAGCGATGATAATGCCCCAGCGTATTCCGTTAGGTCCCTCTGGGAGAGGGATGAAATCATAAAAATCGCCGCCGACCTCCCTGGCGGATCTCCAGGTAACTCCCACTTCCCACCCGGGGTACTCAGGCACATCACGAGGCAGGAAACTGGTTTGGATGTCTCGTGCCATGACGAGTGCTCGCTCAAGAGAATGCCGATGCCCTGCTTCTTCAATCAGGCGTGTGTTTTCGATGCGAAGAGAAATCTGGTGTGCAATACGCAGCAACAAGGACACTCGGCGCTGGGAGAGTGGTTGATCCTCGAAGAGGAGAACGCCCAGCAAAGATTTACCATCACTTAAAACCATGCAAGCGGCCAAATCACTCCCGAGAACCTCGGCGAGATAAGCTGGAAGAGAGACCAGAAAAGGTTCGTCACTTTCTTCCATTTTCGGTGATGCTCCAAAAAAATCTGGGGAGATGAGATTCTCGCTAAGCAGCATGAGATCTTGACGTTTCAACCCTGCCGCTGGTCCGACGATAAGATCGCTGCTTCCTTCTTCGGGCACGAGAAGCATTGCCCAGTTTGTTCCTGCAAGAATCGTTGCTAGCTGCAGGACTGCTTCGAGGGCAACCATCGAGTCGCCGGGTTGAGCTGCATGCCTTGCAACTTCCAGGAGCACAGTCGTGATCCAGGCCTCTTCCTGATGCTGGGTGTAATTCCGGGACTCGAGTATGGCAAAACCCATCTGGGTTGCCAGCATCCTGATGAGCGAAATATGATCTTCAATGGTGTCTTGCGTGCGATGGCAGTAGATACCTAGCACGCCCAGCACATGATTCTGGATCATCAGAGGGATGGAATAACAGAGCCCTGATGATTCTCCTTTTAAAGGATCGTCATGGCCTTCGATCGTCCGAATGATCATGTCCTGGTTCGCGACGGCCTCGTTGGCAAATGTGGCCATCCCATATTCATCGGGTTGATCGTTGATAGATCTTGATGAGGCTCGCAACAAGATTTCGCCATCGACATTTTCATACAGATCTACAAACTCGAATCCAAATGCCTGGCATAGAAGGGAGATGACGCGCTCGAGACGATCATGAATTGGATCCAGTGAAAGAAGATGCCTGGAAACCTCTTGCGTAATAACGGTGTGGATCGTAAGGTACTCGGTCTCCAAACGAAGGCGAATATTAAGCAGGACAGGAGCCACGTAGCTGGAGAGAACTTCAATCAGATGAGTATGAGTTAGATCGAACGCTCCCGGGCGCCGGTTCTGGATGGAGATTATTCCAATCACGCTTTCACCCAATATCAAAGGAACAAACATTCCCGATCTGGGTGCATCTTCCCCATCATAGCTCGGTTGTGCGGGAAGAATATCCTTCTCCACTTCGAAATCGGAAACGAGCATGGTCTCGCCTGAGTCGCGGACCCATCCAACAATGCCTGACTTATCATGTGAGAGTTCGAAGCTTACATTCTCGACTCGCTCGTTATCCTTACTCCAGATGAGTGTCCTGTAGTGAGAATTCTCGAAGATCCCCATTTGGAAAAAATCTGTCTCGCACAATCTCGCCGCCTCGACGTACGTGATCTCAGCGAGTTCCTCTTCATCGGAACTAGCAGATGCAATGGATCTACCCGCTTCGGCGAGTGTGTCTATCAGGTTGTCAGGATAGTCACGTTCCATGCTGGATTTTTCCTGAATAGCTGGGCTGTTGTAAGCCGGAGGCACCCGAGTTGCTACCTAACTGCATAGCGTATCGATATCATAAGCGCACGCTAAAATTAACTCGGCTCAAAATATTGCATGACCAAGAGATGGTTGATTTTAGAATTTCTTAGTCTTTCTCAATCTGAGCGTGTTCCCACTTTGAGTCCGCTCATATTCGACTTCATCCATCACTTTGTGCAGGATGACGAGGCCCAGCCCTCCGATAGGTGGGTCATCCGGGGAAGCATTATTCTCAGGAAGACGTTCAGCGGGGTTGAAAGGGGGAGCTTGATCGATAATCTTGATCTTGAGATCGCCCGGTCGAGTTTGAATTTTTACAGTGATATTTTCTCCATTGGTGCCCTGGTAGCCATGGAGGATGATGTTTTCACAAGCCTCAGTCACCGCAAGCTGGCATGCATAACTCTCTTTTTCGTCGAAGCCAGCAGAGCGCGCTGATTCACCGACAAAACGACAAACAGTTTCAACCTGGTCCAGCTGACCAGGTATGCTGATCTGTTTTTCCTGCATACTTATTCTAGAAGGAGGCGACGGCTGATTCGCGGTCATCGAACTGGCGGAATAAGACGTCCAGGCCTGCGATATCCATCGTATCGATTACTTGTTGAGAAGGTTCAGCCAGGACGATGTCACCACCTGCGGATTTCACCGCTTTCCGCTTCGTCACGAGGACACGGAGACCAGCAGAAGAGATAAATTCAACCTTGCTCATATCGAGAATGATGTTGTTTTTTCCCTTCTGCATCTCGGTATGTATGGTCGACTCGAACTCTCCGGATGTGGCTCCGTCGATTCTTCCACTTACCGATACTACGACGACTCGCTTGTATTCAACAACTTCGATATCCATTTTCCCTCCGTTTCCAGGTCAGGCACTGCGATGGGTGATAAACTCAGCCAATTCAACTAACGCTCGGTGAGCCTGACAGCTTGGCACATCTTCCAGGTCGCGAATTGCACCCATAATATACCCCTCCGCATCCTCAATCGCTCGGTCAATTCCATCAGAACATCGAATGTTTTCGATGAGATCCAACTTTTCATCTTCACCGATCTCTAATTCACATACCTTTTTTATGTAAGCACTACTTGTATTTCGCTCTTCGAAATAATAAACGGCGGGGAGGGTGATAACTCCCTGTCGAAGATCGCTGGCAACCGGTTTACCGATGTCTTCTTGTACACCTGAAAAATCAAGTACGTCGTCGACAATTTGGAATGCTAAACCGATATTCCGCCCAAAGGATTTCATGGACTCAATCGTCCCAGCGTCGGAACGACTTAATAGCGCTGCCCCTTCGGCCGCAACCTCGAACAACGATGCAGTCTTCGCGTAAATGTGGTCTATGTACATCTTATGCAGATTTTGAGTGTTTATATCGAACAACTGCGTGAACTCGCCGTTCGCTATGACCATTAATGTCTTTGCAAATGATTCCATCAGAGGAAGCGAGCCCGTCATAGCAGCGTGATATGCGGCTCTCGCGAAGATGTAATCCCCAGCAAGAACGGTCGCATCGGGTCCCCACTTTGAGTTAATTGTGGGGGTTCCCCGTCGCAGAAGTGATCCATCTACAAGGTCATCATGCACGAGGGTCGCTGTATGTAGCAGTTCTATAGCCGCAGCGTGCGTGATAATGCGGTCCCGATCGCCTCCAAGCATCTCGCCTATGAGGATCACAGTCCTTGGGCGAATGCGTTTCCCGCCTGATGTGATGAGCTGATCGATGGCATCATCAAGATATGGGTGATGCTCATCAGGACTCGTACGCATCGAGGCTTCAACATCGAGAAGTGCGAGTTGAGTAAGGTCAATGAAGGTGGCGGTTTTCTGTTCCATTATTCCATCTGAATAATTCATTGGCATTGGCAGCTGTACTTTCTGCGATTACCGAGTGATTCAGTTCGAAAAGTTCCGATAGTTTTTGTGCGATATATTTAATATTCCCAGGCTCATTACGCTTCCCCCGCAAGGGGTGAGGGGACATATAAGGAGAATCTGTCTCAAGTAGGAGCCGATCGAGTGGGATTTGAGCTGTGATTTCACGCCTGATTTCAGCATTTCGAAAGGTGATTGGGCCTGCAACCCCAAGATAAAATCCGTGCGTGATGGCGACATTGGCTGAATCAGCGTCCGCGGAGTACGCATGAAGAACACCGGGAGGTTGATGGTCGACGGATGAATTCCGCTCCGCCCACGGCACGATGATCTCGAGTATCTCCGCTATGGCTTCGCGATTGTGAATGACTACTGGAAGTTTAAGCTCGCTGGCAAGTTGTAGTTGATCTTTAAAGGCAGATATTTGAGCCTTGTGTGATGATAGATTGCGGTAGAAATCAAGACCAATTTCTCCGATTGCGACGACTTTTGAGGCGTGAGCAAGCTCCCGAATTTCTGTATGAACTTCATCATTCCAGCTGTCGGCATAATGGGGGTGAACGCCCACAGCCGCATAGGCTTCAGGGATCTCCTGGGATATTTCAACGGCGAACTGGCTCGTTCCAGATCCATGCCAGGAATTAGCATGCGCTGAATGCCTTCCAAGCGGGCTCGCTCGAGGACATCGGGGAGATCACTCTTGAAGGCTGAGATATTCAGGTGACAATGTGTGTCTGTTAAGTTCTGCCGCTGCGGTGTCATTTTATTCCCACTAGCTTGAGTCCATCTTCCAGAATGTCAGAAACCAAGTCTTCATGAGTTGTTTCGCAGTATACCCTGACGATCGGCTCTGTGCCGGAAAACCTCACTAAGAGCCAGCCGCCATCTTCCAATGAAAACTTGTAGCCATCCTGGGTTGATATATCTGTCACTCCTAGCCCGCCCACGGTGGTTGGCTGTGCCTCATCCATAA
>PVMS01148303.1_pt1 | contig 10383 bp, 8 predicted proteins | sample 1853461 | NCBI WGS metagenome assembly PVMS01 (sample SAMN08582032, study PRJNA380276) | Marine sediment metagenome, whole genome shotgun sequencing project. | isolation source: ocean sediment barecode stripped | collected 2017
CCGTTTGTTTCAAAATCACTTAGTAGTTGTGGGAATGAAATTTCAGCATCGCCGATTACCACACTATCAAAAGTTTTCAATACAAAATCAGGATTTATGGATGCCATGTAGCCACCAATAAAAATGATTTTACCCTTCTTTTTGAATTCTCGGGCAATATCCATCGAACGAAATACTGCATGCCCCATGGCATTAAGCCCTATCAAGTCTGCATCAGTATCAAAATCAATGTTCTCAACAGATTCGTAAATTATCTCCACCTCCCAGTTCTTGGGTAGCATGGCTGCCAACAACGGGACAATTACTCCTGAAACAAAAAGCTTTTTATGCTTGATCAATCCTTTACCATCAGATCTGTAAAAAGTCGGTTCTATCAGAAGTAATTTATACATGCCTTAAGGATTTCTTGTATTTTCTCTTATACTGTATATAATTCTCAACAGTAATTCCCCACCATCCAAAAGTCTTGTTCAATTGGTAAGTGGAGCCGTTTAAGGTGAAGGGGTCTTATAAAAGGCTAGCTTCATCTTCATGTTTGACTTCAAACAATACTGGACAGATTTACCTTTAAATTTAAGAGATACTTTTTACATTTAAAACTTATTAATACATGATGCTGATTATGAACTGTTTGAATGTTGCAAACTGTAATATTTATTTGCTCTTCGGCTGAAATATCTATGTTGTTTGAGATATGTTGAGGAATAGGCTATCTTTCTTGAATACAATTTATTATATCGTCATTTTTAGTTAGGTATCTTATGAAAATTTTAGTTACAGGAGCTACAGGATTTATCGGTGCCAATCTTTCATTTAAACTAGCTGAAAGCGGTCATGACATTCATGCATTCTGCAGAAGCCACCCAGATGAAAAATTAAGTTCTCACAAAAACATTAAAATTTTCAGAGGAAATATTACAAACAAGGAAAGCATTTTTAATGCAATGCGAAATTGCATCCAGGTTTATCATCTGGCTGCATACACCAGTGTCTTAGCTGATAGCCCTGCATCGTATTATAAGGTGAATGTTGGAGGAACTATTAATGTTCTGGAGTGTGCAATACAACTGGGTGTTAAAAAACTAGTTTACACTTCAGCAGGAGGAGTTTTAGGTCCTTCCCAACTTGTACCCTTAAATGAGGACTCTTTCCGGTTATGTCCCTTCTTTAATAACCATGAAACTTCAAAGCATATGGCAGAAGAAAAAGTTAAAGATTATGTAATTAAGGGATTAAAAGCGGTTATCGTTAATCCGGGACGAGTTTTTGGCCCTGGGATCTTGAGTAAAACCAATTCTTTATCAAATATTATGCTAAAATGCTTGAAAGGCAAATGGCACATAATGCCTGGAGATGGGACTGTTGTCATGAATTACGCATATATCGAGGATGTAGTGAACGGTCATATCAAAGCCATGGAGCATGGTAAACCTGGAGAGCGTTACATTTTGGGGGGGGCTAACGCATCATATATTGAACTATTTCACAATATATGGGATTGTCTAGGAAAAAAGGATCGCTTATTAAAGTTACCTTTTAGTATTATAAGGATTTATGCAGCCATTGAAGTGCTCCATTCTAAATTATATAACAGGGAACCAGATATTACACCAACATGGGTAAATTCGTTTAGTAACAACATGCCTCGAACCAGTGAAAAAGCTATTAATGAACTGAGCTACAGCATTACTCCATTTAATGAGGCTATCCAAAAAACTTTAGAATGGCTAAAAAAGCAAAACCTGGACAAGGCACAATTAACATTCCACAAAATAAATTGAAAGCATTATACAGATTCAGACTCTAAAGTCGATAGCATCAAATTTTTATTTAAACCATATTGCTCCATGTTGTAGAAATGGGGCTCATTTTTATTATGCGGATTGGAAGCAAGCCAGTTTTCCATCTTTTTTTCATGTAAAATATCCCAACCAAGATCGAATTGCTGGTGTATTTTTCTGACTTGATCAATGGGGTCTTTAACCAATTCAGTGAAATTTATATCAATGAAGTGCGCTTTTGGATTATTCTGACGTGCCAATCTTCCGCGTTCTAAAGCTACTTTGACAAAATTCAAACATTCAAATCCTATTGGCTCGGGGCTAAAGTTTTTTTGAACAAGATTTCTAAAACTGGAAACCAAACTGCAGATGGATGGAACCGTTTGAACTGGATCTCGGTGGGTTTGAATGATTAGGGCATCTGGCAGTTCCTTCAATAATGCATCAAGAAAATAGAGATGAATTGAACTTTTAAGTACCCAGCGGTTTTGAGGAAGTACTGATTGCAGGATTTGAAGTTGTGTTATATATTCCTTATACACCCACCTTTCATGATCAAGATTCCGGGTGCTTAACCAATCGTTATATTTGTTGGCCCCATAATGAATAGCCAATGCCGGACTAGTAAAAGTGTGATTGATAAATGGGTAACATTCCTCCACTGAATTTGCTTCAAAACGATGTATTGTATGTAGGCGTGGAATGGCTTGATGAAGCATCGTGAGAAATAATTTGGTACGTCGAGAGCGTTTTCTTGCTTCCTGGTTTCCCGGAAAACAAGGCGGTGCAGGTTGGATTACCTCCCATGTTCGTGGGGCCCTGACTCCTGGTGCGAGTGAGAGAAGATTATGTAATAAGGTAGTCCCGGTTCGGCTCAGTCCAACTATAAAGATTGGACGCTCAATTGAAAGATTTAGTATTTCAGGCTGGAGGGATAGTGTCTTTTGAATGAGTAGACGGTTTATCAAATAACCGAAAATACTTCTTTTAATAATTTGATGACCTACTGCACTCAAATTCCCTTCTCTAACAATGGAATGAATGAAAGCCTCATAACCTTCTCTGAACCTATCATTCCCGAATTCTTCACATCCAAGTTTATTTACCGCCTTAGTAATTAGTTTTTGTCCATCTTCGATTTGTAGCCAGTGATGATTTAGTGGCAGATTCTCTAAAAAGCGGTTGACTATTTTTAACCAATAAGGTGTTAAAGTCTCGTTGCCTTTATAAACAAACATCGTTTTATATATTCCTTTAAACAGTTACCAGCGTTGAAAATGAAGTAAATTAGGTTAAACCCTTTAATCATTTATACACGAGAGAAGAATCTTTTCAAATGCTGTCCATTTGAAACTGAAGGAAGTACTATACAGTTTACTTGATGAATAGGTCAAATCAAATCCGGGGTGCCACAATTTATACACTAAATTATTACTGCCATACCTGGCGAGCCAATTAGTGATCACAGGAAATTTTTGCGCCATTTCTGATAGACGAGCCAAAAACCTTGTCCACAAATAAGGATTTTCAGCATTGCTTAAAACCCATTTATAAGCCTGAAAAGCTTCCTCAAACCATATTGCTCTTTCAACTGCAATATTATATATCTGCCCATTTTCTATTGGCGTGGTCATCAAGTGAATTGATGCTTCCGCAAGGTCTTCTACATGTACAAAATTGAATCTCCTTTTCTCAAATCCAACAGCCAGCAGCAACTTTGAGAATGCAGCATTTTGAAGCTGTCGTCCAAACGGTGTAGACTGATCTGGCCCGAATACAGCAACAGGTCGTATGATCACTGTTTTAAGATTTGATTGGGCTGCAATTTCTAGTGCAATGCACTCGCCCTCAAACTTGGACCGTCCATACGGTTCAATCGCCCTTGGAATTACATTCTCAGAAATGGGCTGTTGAGATTTTGCAAGCAATCCATAAACAGCTGTGCTACTGCAATACAAGGCTTTTTCTACACCCTGTAAAACTGCACAATTCCACACATTTCTGGTACCATCCCTATTGACAAGGTACAATTCATCTTTATGAGCTTTTGCATCAACAAGCCCTGCAAAATGATACACCGTGTCTACTCCTTCCATTGCCCTGAGAAGTGAATCACGATCAAGAATATCAACAATAACGGGTTCAACTCCTTCAACTTTATTGTATATGCTTCCCTTCTCCGGATTTCGGATACAAGCTTTAACTTTAATACCTTTTGAGCTTAAGCAATTAACCAGGATCTTGCCTACAAATCCTGTCGATCCAGTAACCAATGCCGTATTATGGTTCACTATTAATCTGTTTATTAATAATAAAATCACCCAGTACGAGGATATCTAAATCTGTCGACAAAAAACAATTAATAGCATCATCGGGATTACATACAATTGGTTCTTTGTTTACATTAAACGAAGTATTAAGAATTACTGGTACGCCCGTTATTTTCTTAAATGCTTCAATCAGATCCCAAAACAAGGGATTTGTTACTCTTGAAACCGTTTGTACTCTGGCAGTACCATCAATATGTGTTATGGCTGGCAATTTTTTTTGCTGATCAATTAAGACAGGCAAAGCGTACAGCATGAAAGGTGATGTTTTTAGATCAAACAAATTGAAATAAACTGCTGCCTCTTCTTCTTGCACAGCAGGCGCAAAGGGTCGAAACTTTTCCCTGTGTTTGATTTTGGCATTAATTCGGTCCTTCATACCCGGATCTCTTGGGTCGGCCAAAATGCTCCTGTTACCCAAGGCTCGTGGACCAAATTCCATCCTTCCCTGAAACCAAGCTATAACCTTTCCTTTAGCTAATTCTTTCGCGGTGATTTCAGTAATATTCTCATACCTCTTCCATGTAAGTTTATCCTGATATTTATTAAGCGTTGGGATTATTTCGTCCAAACTATAGTCAGGTCCAAGGTACGCATGCGTCCAGGCAGCATTTGATCGTTGAATTTGTTTATTAAGGCTAAAATTAGCATATAATGCTGCACCAACACTACATCCTTCATCACTCGACGCAGGCTGCACAAATATCTCCTTGAAAAGTCTCGAACGTGCAATTTCTCCATTCAACAAACAGTTCAGAGCAACACCTCCCGCCATACAAAGTCGAGAAATACCGGTTTGGTTTCGGGCATACCTGAGCGTATGTAAAACCGCTTCTGTAACCGACTCCTGCAAAGCCGCAGCTATATCAGCATGAATTTGCTTAATTGGTTCATCCCGTCGCCTTGGACGACCAAGTTGTTGTATTAGCCATTCTCTAAATCCTTCTTTGGCTAACAATGGAGTTGAGTATCTTCCGTTTTTCCTCAGGACAACCAGTGCTTTAAAAACTTTACGAAAGCGATTCGGATTCCCATAACCTGCCAGACCCATTACTTTATATTCATCACCAAGGCTACGAAATCCCAGAAAAACTGTAATTATTAAATATAGAGATCCCAGGGATATTGGAAGAAAGGCGCGATGAATCTCCTGAATTGATGAACCATTACCTATTGCAAGCAACGAACTTTCCAGCTCTCCCGTCCCGTCAAGGGTAAGGATCAAAGCCTTTTTAAATCCTGAAGGAAAAAAGGCGCTGGCAGCATGGGCTTCGTGATGTTTGACAGGAAAAAATTTATTTGGCCTGCGGCCAGTAATTTTCATAATCTGTTCGCTAACCACCTTCTGATCCAGCATGCTCTTGTAGACCTGTTCATAAGATTTCTTTACCTTGACAGCATCTTCTACCGAGAGAAAGGGTATTAAAAGTTTCAAGCGCTCATTTATGACAGATGGTCTAAAATCACAATAATGCGCCACTACATCTACGTCCTTCATAGATATGTTTTTGGCATTAAGGCAATATGAAATCGCATTGCGGGGTAAAAGGGTGTTGCCTGCAAGATTTAATGAATGCTTCACTCGCGTAAACCTTTCCTCAGCCGCACAGGCAATGACCCTGCCATCCTCGATTATTGCTGCTGAAGCATCATGTCCTAAAAAGCCAAGTGGAAACATAGAGAAGGGGACTTCTCCATCTCTAAAGGCAAAAATATTATCGAAGGTCAGGTTTGTTTTCGCAAAAAGACTCCTGCTGCCACCCGACTGATGCGAATCACATGAAAAGCCTGAAAAACCTAATACGATCATATTATCTTGCTTTATTTCTTGCGTAAAGCCATAAAATATCGATCTGGTTTTAATAACAAATCCAAGGCAATCAACTTTTGATATTTTGATAGCTGGTCAAATCTATTCTTTAGAACTTGAGAATTGAAGTAAGACGAAAAATCATCATTTACACAAAGCCACTTTTTAATCTCGAGCCCCGATGAATTCAATAATTTAATTATGTCTTCCATATCAAGTAGTTCTTCTTTTGGATTTAAAAATTGGTCGGCAATCCAAATATGGTTTTCAAATACTTCTTTCAACATAAGATTTTTCGATTCCGCACCAACAAGGTCTTCCAAAATAGAACCTTCTTTTTCGCTAAATATAAATTCGCTGGCAAATTGAACTGGGCTCGACGCTAATGGCCTCGCATTAAGAAGGATATTTAAAAGTCGCTGGTTTAAAGAATGGTGATATCTTCCGTGCTGGCCATAGATCCACAGGTACAACTCCCCATCTTCTTTTAATATCGTCTGAAGGTTAACCAACACATGCTGCATATCAGCTGTATGATGTAACACACCGAGACAAAGTATGATATTAAATGAGTCTTCATTTTGCAAGGGCTTCATCAGATCCCATTGGCGAAAGGACAGATTATTTATTTTTTCATTCTTTGCTGAATTCCTGGCAATTGATAAAGAGGTATTTGACATATCAATACCTAATAAACGTGCTTCTCTGAATTGCTTTGCCAAAGAAATGGAAGTATTCCCGGTTCCACAACCCGCATCGAGAATGCGACATTTAGATAGATTTTCATTATTATACTTTGTTCGAAAATATGTATGAAGATTTCGTAAGAGGACCAAACCATCCTGATCGATTGGCCGGATACCCGGGAAGGGATACTTTCGATAAAAATTATTTATTTCATCCATTATAGTAATAACCATCAATACTACTGAAACTATTTTTTAAGTAGCTACTACACATAAAATCCGTTTTTTCTTGAAAACCGTTCTTTTACTAAAAAATATCTTTTCAGATGGCGCTTAACCGATTCCTGTTTCAGATCTTCAAGGCGAAGTTGAGAACTCACAACATACGCCATAAAAAAAGTATCTATTTCCCTAGGAGTAAAATAGTCAGGCAATATTTTTAAGGCGTTTTCAATTCTCGATTTTGTGAATGCAAATTCGATAATTCCCTTTCGCTTTATTTTTTTTTAGTGTTTCGAGGCTAAAATCGTAAGGCCCATCTGCAACCTGTACATAATCACGTTGAACATTATAGGACTCATTTTTAAAATAGCCCATAGATTTTGCCAACTCATAAAGCGGCGTTCCCGGGAAATATACAACCGTAAAAAATGCGGCACCAGTAAGTGAAGTTGACTTAGCATATTCAATGGTTTGAATTACCTCACTTTCGGTCTCAGTTGGAAATCCAATCATAAAGAACCCTCTGGTTGCAATTCCGTTTTTGGTTGTATGATCAATGGCTTTATAAATCTTTTCCAGATCCAGGTTTTTTCGTATTAATCGTTGTAACCTTGGAGAAGCAGTTTCAATGGCATAAGATATAAACTTGGTACCGGCAGCAGCTAATTTGTCAATAAGATCTTCATCCATTTTGTCTCCCCGAACTCCGTTTGGGAAGGACAAGGTTAGGTTCATTTCACTATTGATAATCAGATCGCAAATGGCCTTTGCCCGGTTAAGGTCAAGATTGAATATATCATCGATTATTTGAAAATCCGTAATGCCATATCGATCGTGAAGAAATGAAATCTCTGAATAAACACTTTGTGGAGATCGTGCTCGAAAGTATTTACCTGCAATATTGTGGCAATAGGCACATCGGTATGGACATCCCCTGGTTGTCAGGATATTAGCATGGCGCTGAGAGATTTTTGATGAAAATGTCAGGAATTGGTTAGAAAAAGCCTCAAGATCAATCAATGTATAATCAGGAAAAGGAAGACTGTCAAGATCAAAAATGTATTTCCGAGGTTTGGTTCTTAGTATTCGATCACCTTCCCTGTAGGCAATGCCATCAATATTTTTAAAGGAAGAATCATTAAATAAACAGCCAACTAATTCATTAAATGTTTGTTCACCCTCACCGATAACAACACAATCTGCTATTGCATTATGCAAAACAAACTCCGGCTCATCGGTTGCACAAGGCCCTCCTACTAGTATCATACAATCTTTGTCCCACTGTGAAATGGTCCGGGTCACATTTATTAGTGAATCTTTCCCAATCGACAAACACCTGATACCAACCAACTCCGGTTCAAAATCATTTAGAATCTTTTGTACTCTTTTTTGCTCATCCTCATCCCGATTAGGTTTTGATATCAGAGTCTTAATTTGAATCTTGACTTTCTCATGATATTCCCGCTTTAAATTTGCTGCCAGGTACATCAATCCAAGTGAATGCTCAACAGCAGGCCAAATTTCTTCCAGCGAAGTGCGAACAATATCAATAAGAAGAATCTTCATACTATCTCAACCCATTGCGGGCTTTTAGGAATGCTATTAATATTTGCGCGAAATATCATCAATTGATCTTCTTTACATACACGCCATTTTTGAAAACCCATCATCTGGTAAAGAGCCCTCATCATTTTGTTTTTCCCGGTTTCTCGCAAAGTGGCTTCTACATATTTAAATCCATTCACTTTAGCAGTATAAATCAGCCTTGTCAAAAGTGCACGTTCTATACCTCTACCCATGACCCTGCAAGAAATGGCTAAATATATTAATCTCCAGACTGACCCGATTGTTTCTATAATTGCTACACCGATAATACCATAGGATCCAAACTTATCATTTAGTGCTGCAGTAACAATTTTCATTGTTTCAGATTTACTGAGCATAATATCATTCAATTCACTTTCATGAAATATCCTGCCTGTTGTATTGAGTTGATGAGTTCTGGTGGAAAGTTCTAGCACTCTTGAAGCGTCCATTTTGCGTATAGGTTCGATTTTTAATTTCATACAACAGGACTTAAGGAAAGCTTCCCGTGTTAAATGAGAAGCCTCTGCTTGTGTTCTTTTTTGTTCTGATTTGTAGAATGCGCGCCTGTTTTTTGATTCGTTGGTAATTACCGTGGGAGAGAAAATGGACATCTCAGGAAGTTCAGAAGCTTTGTCTGCTTGAATGGTATGAATTTCTGGGATCATAAAACTCATTTGTTCAAGTTCAAACACATCATCGTCAATAAAAACCATGGAGTCGAGAGCAATTCCTAATTCGTCAGAAATTGTTTTAATATTGAAGTATTTTGGTAACCAATTGATTTTTGGGACAAGAAAAAAATGTTCTAATTTATATTTCTCCAAGGTTTTCAGCGCCACATCTTCTTCGCCCCGACTTGCAATGGAGTGAAGAATCCCACGATCATCGAGTTCCTTAATCGTTTGTCTTACTTCGTTTCGAATATGAACCTTGCCTTCAAGACTTATGCCATCCCAGATAGTATTGTCAAGATCCCAAATGATACATTTTTTTATTTCTGACATTTTCAATCAGATTGAAAATTATTTCGATGATAGCTACATCTTTGATCGTATATAATCCGCAGCTGTCGTGAGTGAGGAGAAATTTTCAGGTAGCAAGTCATCCTCTGGTATCTGCAGGTCAAATTCTTCCTCAATAAAGCCAATAAATGCAATAAGGCCCGCCGAATCGACTATTCCATTGTTTAGAAGGTTTTCATCATATTCAAACCTAAGATCACTATTGTGCGGCAAAAAGTTTTTCTTAATATACTCCCATAAAATGGTTTCTATTTTCTTATCCATAATTAATTCAGTACTTTTTATACAAATCTTTAATTATTGAAGCGTGAACCTTTTAAATATCTTATCCAATCTAAGTTCTCATGATACCTATCAGTATTTTACTGTGAATAGGAATAATAAAATCTAGCTTAGAAATCATTTGCATGATTTATATTAGTTACACAAAAACTAAAAAATGAAATTTTGCATTAGGAAGTCAATCTAAACGACTAATTTTATTGATGTTAGATTTGAAAACCTTAAACATAAACCCAACATAGAATAATTAAAATTATCAGCGTATTAACTTAAATTGATTTGTAAACATCAAATGCCAGAAGTTAGGGAATATTTTTTAACATGAAGTCATACTGACTCTAAAGTTGAAAAAGTCTAAAATATACATTGACAATATAAAACTCTTTAACACTGCATTATGAAAAGAAAATTGGTCAAATCGACAATCATTTTTGATTCTATTGTTAATCTACTATTAGGGGCAACACTCATTATTTTCCACGATATTGTTGAATCATTAATAAGTCCTTCAAAGGTATTAAGCCAGTGGGTATGGATTCTTATTGGCTTAGTATTTTTACTTTATGGAATTTGGCAATTCATCATTTATTATTTGAACAGAATAAACAAAAAGGTTGAGTTAATCAGTAGTGTCATAGCGTGGATTTTTTTCATCATTTTAACCTA
>PVMS01170298.1_pt1 | contig 10382 bp, 7 predicted proteins | sample 1853461 | NCBI WGS metagenome assembly PVMS01 (sample SAMN08582032, study PRJNA380276) | Marine sediment metagenome, whole genome shotgun sequencing project. | isolation source: ocean sediment barecode stripped | collected 2017
ATCGCGCGACGAATATGAATTGACGCATCGAAGCTCAGGTCAATTTCCAGACCGGCCTCTTTCAGTGGACCGGCATTGAGTTCGACGATCGCGGCGTTAACACCGTCGAGTATCGCAACCGTGTTGGCGTCATATTCGCGCTGTACGGTGATGTAATAGGCTGGATATCCATTGCGGAGCGTAAAGCCATCTTGCTTGCGCGCCACGATTTCCACATCTGCAACTTCGCTGAGGTAGATGGGTCTCTCGTTGCTCCAGCCAACAATCAACTCCTGCAAGTCGTCAGGCTCGAATTGCCCGACAAAACGCACGGTGTACTGACGGCGACCGACATCGGCGAATCCGCCCGAACTGTCAGATGCACGAGAGATGACAGCAATAATGTCGGGAATCTGAACGCCGAGCGCCGCGGCCCGGTAGGAATCAAATGTGACATGCAACTCACGCGGCCGTTCACCCTGCAAATCGACGCTGGAAACACCCGGAATTCGGGCGAGCCGGGGCTGTATTTCATCTTCGATGAGTTTTTGGTAGCTCGACAGCTCAGTGTTCGGATTGCCCGGTAATACGCGTAATAGAAGTGATGCAGCGCCTGGCGTCTGTGGCCCGCCACCGGCAGATACGCGCGGCTCCAGCGCGTCAGCCGGTCGCGGTGGAGCCTGAGTCAGGTTGTTGATGACGTCCAGTTTCGCTTCCTGGATGTCGGTACCGACGGCAAAGGTCAGGTTTACAAAGCCTGCACCACGGGAAACGAAGGAATTGATGTTGGTGAGTCCCGGAGTGTTTCTTAAAACATTTTCCTGTGGCTCAATAATATTGGCTTCCATCTCTTCGGGCGCCGCAGCGCGCCAGAAGTTCGCAATGGATACCCGCGGCTCTTCAATCGTCGGTAGTAGTTGGATCGGGAGGGACGCGATTGACGTCAGTCCGAACAGGGCGACCAATGCGACGGCAGCGGCTACGGATGGCCAGTGGCGTGTACTCAAGTCAGTGAGACTCACGGTATTTCGACCCCAGATTGTTGTTGGCTATTGTGTCAGCCGCTGCGCGGCCGGGCTGCCCAGCGTTCGGCAGTCATAGTTAGATGCTGCAGCGCAGGAAAAGGACGCAGTTTAGACCGAATCTAATTAGTGACCGAATGAGCTTGCTGTGACTACTATTCAAGGTCTGGCGAGACCCTACTCGCTGCGGGGTATTGGCTCGTTCAAAATCAGGGCACGGACGTACTTGCCGGGAGGTGAGCCATAGGAGAGCACTTGATCGTGGTAACGCCGCAGCGTGAATTCGTCGCCCCATGCCTCTTCTACAGCCTGGCGTGTCGCAATGTGTTCCTGATACCCAACGAAGTAGGTTGATAGCTGTGCTGACGTCAGTTGCGCCCGCACCCATTTGCCGTTCGCCTCGCGTTCTTCCTGAAATCCGCCTTCAATCATTAGCTGCATCGCCTGGTCGCGAGTCATGCCATCAACGTGAATCGCGGAGTCGATGATCGCATTGGTAACTGCCCGCAAATACCACTTCAAATTAATAAGTCGCATAAGCGGATCATGGTCCAGGTAGCCCTCGTCGATCATCACGCGTTCGGCATAGACCGCCCAGCCCTCGATAAACGTGCCGGATCCGAAAACGCTGCGTATGACGGATGGGTAGCGGTTGCTCAAAGCCAGCTGCAGATAGTGACCAGGGACACCCTCGTGAATCGTCAGGTCCTGAATGGAGTACAGGTTGTATTCACGGAGAAAGGAGTTGATCTGCTCATCGGTCCAATCCTCCGGCAAAGGCGCAACGGCGTAGAAGGATTTTTGGCCCTTGTCCAGAGCTCCGGCTGAGTCCATATAAGCTAATGTAATGCCGCGCTGGAACTCGGGCATGATGATGATCTCAATAGGATCGTCAGGCATCGTCACAATGTTCTTTTCAATGACAAAGTCGGTGGCCTGTTGCAACTGCTGTCTTGCAATGTCGACGATTCCGTCCGGTGCTGGCAAGTGCTGGTATGCCTTTTCAAGTGCAGCGCGAATGATCACCTGCTTGAACGCCTCATCCGCTGTATCGGGGAATGAGGTATACGGGTGATCAACTTCGTAGATGCCCTTCGAGATCTCGTACATGTCATTGCGCACAGTTTCGTATTCGCTTTCGGCCAGCGCTTTTACCTCCCTGCGTCCCAAAGGCGAGTCCAGCGCGAAACCAAGTTTGACGTCGTAGAGTTCTGCGCCAATGCGAAAGTTACCGGCCGCCTTCGGTAGCAACTCTTCCTCCAGCCATGTCTGGTGGTCGGCAATTGCATTTTTCGCTATCTCGATTGCTGCCTCAAGTCGAGCTCGGTCGGCATCGGACAAGGCATCCATTTCAGGGATGACCATCGTCTCAATGATCGAATTTAATCCTGGATTTTGTTGTATGGCTGTCTCGGCATGAATTTTCGGAACGCGCTCGGGCACGAGCGAGCTTCTGGCCTGCTCCAGGAACCGCGGTATTTGTTCGAGACGTGCCGTGACGTTGTTCAGCCGTATCTCGATCGGGGCGAAGTCACGTGCTACGAGGCCATAGATCGCACTGCCCGATGTGCGGACATAGGAGAGCGGGTTCCACGCCCATTCCTGCAAAGTATTGAGCGACCACAAACCGGATCGGAGTTCAGAGCCAAGTAGCTCCGCGTCAACCTGGTTCGCGCGCGACAGCTCATCACGGTCGATGGCTGCCAGTGCAGCCTGGAATTCCAGATACAAATTTTCAGTACGTTTTCGTGCTGCGGCATCAACGTGGTCGAGTTGGTCATCGGCGCTGTGGTCACCAATAAGCGTTGCTGACACAGGTGAAAATTTAATTAAATCACTCAGGTATTGATTGGCCAGAATGTCGAAGTCATTATCCGCAGATGTTTGGGAAACAGCGACTGAACAAGCAGATAAAAACAACAGAGTGATTGCTAAACGCATGGCACCGGAATCCGAACACTGAATAGAGGCTGCTGAAGATAGCATGGTGATGCTTAGGAGGCAGCTGTAATATCGACATATGCTGCGCTTAACGACTCAACTGACAATCTGCAGTTTGCTGCTGGTTACCGCTGGTTTTGCAACCGCAGAGACATTACTGCCCGCCTATGTATTGCAATTACCAGAGTCGGTTCATGATGTGTTTATTGCGGACACAGGCAGCGCCACGATCTACCGATTCGAGCGATCGTCATCGGGCCTGGGGCCAGGGCAGGAGAGCTACATGTCATTCGGCCAGCGCGGCGTCGGCAAGGAGCGATCCGGCGATCGGCGTACGCCACTCGGCATCTATTTCGTCGTTGATCAGCTCGATACGAGCAGGCTGCATGAAAAATACGGGGTAACTGCCTTTCCGCTCGACTATCCAAACGTTTGGGATCGCCAACAGCAGCGAACTGGTGACGGTATTTGGGTGCACGGAGTTGTTGCGGGCGGCCAGAGAAGGCCGCCGCAGGACACCGATGGGTGCATCGCATTGCCGAATGAGGATCTTGCCGCGCTAGTGACTAAATTCGTGCCGCTCGTAACACCCGTCATTATTACTCGCAAAATGCGTTGGGCAAATGCACAGACTATTGATCATCTGCGTGGCGAGTTACTGGCCGCCGTCAATGCCTGGGCAGAGCGCTACGGTAACGCAGACTTGCATGCCTATCTCTCAATGTATGCAGACGACTTTAGTTATCGTGGCATGAGTCTGGGGGAGTGGGCGTCATTTCGATTGCAGACGTTCGAGCAGCGTGGTGTTGTCGATGTGTCGGTGGACGAATTGTTGTTGTTGGCGGATCCGGAGGAGGAGGGCCTGTACATCGCGCGCTTTTTTCGAAACGCTGCAAGGTCCCGAGCTTAGCAGCAACACAACGAAACGCCTCTATTGGCGTCGCAACGAAGACGGAGAGTGGCGAATTGTCGCCGAAGATAACGGCTAGCGCGCGGCTTCGCGGGCAACCAGTTCGTCGATGACCTCCAGCATCTTCGGGTAGCCGCCGGCCTCCGCTGCGCCGGTTCGGTACTTGCCGTTTACGACGATCGCCGGAACACTGGCAATGCTGTACCTGCGAGCCAGATCATTCGCAACACGAAGCTTTTGCGAGACTTCAAAGGAATTCCAGGTTTTGGCGAAATCGTTCTGACTTACGCCGTAGCGCTCGAACAGGCGCGCGATGGACTCTTCGCTGAGCAGACGATTGCCGCGCCGGTGATATTCCTCGAAAACTGCATTGCGAAAACCGACGCCATCTTCAATGTTGCCGTTGCGGACGAGGACTTCCTCTGTGTAGAAAAGACGAGCGTGAAGTTTCAGTACATCATTCCACATCGCCGGAATTCTTACGAAGCGGACATTGGCAGGCTTGTTCGCTTCCCAACGGTTAATCGTCGGCTCGAGGTCGTAGCAGTGCGGGCAGCCATACCAGAAAAACTCGGAGACCTCGATTTTGTCAGCGCCCCCGATTGTGGGCTGACTCGGAACCAGGCGAATGTAGTGTTTGCCCTCGTCGAACTGCCAGTTCGTTTGCGCCACGTTGGTATCGGCCTGCGCCAGCAAAATGGCAACTTCACCGGTATCCTCGGGCTCGGCCGCAGATTCCTCGACAACTTCGAGTGTCTCTTCGACGGGGTTCACTGCCGCTTCGTCGACATCTTCCACGACAGCATCGACGGATTGTTCGTCAGTTGCCAGCGCGGTTTCCTCGACGACAGTCGCCTCTTCCTTGCTGCATGCAGCGAGAATCAGGAAACAGCACGAGACCCAGACAAATTGCTTAGTGGTTTTTATATTCACTATTTCAATCCCTGTACATAGGATGCCAGCGCCTGAATGTCTTCCTTGCTCATTCGCCGCGCGATGTCGCGCATGATACTGGTTGGATCGTCAGACGTGCGGGCGCCGTCGGCATAGTCCTGCAATTGTTTTGCAGTGTAGGTGGAATGCTGCCCATTAAGAGCTGGATACGCCGCCGCCGGATTACCACGACCGGTTGGACCGTGACACGCAATGCACGCTGCGATGCCTTCTTCTGGGTTACCGCCGCGATATAGCGCGACAGCACGAGCTATCTTGCTCGGGTCTGCGACCGCTTGAACTGCACCCGGTAAGCTTTCGAAATACACCGCAAGGTCTTTTATGTCTTGCTCAGACAGCATCATCGCCTGCGCTACCATTAGCGGGTCGCTGCGCTTGCCGTCCTTGAAGGCCTGCAGTTGCGCAACGATGTAATTGGCGTTCTGCCCCGCGATATTGGGCCAAAGCGGCATGACGCTGTTTCCCTCGGGACCGTGACAGGCGGTGCAAGTAAGCGCTCTCGTCTTGCCCGCATCGGCGTCGCCGTCGATCAGGCTCTCGGCCTGTACTGGCACAGCGGCCAGCGCAAGTCCGGTCATTACGAGAATCGGGGAAATCATGAATTTCATAGTGGTAGACCATTACTTCCGGGCGATGGAATAGCCATCGCTGGCGGAGGTATAAAAAAATGTGCCGATTAAGGTGGCGTCGAGTGTCGCGATATACGTAAAATTATACACACAATCCCAAATTCAATCACGGTCGCATACCGTCATGTCGCAATACCCTGAAGCCCGGTTCTTGACCAGCGCCAACGCTGTCAGCCAGTTTGTTCCTGATTCCGGAGCGGAGGTCGCCGTGGCCGGCCGTTCGAACGCAGGCAAATCGAGCGCGATCAACGTGATCGTCAACCGTCGCCAGTTTGCCCGGACCAGCAAGATCCCGGGGCGCACCCAATTGGTAAATTTCTTCAGCCTCCGCGATGGTGAGCGCCTGGTGGATCTGCCCGGTTATGGATTCGCCCGCGTCTCGGATAAAAAGAGACGGCACTGGGGTGGTCTGTTGTCGGAGTACTTTCGTGTGAGGGAGAGTCTGCAAGGCCTGATCATGGTTGTCGACATTCGCAGGCAACTCACCGAATACGATCGTCGCATGATGGAATTTGCCGAACTCGTCGAGCTGCCCATTCATATTCTTCTGACCAAAGCCGACAAACTCAAGCGTGGGCAGGCGGCAACGGCCGCTCTCGAGGTCAAAAAGGAACTCGGTACGCGTGCGACAGTGCAGCAGTTCTCGGCACTCAAACGCGATGGCGAAGACGAGGCTCGCGAGGTCCTCGAACGATTCTTACAGACCTGACGGTTCGGGGTCGGTAATACGGGGGGCCCTCAAAGGAAGTAAAGCGCAGCGTAGCGAGCCATGACGATGAGGGCCCCCCGTATTGCCGACCCCATAAAAAAAGCCCCGGACAATTGCGGGTAGCACGTCCGGGGCTCGAAGAAGCAACCGGCATGGGGTCGCCAGGTTGCACGCCTGCTTAGGGAGGTAAGCAGGCGAGTGACTTATGCACTCAGTAATATAAGAGTCTGCCGCAGGAAATTAGTTCCGGCAAGGGTGTATATCTCTAATAAATATAGAGATTTAGGCAGAGGTCGCTTCCTGAGGGCGGCTGGTCGGTGGGCGTCACTGGTTAGTGAGCTTCGTCCCAGTTAGTGCCGACACCGGCGTCGACGATAAGCGGCACGGCCAGTTCGGCCGACTGGCTCATGAGCTCGATGACTTTTCCGCGAACAGCATCGATCTGCTCTGCAGCGACTTCGAATACGAGCTCATCGTGTACCTGCATGATCATGCGTGCGTCGACATTTTCCGCTAACAACCAGTTCTGAACAGTGATCATCGCGCGTTTGATGATGTCAGCGGCCGTTCCCTGCATCGGGGCGTTGATTGCAGTGCGTTCCGCGTACTGCCGTCGTTGCGCGTTGCGTGCATTAATTTCTGGCAGGTACAAACGCCGGCCAAAAACGGTCTCGACATAGCCTTGTTCGCGAGCGGTTTCGCGAATGTTCTCCATGAATTTTTTGACGCCCGGATAACGATCGAAATAGAGGTTCACGTACTCCTGTGCTTCGCCGCGTGAAATCTCGAGCTGCTTGGCAAGGCCGAAGGCCGACATGCCGTACATCAGGCCAAAGTTGATCGCCTTCGCCGAGCGTCGCTGGTCTGGCGTGACATCATCGAGTGATGCCCCGAACACTTCGGCGGCTGTCGCTCTGTGCACATCCTGACCATCAGCAAAGGCCTTGAGAAGTCCTTTATCCTGCGACAGGTGCGCCATGATGCGAAGTTCAATTTGCGAATAATCGGCGGCCAGCAACAGGTAGCCTTGCGGCGCAATAAACGCCTGGCGAATTCGCCGCCCTTCGGACGTCCTGATGGGTATGTTCTGCAAGTTGGGGTCGGTCGAAGACAAGCGGCCAGTTGCCGCCACAGCCTGATGATACGAGGTATGCAGGCGGCCTGTGTTCGCCGCGATCTGCAACGGTAATTTATCGGTGTAGGTACTTTTCAGTTTGCTGAGGCTGCGAAAATCCATGATGACGCGTGGCAGCTCGTAGTCGTTGGCGAGTTCCACAAGCACATCTTCGGCCGTTGATGGCTGGCCTTTCGGCGTCTTGCGAATAATTGGCAGTTCGAGTTTTTCGAACAGGATTTGCTGCAGCTGCTTCGGTGAACCGAGATTGAATGGTCCGCCTGCCAGCTCGTGTGCCTGCTCCTCCAATGCCAGAACTTTTTTAGCCAACTCGTGGCTTTGGTCGGTGAGCATTTGTTTGTCAATCAGCACGCCGGTTTCTTCCATTGCGAGCAGAACAGGAACCAGCGGTTGTTCAATGTCTTCGTAGATTTTTCGAAGTGATTCGATCTCCCCCAGTTTTGCCCACAATACTTCGTGCAGGCGCAGGGTGACATCGGCGTCCTCTGCTGCGTAAGGTGCGGCAATATCGAGGTCAATCTGATTGAACGTCAGTTGCTTCACGCCCTTGCCCGCGACGTCGGTGTAATGAATCGTTTCATGCCCCAGGTAATGACGTGCGGTCGAGTCCATATCGTGGCGCGTCGCAACGCTGTTGAGTACATAGGATTCGAGCATCGAGTCGAAGGCCATGCCGGCGAGGGCGATGTCATAGCGCGCCAGCACGTGAGCGTCATATTTAAGATGATGGCCGACCTTCTTGTGCTCCGAGCTTTCAAGAAAGGGTTTTAGCTTTGCGAGGACCTCATCGCGTGGCAACTGCTGCGGTGCCCCCATGTAGTCATGTGCAACCGGTATATAAGCGGCTTCTCCGGTTTTTACCGACACCGAGACGCCAACGATCTCGGCTTCCATGTAATTCAGGCTCGTTGTTTCAGTATCGAATGCGACCAGGTCGGCGGCCAGAATTTTCTCCAGCCACGCGTCAAATGCTTCCCAGCTAAGGACGGTTTCATAGTCTCCTTTGTCCTGCCCGGTCGGCTCGGCAGCATCGCTGGCACGTTCGGTACCGCGATCGTCTACGCCTTCATCGAGTTGACGCAACAGCGTGCGCAATTCGTAGCGGCTGTATATTTTTCGCAGGCCTTCGGTATCGGTGTCGCCGGGCGCGAGTTCGTCGATCGTCACCGGCAGATCGACGTCCAGACGAATCGTCGCAAGCTCACGCGACAATCGGAGTTGCTCAACGTTGTTGCGCAAAGACTCGCCGACCGCACCTTTGATCTCTTCCGCCTTCTCGATGATCTGATCGGCCGATGCATATTGGTTTAGCCATTTGGCCGCAGTCTTGCCGCCGACTTTGGGTACGCCCGGAATATTGTCCGACGTGTCCCCCACGAGTGCGAGGTAGTCGATGATCTGCTCCGGCCAGACGTCGAATTTGCTCTTGACGCCATCACGGTCCATTAAGGAATCGTTCATTGTATTGACGAGCGTCACTTTGTCGCTCACCAGCTGAGCCATGTCCTTGTCGCCTGTCGAAACAAGCACGTTCTGGTTGGCGTCTGCTCCAAGGCGGCACAGGGTTCCGATGACATCATCGGCCTCGACGCCTTTGACGCTAAGCAACGGCAATCCCATCGCTTTAACCGTGTCGAGAATGGGTTCGATCTGCGAGCGCAGCTCATCGGGCATTGGCGGACGGTTGGCCTTGTAGTCGGCGTAAAGTTCATCCCGAAAGGTTTTTCCCGGAGCATCAAACACAACTACAACGTGTGCGCTCGATTGTTCCCGAACCAGCTTGTTGATCATGTTCAGTACGCCGTGCAGCGCACCTGTTGGCTCGCCTTTGGAGTTGGTCAATTTCGGCAGCGCGTGAAACGCTCGATATAGATAGGACGAACCGTCAATCAGAACGAGATCGGGATTCGCCATCAGTCGCGATCGTTCCCGCTGTCGGAGTTGCCGTCCGCGTCTTCCTTGTCGTCCTCGTCCGGCTCAACTTCAGGTGTCTGCGGCAGCTGGCTCGGCAAGTTCTGGACCTCACTCGGGTCGCCTGGCAGATACAAGGGCCCGCTTTGGCCGCAGCCAACGAGCGAAAAAATCAGTAAGAGTGAAGCTAAGCTAAATTTGGACTGGGTCATGATTTCGGCCTGCGTTGGGAGCTGCCGAATTATAGTCCAAATGTCAGTTCTTTTTGGCGTATCGTCTGGCAATTCGCCGATAGGCGTCGCGAAAAGGGATGCCCTCGTCGGCAACCAGTCGGTAGGCCTCGGCCGTCGCGAAGATACCGTCATCGAGATTGATATTCTCGGGTACGAAGTGTATTCCATCGAGCACGTAAGCCATGATATCCACGCTGTCGATGGCGAGGTCAATCGCACGGAACAGCGGCGCTTTGAGTCGCTGCAAGTCGCGTTGGTAGCCGGACGGCAGCTTCGCCGTGATCATCAGTGACTCATCGAGGCATGCCTGTGCGGTTGCCGAGGATGAGCGCAGGAGTTCGAGTACATCCGGATTGCGCTTCTGCGGCATGATCGATGACCCGGTCGTGGTGTCGGCGGCGAGCGTGACAAACGCGAATTCCTGGGTGTAAAAAAGCAGCAGGTCGGCTGCCATTCTCCCGAGGTCCTGCAACAGAAGAGTGATTTCGAAGATCAGCCCACTCTCGGCCTTGCCGCGCGATAATTGTGCGGCTGTAACGGGTGACTGAGTGGCAGCGAAATCGAGTGCGAGTGTGGTGTGCTCGCGATCCAATGGCAGGCCCGGCGTGCCATAGCCGGCGGCCGAACCCAGCGGGTTTTTGTCGATGCGCCGGCCGGCCGCTTTGAGCCCCTCCATGGCGTCCGCGAACGCTTCATCAAATCCACCGCACCACAGCGCAACCGTTGAGGGCATCGCGTGTTGCATGTGCGTGTAACCGGGCAATACGACGTCGCCCTGCCGATCCGCGATCGCGCCAGTTGATTTCCGCAGGCCGGCGACACGTGTACTCAGGCCGGTCGCGGCATCTCTGAGGTAGAGGCGGAGCGCCGTAAGGACCTGGTCGTTGCGTGACCGTCCGAGGTGCAAGCGGCCGCCGGCATCGCCGATTTGCTGCGTCAGTCGTGTTTCAAGTGCCGTA
>PVMS01039410.1_pt1 | contig 10380 bp, 7 predicted proteins | sample 1853461 | NCBI WGS metagenome assembly PVMS01 (sample SAMN08582032, study PRJNA380276) | Marine sediment metagenome, whole genome shotgun sequencing project. | isolation source: ocean sediment barecode stripped | collected 2017
CTATGACCACCATGATCAGAGGAGGATCTGGTGATATCGATGCAAAGGCGGATACTGTAAGTCCATGCACCTCTTGATCGGTCTTCATTGTGACGATGGTCACGCCGGCCGGAAAATGGCGCAAAGCGTCGCGAAAGGAGTTAGCCGTTATTGCCATAGCTACCTCGTTCAGAGCAGAATCTCTTCGCAGGCCTCTTCCTCGAATTAACTGTCATCACAGATCATCAGCTACTTAGGCCAAGAAACTCGCGAACCACGACGGCGATGTCGGCAAGGTCATGGATCAGCTCTGCAAAATAGGCGTGGTCGCGGCCCAGCAGGATGGTAGGCACCGGATTTCTGCTGTGCTGACGGTGGTTTTTCTCTTCAATATTGCCATGGTCGCTGGTGATAATGAGCAGATCGTTCTCGTCATCCCAGCTATCGAATAATCCGCCAAGCGCTTCGTCTATCATCTGCAAGTGTTGGATTGCTTGCTCGAGTGAGCCCCGATGACCGCTTCTATCGCTTGGCCAGTGTTCAAAGAACGCGAAGTTATATTCCCTGCAGATACTCGCTATCCGTCGGCCTGCTTCGTATAAGCTCTGAATCGGAATATCAGTGTAACCCAAATAATCATGCCAACCCTGTCCGGTGAAGCCGGGACTAACCGCCCGACCAGCCCGCAGATCGTCAGCCGTCATAAGCTCCAATCCCGCACTTACAGCGGCCAAGGGTACCGAGGATAAGAGGCGCCATCCGCTTTCAATACCTTCAAAAAAGCTCTCGGGATAAGGGGTAAGCAGCGCGGCCGATCCACCAGCGTTAATCACTTCCTGAAAGAGATTTGACTCCTTGACGATCTTCGCCACAGACTTATTTGGTTTTGGTCCATAATGCTCGCCGATGATCTGTGGTACGTTTCGACCTGAAAGTATCGTGGCCTGACCGGTAGCGCTCTGAGGACGGCCGGCGACGTTCATGTTCGGATCGGTGGGCACGAGGCTGGCTCTACTATTAGAATTCCTTCCGAGCCCCCCACGGTCCGGCCTTAGATACCAGCCTTCGCCCAATAAAGTCGTCAACGAAGGCAAACTTGCCCCGACGAAGGGGTTGGTTACAGGATCATTTTCCCCCAATCCAACGCCGTCCATGAAAAAGATAAGCAAGTGTCTGGCCAATTCAATCATCTCGATATAGTCTGCTAATTAGCTCTTAGAGTCGGGCCCAGTTGGAATTCCACTGCCGGTGATAAAGAACCCCTGGATAGCACAGGCTAGCCGATTCGTGGTCATACTCTCGCCGAAGAGACCGTCCCCTGCCAGCACGCATCCAGCCGTTGATCGGGTTCTCCATTTTGTTGAAAAGTGTGAAGCAATACAGTGAACAGGCCCGAGACATCAGATTGATTTGACCTCTACCTAATTATCTTAATCTAAATAGATTTCTGGAGCGAACAATTGTGGACGGCAAGGGTCATAATCGGGGCCAAGAATGACCCGATAATTGTATTCATATTCAATGTCAGGAACGAGTTCAATTTCCTGACTGGCCTGGTCAAAAATCCAGCTAAGTAACCAGTCATAGGAGCCTTTGAAATTTTGGGCGAAGTAATCAATCGACGTAGGATCGCCCGCGGGACTGTCGTGCTCGGTAATAATAGGCTCGAAGCCGTACCACTCAAGATTATCAGCGGCTAACAACGCCAGATCTGGATTGCCAGAGCGATTAACAACCTCGACGGTGATAGGAGGACGGGAGGCACGGTTAAGAGCAGGAGGAAGAAACAAACGCTGGAATGTGTCCTCCATATTCTCCCAGATCGGCAGTTGAACTCTCGCGCCTGATTCGGGCACCGTGTAGGGCTGTAGCTGATTCCCAACGATATATAAATGCTGGACCCCGTTCTCGCGAACACCTGGAGCAACTGCCGCTAATTGAAGCAGGCGGCCGATATCTATATCGGTCTTTACCGAATCCTTGTAAGTACTCCATAAGTTGGGTAATTCGGGCAACAGGCCAAAATCAACTCCCTGATTCAGCATCAGGCGCAATATTTGTTGCTGCCTTCGTCCTCGATCGAAATCGCTCGTGGTGCGCCTCGAGCGGACATACCACAGTGCCATCTCCCCATTCATGTGATGGATACCTGGTTCAAGGGTGAATTGCTCCCAGTTATCCTCGTTACCAGGATCGAGATCAGGTGAAATCAGTCGCCAATCTCGCAGCTCGCAACTCACAGGAACATCAACACCGTTTGCGATATCAACTGCCTGCTTAAACCCTCCAAAATCCACCTGAGCATAGAAATGAATGGGTACTCCGAAGTTGTAGAGGATCGTGTCTTTCAGTTGGCCTACAGCACCTCCCTGATATCCAACGGAGGCGCCATGGGATAAGGCGGTATTTAACCGGTTTGTAATCCAACCTGGGATGTAGACATATAGATCCCTAGGAAGGGATACCATGGATGCTGTTTGCCTGTTACTATCGATAGCAACAATAATCATCGTATCTGTCCGGCCAATTCCATTCTCCAGACTCACGTCGCTGCCGAGCAAAAGAATATTGGTAGTACCAGGAGGAACAATGAAGGTTGGAACGGGTTCCGGATTGCCCGGATTGTTCTCTCCATTTAGATTACCATTCGACCGTACCGAGGGTACGACAAGAGGTTTACTGGTGGGGGTTGGGGATGGAGCTGGTGTTCTGGTGGGTGTGGCAGTCCGTGATGGAGGTATATCTGGCAAGATCTCTACGACTGGGACGGGTGTCTCCTGCTTCACAGGTTTCGGTGTGTTGGTCGCTGGAAGCGCTCTCGTGGGCTCTTTAGTGGCCGGCGGTTTAGAGGCAGTTTCAGAAGGCAGTTGGGCCACAGCCGAAGCCATGACTGTTAGGCTTGGTTCCATAGTCGGCGAGATTGAACTAGCGTAGCTATTAAAGGCCAAGAGGCCGACCGCGATCAAGATCAAGACCACGATGACGATTACCACAACACGTGCTGAAGAAGTAAACAAACGATTTCTCACTGATTTAGAGCTTTATTCTAACCATTAATACGACGCGTTCGATCGCTGTCGGTAATCCCATAGTGACTTTGAGATTTTACTACGATCCCTCGATATTCAATCCAGGAAATCGGTGGGGATCTACAGCTTCTCCCCAAACACGTGCTGAGTGCGCATGAAAGCCACAAATCCTAATACAAATACTATCGCCGATGTTACGAATGTTCGCAATAGATAGATCGGATCCATTGGAGCGGGACCAGTGCTGCCCATAGTACCCCACAGGACCGTGCGATAACCATCGATAATTGAAGCCATTGGATTGATCCAACGCATGACAACAGCCGGGTCAAAGGTTACACCCATTATCGTCCGTGTTTCACCCAGCCAATCGAGCGGGTAGATAACTGGTGTCAAAAAGAACCAGGCAAGTAAGACAACATTCAGGATCATGATCACATCGCGATAGAACACGTTCAAAGAACTCAACAGAAGAACCAGTCCAAGAATGAATATGAGCTGCACTATCAGCAACGGTGGAACCCACAGCGAATGTATGGTCAAGCCAAGCCCTGACGCGTAAAGAAAAACGATAAGCACCAAAAAGGCGATGAGAAAATTGACCAGGTTTGAGATCGTGGAAGCTGCAGGTAGCAATGCTCTCGGAAAGTAGACCTTCTTGACAAGCTGCGAGCTACCGGTTACGGACGTGGTCCCACTCATCATTGATCCGCTGAAGAAATTCCAGGGTAAAAGACCGACCAGGAAAAAGACCGCGTATTGTCGAATATCCTCCCGGGGTATCAGCTTGGCGAAAATCAGACTGAAGACCAACATCATTAGCAGCGGGCTGAGCAAGCTCCACAATATTCCCAGGGCCGAGTTTCGATAGCGGACCTTGAGATCTCGCCTAACCAGGTTCGAAAGCAAGTAACGATAGCTAAAAACAGACCGGATACGGTCTCTCCAGCGGGCCAGTCTTCCCTGGTTTCCTCCCAGGTCTTCGGCGGGTATTCGATCCAATCCTGATTCCATTATTGTCTGGTCTTCTTAAGCATATCAGCGTCTTAGATTGCCCAAATTATAGCGTAGATGCGATTGAGTTGGGTATTTTCACACCGCGTGGCTTTCTCTCATGCTCAGTTCCCTCTTACGTCTTGGTAAAGGATTTCAATTTCTTCGGCATGTTGGCTAACGGTCCGAACTGGTCGGATTTCATTGGATAGCTGACGCAATACCCCTGGATTTACCCACATTCCTTTTAATACGCCAGCCAGTGCTGGGATATCGTTTGGGGGAACTAACACACCGTCGATGCCGTCAGATACCCGTTCAGTCAAGGCACCGATTTTGGAAACGACCACAGGAACACCGGCAGCGAATGCTTCTTGTATGACAAGGGATGCAGTCTCATACCACAACGATGGCACTACAACCACATCGGCAACAGCGAGAGTCGACCATAGATCTTCCCGTGCCAGCCGGCCCTCCAAGGCTATGCCAGGATGAGACGACAACTTCTGCAACGCTTCTACGTACTCAGGAAAGGCTGCCATGTCCCCCCATATGGCAAGATGTGCACCTTCTTGCGGCATGCGGTTGAACGCTTCGACCAGAATGTGGACGCCCTTTTGCCAAGATAGACCGCCAATATAGGCCACCTTTAACTCATTCTGTTTCTGTTGTACTCTGGTTACAGGCTTGTTCGGCGCCTCGATTCCGTGAGAGATGACAGAGATTTTTTTATCTGGCAGCCCGTGCTCGACATATATGTCTCGAACGAAAGATGTTGGGGCAATAAATCGTTTAGCACCAGCCAACGCTCTACGTAGTTGACTGTCTCTCAAAGCGAGGGTGGGAGCCAACAGTGGAGAAAAAACATCGGCGCTACTCATGTTGATCCGTGCTAATGCGCAGCGAGCGCAATTCAACCACCAGCGCGGTCCCTGACAAATGGTATTGTCGTAATTTGTCAGAAGCTGGGCATTCGCGCATACGTACCAATAATCGTGTAAGGTCAAAACATAAGGGATTGAACGCTCCACAATAAGATCTACTATACTCACCGGATGGCCGATAAGGTGTTGGATATGAACGATTTCCGGTTGTTCCAGATCGAGGAATCGAGCGAAGGCGTTTTCGATACGTTTGCTTCTGAATGTGCTGGCAAACCGGGCGCTTGCGCCGCGAGAGCCTACCGGATAACGGTAAACCCGGACATCCTCTTCAAGAGCCGGTTCAGGCCAACCGGGTGATGAAAAGGTAGGTACAAATATCGAGACATTATGTCCTTCGCTTGCCTGATGGGAAGCTAGCGACCTGGTATAAAGTTCCGTGCCACCGATATGTTCCGGCATATACTGGTGAACAATATGAGAAATCCGCACCGTAAATTTCTATTCCTGAGCAATCACTCTACAAGGCCATACCTTGCTTACACAAGTTTAGCTTTCTGCCTCGTCGCTGCAAACTGTGCTAGAATGCTATCCTGATTTTCGCGAATATGGGCGGGTTTAAGCTGTCTACCTCAAGAGAATGATCTCAGAAGCATGCCGTTTGAAATCAAATGCGAATTCTTCATATTATTCAACGTTATTATCCGGCGCGAGGTGGCGCTGAGAAACACTTTGAAGAGATCTCGAATCACCTGGTCTCGTCGGGCCACTCAGTAACAGTAGCCACCACAGACGCTCTTGATTTTGAGTTGTTCTGGGATCCTGGCCGTCGCCGTGTCACAGAACAAGAAAATACTTCTCATGACGTCGAAATCAAGCGATTTCCAGTACGCCATGTACCAGTCTCCAAGGTTGTATATCCGGGTTTGAGACGCTTGCTATCGCTCTTATCAAAAATGGAAGTCGTGCCGACAACCATAATGATGCGACTGGCCAGATTTTCTCCCTGGGTGCCTGGATTGTGGGACTACGCCACTGACTCCGATGATAGATTTGACCTGGTAGCCGGCATGACTATTGGCTTCGAGTCGGTTATCGCTGCCGGTTTGCCGTATGCACAGAGGAGAAAAGTTCCTTATGTTTGTTATCCGCTCACACACCTTGGCGCTGGTCTCAAACCCGGAGAGGATTCCGTTAGCCGCTTTTACACGATGCGGCACCAGATCGAGGTCGTCAGGGCGAGTGACGCGGTGATTGCACAAACGCCAGCAGAAAAAAAGTTCTATGAAATGAACGGTGTGGATAGTGACAGGATCACCCCAATTGGGCCAGGGGTGAATCCTTCAGAAGTTCTGGGAGGGAGTGGTCAGCGATTCTTGGAGAAATACGAGATAAAGGATCCTCTGATTTTGTATATTGGCTATATGTCTCGTGAGAAGGGTGCTTTCGATACGGTCGACGCTGTAAGGCTTCTCTGGCAGGGTAGTAGATCGGTCGAGCTTGTTCTAATCGGTGCGATATCGTCAGCTTTCAGGACTTACTATGATCAGCTGCCGGATTCTGACAAGAGAAGAATCCACTTACTAGGCCCGGTCGACGACGCGGAGAAGAAAGACGCTTTTGATGCAGCGTCGGTTCTTTCAATGCCCTCTCGAACGGACTCGTTCGGTATTACTTATCTAGAAGCATGGTTATATGGACTGCCGGTGATAGCCGCGCAAACATGGGGGGTAACTGACGTGGTTGAAGATGGCCAGGATGGTTTTGTGGTGCCTTTTGGCGATTTAATGGCGCTCTCAAAAGCTATTGGTCGCCTTATTGATAATCCGGCTGAGGCACGTTTAATGGGGCAGATGGGCCGCGATAAGGTCTTCAATGACCATACTTGGGACAAGAAACTCGTGGCGATATCTGAGATCTATAACAAACTCGTTGAAGAGTAAGAAATGAGGTGGCGAGCAACTTGTTGTAGCACAGGGAAAGCGGAATAGATTAGAATTCGCAGGAATGGAGCCGATTATCAGGGCTACCTTCTGATTATCGACAGATAATCCCGATATACATCGCCGACATATAGCGACACCGTTACCCGGTCATAGCCGGGGTCGGATTCTTCGCCAAACATGAGCCCTACGAATTCGATATCACCAAGCGAGTGCGTACCTTCGCGAAACCCGTTTGGCGAGACAGTGACAACAACCGTTGACGCTTGTCCAGCGTATAGCGTTCCGGACGTCGGAGAGAGAGAAATGCTGGCTGGGGGGGCGGAAGCAGTCCAGTGAAACGGACCTCCTTGAAGATTCCGGACCCTGATAGCGCCTTGGAGTGGCCCATTGTCACCTTCTGATTGGAATAAAAGCAGCTGAGCTGGTGCCGCATCCAGATATGTTTTCCTCGGAATCCTACTTTGACCTTCGGCATCGTGTTTAAACATCGGCCAGTCCGCCCCGTTGGTTCCATTGTCAAGATCATAAGCACGAGCCACGTTATTGGTTGTCACCAGCTCAAGTTTGCCATCATTGTCAATGTCGCCGACGGCCGGAGTGTTTACGAGCATGCCGTCTCCGTAGTAGACGGGAAGATTGCCGTGCGGGTAATTGGTATTGGTCAGCTGTTGCCCGTTGCCGTCAACGACATTCATGATCCAACCCTCGTTGAAGAGGATTTCCATCTTTGGATCACCGTCGTAATCGGCCAAAATTAGACCCGTGAAACTGTGGAAGTTTACCGGTGAATCTCCCCAAAGATCCAGGGGCGTCATTGGAAATCCGGCCACTGGTGTGCCGTCTACGTGCCAGGCATACAGCTTTCGGTCTCCAGCCAGGACGACTACTTCGAGGCCACTATCGCCGGCGATGTCGCCAATTGCTGGGGACATCATCACTGAACCGCCTGTCACCTTGCCACCAGACCAACCCGGTAGATCATTAGCTTGGCTATCCAGGCCAACAAGTCGAAATCCGAAAGTAGGATGGTCGGGACTTTCGAGATAGTAATAATCACTGAAACCGATAAACATCTCGTAGGCGCCATCATCGTTGACGTCTGCCATGGCCACAGACGAAACCATGGACTCGAGGAAGTAGCGAGGAAAGCCGGGAAGAAGCTCCCCGAATCGATCTATGGCGTAAATTGCACCACCGCAATATCCTGGTGAGCCGTCGGATGGAGATTCGTAGGGGCAGACCCATCCATTGGCGTCACCGCCGTATCTCGCGTCAAAGTTCCCTTCGCCAGTACCGAGTACAATGTCAAGGTAGCCGTCACCATCGATGTCGGCCAATGCTGGAGAGGACCAGACGTCGTCAGCAAGGAGGCCGTAAAGGTTAGGCCACGTAGGAAATCTTTGGCTGTGATAGCTATCCGGCGGGAATCCGTCCACCAACGTTCCATCGTGGTGCCAGGCATAGATCCTTTTATCGAAACCGCCTGCAATGACTTCCATGTCTCCGTCGTTATCAAGATCTCCCACGGCAGGGGAGGATATGATGGTGTCTACACAATCTTCTGGTGGCGTGTGACCATCAAAAGCGAACTTTGGCCAACCCGGTTCAACATTGCCATTGTGGTCGAGGACTATCACGCCACCTTGGGTGCAGGTCTCGTGCCGAATCGTACCCGCGCCAACTATGACTTCTGGAAAGCCATCGTTGTCAATATCAGCCACGGCTGGTGATGAATGGATCTCGTGCGTCCCAGGAGCCATGCCGAAACTCGGCGCTATATCAGTTTGCCAAAGAACTTGACCGTCGTGCCTGATCGCGACCACATAGCCTTTATTGGTGACGGCTACGATATCCAAGCGGTTATCTCCATTAATATAGGCCAGGACTGGTGAACCAAAATGACAAGTCGAGTGATTTCCACCGGGACACAGATCGCTCGGTAGGGGCACACTCCACTTTGGTGGTTCAAAACCAACCAGCGGCTCCGCCGATCCCGTCCTGGATGCCGAAATGACCAAGAGAAGAACCAGCACTAGCAACATGGCAAATACTCGTAACTTTGTTATCGATGATTCCATATGGTTTTTTCCCACGGTTTATCTCTCACTTGCCTCGAATCAGGGCACCATTGCAAATAAAAGAAAACATTCAGTTTCAGGCCTGAGCCTGTTGTCTTGCCTTACTGGCAAGACGCTGAATGTCTTTCATGTTTAAGCGTCGGGTTAGACAAAACGAATGATTAAGATGGGATTGATCCACATACCCTCTGCATGAACACGTGAAATCCTCAGCCTTGAATTATTAAGTTGTAGGGCACATTAGTGCATTGGGGGATGATACTGCTATCCCTTCTACTTACTGGACAGCGTCAGGGTCGAGATGCCGTACTTCCTCATCGTAGACGCTAACCAGCGTTCGATGACCAGAATAGTTTCGCCCTTGTAGCACTAATAGTTTAGGATCAGGCGTTAGGGACTACAATGGGACATCGGTATTGGGAAATACGTCACATTAGTAGGCGAATATTGGATATTAGGCTCTTACGGAGTGCTATTACGGAGAGCCATTACAGAGTGATATCAGCGGGAACAGATTAGCCATTCGAGGATTTTTGAAAGGCCAGGCAGACTGAGGTCCAATATACGCCTCCAAGTTGGCAAATTACATGAGGGTAGACCAGGTCGTGTCCAGGGTGGCTGAAGTCAACCGGATTGGCCAATGTCTGGTCGGATAGAGAAAAATCCAGCTCCTCAATAAGATTCATATCGTTCCCATCAACAAGATAAGTCAACAACTCGTCCGGTTGGAAGTGATCGATAAATGGGACGCCATTAAGAATTACCTCCGTGGTAACAATCACCGCACCGCCTGGCTTCACTACCCTGCCCATTTCCCGAACAGCTTCGGCCGCCTGATTATGGCCCCCAAAGTGCTCGATAGATGAGAAAGAAAAGGCAAAATCAAATTGGTCATCAGAAAAATCCAAGTCAGTACCGTCCATGTACATGGTCGTAAGATGACTTTTCCGGTAACGAATTTTCGCGTATCTCTCAGGTTCCGCTAACATACCGGCATGAGCAGTCTTCCCAACAAATCTACCCTGACCGTATATGTCGGTCGCGGTAACCATCTTGATGCGATTTGCCAGGTAAAACAACACCTGTTCTGTGCCAGCGCCTACTGCCAGAGCGTTCGCTTCCTCATTAATGAGTCCAAGCATATCTAACACATAAAGTCCCTGAGCCCACTCCCAAGCTTTTCGATGATAGTTGCCCTGATGATATGGCTCACCCATTTGATCCAGGTAGCTCAGCCAATCCTCGCCAAACCAATCCAGCTCATCACATAATTTACATATCCGGCGTGGGAAACGACTTGGCCCAGCAGGTTTTTTGGGCAATTTGACTATCGAGCGCTTTAGCGGTCTGGTTAGTTGTGGATAGAACGGAGCATAGGTCTTGTATAGCCATTGAGGTCGAGCGGGAAAGAACTCACCCATCTTGCGGGATCTGCAAAATATGTGTTCTTCGTTAAGTCGATTGCGTTTGATAA